>Ga0116184_10003207_pt1 | contig 13610 bp, 9 predicted proteins | sample AD_JPNNA5_MetaG_FD_89886 | JGI IMG/M metagenome (GOLD analysis project Ga0116184, IMG submission 89886) | Active sludge microbial communities of municipal wastewater-treating anaerobic digesters from Japan - AD_JPNNA5_MetaG | ecosystem: Engineered > Bioreactor > Anaerobic > Digestate | place... | reverse complement strand
CAGGTCTTTGGACAATTGTCTTATTCCTTCGTGGTATTGAGCGGCCTGCGCAGTGTTCAGCGCAAATGCCCCCTGCGAAAGCAGTGGCTCAAGATTCACATAAAAATCTATTTTCCCGCGTTCCAGCTGTTTTGATAACAACGACCGGATATCGGCTTCCTTTTCGCGAAGTATGGCCGGCAGTTTTATATTCAGGTCAAGCTGTTTGCTGTTAACAGATTTTATTTCGATGGTTATTTTTTTTCCGGGCAATTCGCACACTGCCCTTCCAAAACCGGTCATTGATTTCATAAACTAAATTTTGGTCATGACAAATGTATAAAATTCCGACAATTATCAACTGGCTTCTAAAATAGTGCCTGAATAAAATATGTACACCATAAGGCAACGCGCACAATCATGCAAAAGAAAAACATCCTCTTATAAGAATCCACAAGCCGGAAGGTGCCTGTTTTTTTTCGGATTACTTTGGGGGTTACTTTTTGAGGGCTTTAGGATGCATCAGGTTTCAGTTAACAATTTTTATCATAAATTTGAGTTTTAAAAATATCCTTTATTTTTTTGATAAATTCGTTCTATCCTTAGGCCCTTAGCTTGAAAAAACCGCTTTACATATTTTTATTTTTTTTCCTGGCCGCTACAGAATTGTATGCACAGGATTTTTCGAATTTCAGGTTAAAATCCCTTACTGTCAATAACGACACCCTACTCATTGATTCACTCAGCCTGATACCCAAAAGTATTATAATAACCACGGCGGAAGGGCTACCTCTCGACACTTCAAAATATCAACTTGATTATGCCAAAGGAGTGCTTATCATCACCGATTCTATTTTTTTTGATAATGAACTGAAAAACAAAAACCTGCAAATAACTTACCGGGTATTTCCATTTTCTCTGGCGGCCACGCGCCGGCATAAGCAATCCAGTATCATCAACCTACCTGTCACCGAATTGGTAAACCCCTTTTTGTATAAATATGAAAACACAACAGAAGATATGTTCAAATGGGGGGCGCTGAACCGCAGTGGCAATATCTCGAGGGGAATATCTATGGGCAACAATCAGGACCTGGTGGTAAATTCCAGCCTGAACCTGCAACTCTCCGGCTATTTGTCGGACGACATCCAGGTGCTTGCCGCCATTACCGACAACAACATACCCATACAACCCGACGGTAACACACAACAATTGCAGGATTTCGACAAGGTTTTTATTCAATTGTTCAACAAAAACAACAAACTTATAGCCGGTGATTTTGAGACAGGTCCGCCGAAAAGTTATTTTATGAACTTTTACAAAAAAGCCCAGGGAGCCCTTATCGAATCAAACTTTCTGATTCCTTTAAAAAAACATCCCGAAGAGAAAATAAAACTAAAGCTTGAAGGCAGCGGGGCCTTATCGAAAGGAAGGTATGCGAGGAATGTAATCGCCGTGCTGGAGGGGAACCAGGGACCATACAAGCTCAGCGGACAGAACAACGAAAACTATATTATCATTCTTGCAGGAACAGAACGGGTGTATATTGACGGGGTGTTACTTACCCGCGGACAGGAAAACGATTATGTGATTGATTACAACCTCGGAGAAGTAACTTTTATGCCGAAAAACATCATTACCAAAGACAAACGTGTGGTGGTTGAATTTGAATATACCGACAGGTATTACGCGCGTACCCTTTTTCATGTGGGAGCCGGCATGGAGTATAAAAAAATGCAGGTCAGGTTTAACTTTTTTTCGGAACAGGACCTAAAAAACCAACCTATGCAACAGGAGCTTACCGACAGCGAAAAAATGCTGCTGGCCGCCATTGGCGACAGCGTACAGCTTGCTATAGTACCCAACATCGACAGTATAGAATTTTCCAGCACCTATGTGATGTATAAAATGATTGACACCACCGCTGCCTCTATTATTTATGATTCTGTGTTTGTCTACAGCACAAATCCTGACAGTGCCTTTTACCGGCTCGGCTTTGCCTTTGTGGGCAGTGGAAAAGGTAATTATGTGCTCACACAGAGTTCGGCCAATGGCAGAGTATTCAAATGGGTGGCTCCGCAAGGCGGGCAGCCCGGCGGAGATTACGAGCCGGTAACCCTGCTGGTAACACCCAAAAAGATTCAGATGTACACCCTGGCCTTTGACTATGGCATTGGAAAAACAACCAAAATCACTTCGGAAGTGGCCTTGAGCAATAACAATAAAAACTTGTTTTCGTCGCTCAACAAAAATGATGATGTTGGTTATGCCATCAGAGCCGCCGTGGCCAATACCGTACCTTTTGCAAAAAAAAACAGCAATGACTGGAAATTTATTGCCGACATCAGCAATGAATGGGTAAGCCGTTATTTCTCGCCCATCGAACAATACCGCCCGGTTGAATTCAGCCGGGACTGGAATATCAGCCAGGCCAGCCAGAGTAATGAAAACATAAGCTCCCTAAAGATAGGTATCGAGAACAAGAAAAACCAACATGCTTTTTATCAGGTAAAATATTATGTCCACGGCGACGCATACAACGGCCTGCAAAACCAGCTTGCCGTTGCACAGGATTACAAAAACTTTTTCCTGACTGTTAACGGCAGTTATTTAACCACCCGAACACCTGAGTATAAGACCGCATTTTTCAAACAAAAAGCACAATTGATAAAAAAGTTCAAATGGTTTTCTATCGGGCTGCGCGAAGAACAGGAGCACAACGTTTTCCGCCCGAATACCTCCGATTCCCTGCTGGGAAACAGCTTTGCCTTTAACCAGTATGAGGCATTTTTTGCGAGTCCCGATTCGGCAAAGAACAAATACCAGATAAGTTATAAAAAACGTTTTGATTATCTGCCCTGGGATCACGATTTACGCCTTGCCACCGATGCTGATGATTTCAACCTTGGTGTAGAACTGGCAAAAAATCCAAAAAACACTTTAAAAATCAGCGCCACTTACAGGATGCTGAAGGTAAAAGACTCTGCACTAAGCGCCACCCGGCCCGACAACCGGCTGATAGGCAGAATAGAATATTATGTACGTTTATTCAAAAATGTACTTATGTCCACCACCTATTATGAAGTAGGCTCGGGCATGGAAGAAAAGAAAGAATACTCCTACCTGGAGGTTACCCCGGGACAGGGTGTGTATGTTTGGAGCGACTATAACGGCGACGGGGTAAAACAACTCAACGAATTTGATGTGGCGGTTTTCAAGGATCAGGCCAACTACATACGCATTTTTACGCCTACATACAGCTATATTAAAACCTATTCAAACCAGTTTAGCGAGGCTATCACCATTGATCCGGGCATAGTGTGGAAAAACAAAAAAGGGTTCCGAAAATTTGTTTCGCGCTTTTCATTGCAGTCATCATACAGCGTAAACCACAAAACCACCCGTTCGGATTTCCTTCAGGCCTATAATCCTTTTATGTTCCGGTTGAACGACACCACGCTAATGTCAACAGCCACAACTTTTAAAACGGTTTTGTTTTTCAACAAAAGTCATCCTAAAATTGCAGCCGAAGCTTCGTACCTGCTTAACAACTCCAAAATGATGCTGCTCAATGGCTTTGAAAGCCGCTCTCAACAATCATACGGAATAAAAATCCGCTGGAACATCACCCGAAAGTTTTATACCAACATTGAATTCATGCAGGGTATAAAAACATATGGCTCGGAATTTTTTACCTCCAGAAACTACGATTTATCTTTTTGGGAGATACAGCCAAAATTCATTTTTCAGCCAGGCAATAAATTCCGCATCAGCCTCACTTACAACTTTTCGGACAAACGCAACACCGCCGTTACGCCCAACGAACGTGCCCAGAACCACAATTTTGGTTTGGAAAGCAAATACAACTTTCCGGGCAAAGGCACCCTACAGGCCAGAGTAAACTATATCAATATCAACTTCAATGCTTCCGACAATACCTCACTGGCTTACGAGATGCTGGAAGGACTGAAAAATGGCCAGAATATTACCTGGGGGATAACTTTTCAGCGAAACCTCGGCAATAACCTGCAGCTTGACTTAATTTACGATGGCCGTAAAACCGGCACTAATAAAATAATTCATGTTGGCAGTGTGCAGGTAAGGGCATACTTCTGATTACAAGGCATGTACTATTCGCACTATAAAGCCATAAATGCACAATCTTAAAAACAAAACTTTTTATTAGCCAATACTATTTCACCGGTGCGGGCGTTTCTTGCCGAGACTCGTTAGCACAAGGTTTGCGATTTGTTGTACCGGATTTTGAGTCCTCGCAAACATAACCCAGTTGTTCAATAGTTGCCACCAATTGTTCCCTATTGGTTTGTCCTTCGACAAATTTAATGCATACCACCTTTGTTTCAAGGTCGGCTATAACTTCAGTTACGCCGGCAGTATTTTTCAGGCCTTTTTCGACAAAAGCCTTGCCTTGGGGGCAATGAAACCCAACAGAAATCCTCTCTTCTTTAATAGTGTTAGCATCCTGTGAATAAGAGCTACTGGCAACACAAAGAAAAATAACAGGTACCAGAAGGTGTAAAATTTTACTTCTCATAACATTTGTGATTTGATAACTTTCATGCTATTTATAAGGTTTTTACGCATTTTTGCAGGTTGGGTTACACTGATGCAACATATTAAATCAATTCCTCTGTTTAGTTCCCGGATAATACAAATAGAAAATGATAGTTTGAAATATAATACATCGACCATGCCAATAAAAATCAGTAAAATTCCCCTATAAATCATCTTCCCTGACAATCACATAAAATTGACAAACAGCCACTTACATGCATTTCGAGAAGAAAATAAAAAATACAATATCACTCTGGAAATCCGGGCATTAATCTTGAGTTTGATAAAGACGGAATACGCTATATCGAAAATATAAAATCTGGTCCAAATTGGGGCAATAGCTCTCAAATTGCTAAAATGGTATCTGATTTTAAAACAGCCAAAAAGACCTTAAGAACAAGTAATTCGAAACTTAATATTATTGCTGTAAATGGCTGCTGTTATGGGAGAGATAATCAACCTGACAAAGGTGATTATTATAAGTACTGCGGTCAGAGTTTTTGGGAATTCATTTCAGGTAATTCCAGCCTTTATACAGATATCATAGAACCTTTAGACACATAAAGCAAAAGAAAAAAACGACGATTTTATTAAATCCTATTCTCAAATGATAAACAAATTCACAAAAGAATTTGCGAATGATATTTAGAAAGATAATGGAGAAATTGATTGGAATAAACTAGTTCGGTTTAATTCAGCAACCAAATAAGAGAATTGTTTTATTATTCTTTCACAATAGTAACCACTGTTCTACGGTTTTGGCGGCGGCCTTCTTCGCTACTATTGGGAGCTACCGGGCGGGTATCGCCATAACCTTTCACTATTATTCTTTCGCTCTCAATAGCATTATTGACCAGAAAATTCTTTACTGCATTAGCTCTGTCATAAGATAGCTTAAGATTGGATTCGGCGCTACCCACGCTATCGGTATGGCCGCCTATTTCAATAATCATGGTTGGTTTTAGCTTCAACACTTCGGCCAAATCATTCAGGGTTGTATTGGAAGCCGCCCGCAGGGTAGATTTTCCCGTATCGAACAACACATTTTCCAAAGTATATGTTTTGGGAGGGTCGTATTTAATATCAAGCTGGTAGGTTAATAGACCTTCCTGATTATCAACAGTTATCTGTTTATATTTAACATCACCTCCAAATGTCTTATACCTGATATCATACACATCGCCCTTTGGTACCAACACCGAAAATTTGCCTTTTGAATCGGTAATTCCACTTAAAGTTTTACCATTTTTTTGTCCTGCAAGGCTTATCATTTCGCCCGCCCTGGGTTTGCCCTCCATGCTGCTGACCGAGACATTTAATAAGGCGCTGGTTTCGGTGGGCTCGAGTGTCTGGGCATTCATCAATGCCGGGATAAAAATGGTGACAATCAAAAAGAGTTGGCGATAATGAATCATGTTGGATACTTTAACTAATCAAAAACTTTATATGGCAAATATTATTATGTAAGGTTGTGCTACACGGGACCCATTTAATCATTAAAAATGATGATCTTTTTTATGGCAACCGTATTATCGTTGAAGCAAATTATTGCAACGAAAATTCCATCATGGAAATTTCTAATATCAATTGTTTCAGCCGTTCCTGAAAGGTTTTGTGATAATAACGCCCGGCCTTCACTATTAAACAACGTAATACTGCTGAGCACTACCGGGGATGTAATATGAATATACCCTTTGGCAGGATTTGGACTTATAGTTACTACATTTTCTTTGTCCTGGTATTCCTTGATTCCGGCAAACATTTCAGAACCGCAGGATATTCCGTTCTTTTTAAAATAAATCATCGTCAATCCTTTGCCCCAAAAGGCATTAGGTGGAGAAGCCGAAAAATAATATGACTGATCAAGGTATAAACCAAGACCTGAGACAAATATTCTTTTATATTCGGCAGGAGGCCCCGGTTCACTATTATAACACCAACTGCTATCACACGGTGAATATTCGTTAATATATGACAACCTGTTTGTTTCCAATGTCCATAATCTCAGCCCGCAGTAATCTTTTACACTAAGATTTCTTGATTCCTGCCCATAGTATTTTTCGAAAGGAATGTTGGCTATCACAGTACTACGCGAATATTTAAGCATAATGGTATCCACAAATAAGTTTGCAGAATCCGCATCGAACATTTCATAAATCGCGTTATAAAATAGCGAATCAGCAGTTATGGTTCTGCTCATAATTTTATATTTTTTGTACCTTTTATAATCTGACGGCGGATATAAGGTATTATAGTTATAATCATAAAATTGAAGTTCATCCCCGGGCTGGTAATCATATACTATTTCGTTTGTAAGTTGATAAAATCCTCCGGCTGTTGCCACATCTCCTATTAAAACAAGCGGTTTCAGAATTTGCGGAAAAGAATCTACCTGAAAAAAATTCACTAATCCCCTGTTTTTTGAAATAATAATATTTTGCTGATTTAAAGCAGAGTTAATAACATTCCCGTTAATATCTGTATGAACAATCGAATAAAACCTTGCCGAATCAACACTGTTCAGCAAATTGAGTGTGTCGGATTTAAGATAAATGTAATAAAACTTCTGCACGGAATCTTTATAAAAGACCAACGAATCAGTTGGGTTTGAATTAAAATTAAATAGTAATGTATCGCCGGTTAGATTAAAAAATTTATAGTTGGAAATGTTATCGTAAATAATCTTTCGGCCAATCCACGAAGGTATATTTTGCTGGTAACACGTGTAAAAATAATACTCTGAAGAACATGAATCATCTGAAGCATAAATATTATTCAGCAGTGAAAAATTATAATAAATGGAATCGTTACTGACCGACAATGCGGTGTCAAATGACAGGCTGTATGTTTCAGTTGCCACAGGATATTGGGCAAATAATTTTTTCGATGATGCTGTGAGCAATTTATAATGCTGTCCATAAGACCAAGAGCATATCACGATTAATGATAGTATTGACAATGCTTTTTTCATGGTTTATGGGTTAATCATTAAATCCAATATCAATTGTGCAGGCGCCAAAACATTTTATTAATTCATAATGCCAGATTCAAACAAATATACAAAATTTATAATTATAGAACCCAATATATTTATGAGAATCAAAGTTTTTTGTATTTTTCCTAAGACATAAATCAGCATAAATCCATAGACTACAAGACAAAAAAAGGCACAAGAAAACTTGTGCCTTTTATATAATTCGCCTGAGTAAAATCTACTCTTTTTGAGGTTGATCGTGCGAACAGGCTTTTTTGATAGTGGTTGTCGGCTTGGTGTCCTCGGTAGTATAGCCAATGGTTTCTATGGCTTTTACCAGTTTTTCACGATTGGTTTTGCCGTCAATATATTTAATGGCAACAATTTTGGTTTCCATATCGGCAACAACGGCGGTAACTCCATCTACTTTCATCAGTTCTTTTTCAAGAAGAGCCTTCCCGTTAGGACAATGAAAACCGGTCTTAATCTTTTCTTCTTTGATAACCTTGTCGCTTTGTCCATAGGCGCTGCCTGTAAAACAGAACAGAACAGCAAGAACCAGCAGATTCAAAATTTGTTTTTTCATGTTTTTTTATTTGGGGGTTATTATTTCTCCATTTTAAAAGTGGTAGTTCCAATCACATTATTATCGGCAAAAATATCAACCGTATAAGCACCTTGAGTTATTTCTCTGGTTTTATTCCAATACATACAAATATCCATTGCTTTATTGGTGTAATTAATATCTTCTTTCGCGGAATATTGCAGTTTTTTACCGTTATAATCAAATGAAAATTCATCGCCATCTCCCTTAGCAAGTATTGTACCATTGGGATCGGCAATCCTCAGGTAAATAGTTTTGTTCCCTGCAGCAGCAATAGCATTTTCGCCGATAGTGAAACAAACACGTATTTTTTCCACCCTTTTGGTTCGCTGCGTAGGTATTTCCTTTACCTTGCTTCTGATAAAAATACCATCGGCATTAATATCATAGGAGGTCAGGACGGATCCTTTATTCACTGTTTGGTTCAACGCCTCATTTTCAACCGTCAGTTCTTTGTTTTCAACCGTTGTGGAATCAAGGGTTGTTTTTATATGAAAATTCTCCTCCACCAGTTCTTTATTTTGTTGTTTGAGGTCGGCTATCTGCTGTTCATATTCTTTCAACCGAATTTCCATGCTCGCCACCTGGTTTCTGTATTTTGCCACGGACCCTTCGGAATTTTTAATTTTTTGCAAGAGTTTTTCCACATGAGCTTTTTCCTCGTTGAACATATTAGAAAGCTGTTCATTGTCTTTTGCAAGTTGCTCGTATTCTTTTTTCAGGTTTTCTAATTTGGCAATGGTTTGTGCCTTTTCTTCATTCACGGTGACTATGGTATCATTTTGCTGCTGTATGGTCTTTTTGCTGCTAATGAGTTGCCATGTCAGCACAGCGCAGGCTATCAGCAAGGCAATGGACAGGTACATGAAAACATTGGGTTTCTTTGTGGTTTCGTTGGTTGTTTCCATAATCTCCAATTTAAAGGTTACTAATTATAATTTATTTTAGGGTGAGCTGTGTCTGTCCAATTTCTTTGCCATCGGTGAAAACAGCTATATGGTAAGTGCCGGGGACAATACGGTCGGTTTTTTCATAATACATATTGACCGGGATAGAACTTCCTTTATAATAAACCTGTTCCTGCAAAGAATACATGATTTGTTTTCCTTCAAATTCGAACGAGTTGCCATCATTCAGGATAGCCTGATCCGGGCGGGCAATGCGTATGTAAACAGTTTTCAACCCTTCTTCCACCAAAGGATTTCTCGACAGGGTAAACGATATTTTAATTTTGTCAACTCTTTTGGCTTTAACTTCCATCTCTTCTTTTTTACCTCCCTGTCGAAACCTTATTCCATTAGCCGTCAACGCATTAGCCTGTAACACAGCCGCACTGTTAATTTTTTCCGTTAATGCTACTTTGTCCTTTTCAAGCAATAGGCTCTTATTCTGCTCTTCTTTGATATTTTCCTGCATTCCCTTTACCTCGGTTTTAAGGTTTTCATTTTCTTTGAGCAGCTTATCAATCTGGGCTACATAATCCTGCGTTATTCCCCGCAGATAGTCAAGCTTACGCTGAATCTGGCGTTTGCCGGCATTGCTTTCGATCAGTTTTTGTATTTCGTCAGCCTGCGCCTTGATGGTACTGTCTTTCAGAGTAAGGTCAGCGGTCAGGTTTCCGTATTCAGTCCTGATTTTTTCGTGTTCTATGAGCAAGGAATCCAACTCGTTTTGCAACGCATTGCGTTCGGTAACGGCCTTTTCTTTTTCAATGATAAATGTGTTAACTTTTGAGCGGCTTGTAATAAAAAGCGCTAATAAAGCAAGTATTATTACTGCTTCGATGATAATAATTACTTTATATTTCTTAGTCTTGGATTTAATTTCTCCTGCTTCGTCCATCGCAAATATTTTTTTGCAAAAGTACGTAATTAATTCATATTTTTATGGTATTGTCATAAAATACCCTTAGCCAACGTGTCCTATTTATATGATTTTTTTTCGTTGTTTTTTCCGCGGATATGCAGCGCATGTGGCAATACCCTGTTTCGGCACGAAGAAATTTTGTGTAGTTATTGCCTTTGTCAACTGCCAAAAACCAACTTTTGTTTTGAAGAGGATAATCCTGTCAGCCGTACTTTCTGGGGACGAGTACCCCTGAATCATGCCTCGTCCATGTATTATTTTGCCAAGGGTGGAAAGGTGCAGCACCTGATGCACCAATTAAAGTATAAAGGCAAAAAAGAAATTGGGGTTTATCTTGGCACCCAGTTTGGAAACGACCTGAAAAAGTCGCGGTTTTATTCGGATGTGTCCGTGATAATTCCTGTGCCGCTGCATCCCAAAAGAAAGAGAAAACGCGGATACAACCAAAGCGAAATGATAGCCCGCGGGTTGGCCCAATCGCTTGAAAGGCCATACGACATCCACACTTTGGTAAGGACTTATGCCTCCGAAACACAGACAAAAAAATCACGTTTCCGGCGCTGGGAAAATGTTAAAGAGATTTTTTCACTAAAAGACCATCAGCATCTGATCAACAAACATGTGTTGCTGGTTGACGATGTAGTTACCACCGGCGCCACGCTGGAAGCCTGTGCCAACATGCTGATGCAGATTCCCGGAATAAAAATAAGTGTGGCCACACTAGCCTGTGCCACCCATTAATTATAGTTTCGTGGCCAGTACCGCAGTTTTTTTAAAGCCTTCCACTTTGCCATCCAGCCCAAGCATTTCCACATACACAATGTAAATGCCCACGTTGGCCTTTTGGTTTCCTTCGTTAATGCCATCCCAGGCATATACGCTTTCGTTTGACATAAGCTGATTCCGGACCAAAAATTTTATCTGGCGGCCTTTAGCATCATAGATAACAATGTTGATCATTTTACCCGGGGAATCGCTTTTGCAATAGATGTTCAGCACATCATTGTATCCGTCGTTATCGGGCGAAAACACCTCAGGCTCGAGGCTCACGCTTCCCGCCTGACCTTCTCCCATCATAAACTGTGAATTCTGATATGCCGGTGTGGCAAAACCCACCGCCTCTGAGGCTGAATGCCAGTTGGTGATATCACTTGCCGGACGGTCATAGCTGATACGTTCGAGCGATACTCCATCGGTGGAATTTAGCAAGGGAAAATGCATATCATCGGTATACGCAAAAGCATCAATGATGGTATCTGTTATTGTTGTCAGGATCACAGTGCCGGCATCATTATTCATTGAAATAAATGACCCCATAGAAATGAAATTATAAGGATTGGGAGAATAATACTGGCTTTTTACCACATCCGGCTTGGTAGTCAGCACGGTATAAGTACCCGGCAGGCAAAGAAAATTGTCATAACAAATCCTGACAGAATCGCCTAAAGACAACAGCAAAAGGTCAGCAAAATCGCACACTTTGCCCGAGCGGTTATAGATTTCAACAAAGTCGGCGCCTCCATCAAACGGGTCGGCCAACACTTCGTTAATCACCAGGTCGCCCGAATCGGGAAAAACCGGTATTGAAAACCGGACCGTCTGGTTTGCGGAAATTTTATTGCCGACGCAGTCAAAAATGCTGTCGATAACGGTAACGGTATAAATAGTGTCTTGATTAAAAGCTGCGGGAAAATAGAGTACTGCCGACTTGTAATCCACAGACCATTTAACCAGCGAAGGATTTCCGCGTCCATAATCAACCTGATACCGATTAACCTCCGTCAGAGAACTCCCAAACATTGTTTCACTGAAAAATAATTTTACCTGGCTGACAGAATCGCGGCTGGCAGAAGCTCTTATCAACAGGGGTGTGCCACTATCAGGATTGTTGCCATTGATTGAATTGACAGCGCCCGGAGTGCCTCCACGGCTGTCCACAGAGGCCCGCCAATTGGTGGATTCTCCGCAAGGATTAGCCGGGTCAATTTGCTCCAGCGACCAGCCTCCATCATCTTTCACACTATTGTTGTACCATTGGTCAGAATAGCTTACCGAATGTACCACCGAATTTAAAGTATTAAGAATTTTTATCGTCGCCCCGGTATTGGTGAGACTTAATGAAGAAAGGCCCAAACAATGGCCGCTAACCGAAAGCGCCGCAACGTTATTGTCTTGAGTAATTATAAAGTAACCATTGGGCGCTATCACGCTGTCGGGCAAAATTTTCATTGTCCCGCCAATATCCAAACTCCATCCTCCAAGGTTGATTTCAAATGGAGTACGGTTGTACAATTCAAGATATTCAGCATTGGGCAGGCCGACAGCAGGATCGGGATCGGCCATAATTTCGTTGATAACGACATCAAAAGCATTCGCCGTGTACAAAATAAAGGTTTTGGTTGCCGACACCATGGTGTTGCCTTCCAGGTCTCTGACACCTGCTATATCGAGATTATACTGCACACCCTGGGCAAAAGCTCCGCCAGAAAAAGTCAGGGTTACAAGAGCCATATTCGATAAATCCCGCGATGCGGTTACCGGGTTTCCAATTCCCTGTACGGAATAATTTGCCGCATTTTCGGCAGATGACTGGCCGACGCTTTCGGAAAAAAACACCTTAACGGAAGAATCATTTAATGCTGCAACCGAAAGCACGGTAGGCGCCACGGTGTCGGCATGGATAGTGCCCACATAAAAGTCGTCGAAATAATATTGGTTGTATCTTGAATCCGTTTTGTACTGACAATAAACCCCCATAAAAGCTGTTGATGAAAAAGTATTATCAACTATTGAATCGCCTTCGGGTAAATAAATTACACCAGTAGCGGTAGGGTCGGAATATATTTTCCAGGTACCTGATGCACTACGGGTAACTTTTATCCTGGTTTTTACAGTACTGGCTGAATACGCCGTAGTTCCTGTAAACAATAATGTCCTGACGGTACCACTTTGTTTGTAGAATTTCACAAAATCAGCATTGGTTTGCCCCATTTCAATAAAATAACCATTGACATTTTGCCTTAAATCCGCATTGTCCGACACAAGATATATCCTGACCAGATTATCTGCCGTGGGATTAAACTTCAGGTCGAGCAGGAAACTCCATTCGGTGGCATCCATCATGATATTGGGTGTTGACAGATAAATAGTATCCCCTACTGTATTAGTATTGGTATTAGGCCCATTGCTTTGCAGGACTTCGTTATTGACCACAAAATAGGCGTCCGTGCCTGTCCAGGTCACTGAATCAGTGAAATTACCATCAGAGAAATCATCCTGAAATTGTGCAGAAAGCATCAACGGAAAGCATAAAATTATTAGAAATATTTTTTTCATCGAATTAAAATATGGACTAAATTATAAAAAAAAACCATTCCTGACCTGAGGAATGGTTTTTTTCGTAAAAAATAAACATTATCTGATAACGGTCACCGTGCCGTGATAATTAAGTTCTTCGACACAGCCTTGAGAATCACCGTAATTTACAGTAAGAACATAATAATAAACTCCGTCGGCATCTTTTTCGCCGCCCCATGTATTATTATCGTCTTCGCCATAGGTATCGGTTTCAAAAATTTTCTTGCCCCAGCGATTATATACTTTCATATTACT
>Ga0116184_10003203_pt1 | contig 13626 bp, 9 predicted proteins | sample AD_JPNNA5_MetaG_FD_89886 | JGI IMG/M metagenome (GOLD analysis project Ga0116184, IMG submission 89886) | Active sludge microbial communities of municipal wastewater-treating anaerobic digesters from Japan - AD_JPNNA5_MetaG | ecosystem: Engineered > Bioreactor > Anaerobic > Digestate | place... | reverse complement strand
CTTTCCGTCCGCTTGGGTGCTTTTGAAAGGCTTCCCTACCTTTTCTTCGCAGTGCTCGCCCTTGCCATCCCGCATATTGGCAAATCTACCGCCCTCATATTCCTGATCCTGCTTATGAGCTGGCGGGGTATCGCGAGCGGCATGTCCGCCTTGCCCTGGCAGGAAGTGATGGCGCGCGTCATTCCCCTAAGTCACCGTGCGCGTTTCTTTGGTTTTTCACGCGTTTTCGGCCAGGGTGCCGGAATTCTCGGCTCCATCCTCAGCGGTCTCATCCTCGCCAATTTGAGTTATCCCCACAATTACGCCTTGGGATTTGGTATCGCCGTCATCTTCCTATGGCTCTCCTTCGCCTGCTATGCTCAGAATCGCGAGCCCGAACCAGAGCAGCTAAACCCACCCCCCTCCGAGCCCGGATTGCCACAGCTAAAAAAACCTGCCATTGACTTCAACGTTTTTGGGCAAGTCATCAAAAAAGATGCTAACTTCCGTCTCTACCTGATTGCCCGCTCAATTTCCTTCATTGGCAACATGGCTACTGCTTTCATTGCGGTTTATGCCATCAAAGCTTTCCACCTTCCTGATGAACAGGCTGCCGTCTTCACCGGCATCATTCTTGCCAGCGGAGTATTAGGGTATGCCTTTTGGGGAGCCATTGGCGACCACATTGGTCCCAAAAACATCATGGTTTTGTCTTTCATCTGCTGGTTTGCCGCTCTTCTCGTTGCAATCTTCAGTAAAAGTATCTGGCTCTATTACCTGCTCTTTGCTTTGTTTGGTCTATATCAATCCGGGGTTGGCGTTGGCGACAGCATGCTGATCATGGAGCTGGGTGACGAATCGCTCAGACCCACCTACCTCGGCATGGGCCGCACGCTCACAGGCTCTTTCCTGCTGCTTGCTCCTGTCCTTGCCGGCTCGCTTGTGGCGCAATACGATTACATTGTCATGTTTATTGTCTCAGCTTTCTTCACCGCGATTGCTACCCTGCTGATGGCGCGTGTCAAAGACGTTCCCCGGAGTTAATCCTCAGCAGGAAGCCGGTTAAATTTCTAACGCGAGGAGAGATAATATGCAACAACAAAAAGACCCCGACTTAGGGTCTTTTTGTGCTTACCATATCTGGTTCTAAATGAAGAAATGCGTGTTCGAGTTGCTCGCTGCCGCTGCCATCGTCGCGACACCTGCCACCTCTACACCGTCAATCAATTCTTCCGCCCGGATACCCATCAAGTCCATCGACATCTGGCAAGCAAGCAGTTTAACGCCATTCTCCTGGGCGGTTTTAATCATCTCGGGCAGGGAATCTACGTTGTGTTTCCGCATGATGCCCTTGATCATCGCTGCGCCTGCTCCCATCATGTTCATCTGCGAAAGATTCAGCTTATTAGCCCCTCTTGGCAGCATCCAGCCGAACATCTTCTCGATAAATGTCTTCTTAAGGGCGGGAGCCTGAGGCTTCTTCAGGATGTTAAGACCCCAGAAAGTGAAAAAGAGCGTTGCCTGCTGCCCCATGGAGGCAAATCCATTAGCAATAATGAACGCCGCGATCGCCTTATCCAGTTCCCCGGAGAACACTACCATCGTCAGGTCTTCCCCTTTGGTATGCTTTTGTGCCTGGGTCTCACTCACTGGCGCTGATGCTACCTCTGCTGTACCCTTTTGCACGACTGCCGTTATTTCTCCCGATTTCATCTCAAGTGATAACAACTTGTTGCCGGTCGACTTCGCCCACGCTTCCACATCCCGGGCAAACCCCATATCCGTTGCCTTCACCGCCACCTGGTCGCCATCTTCCATCTCTTTAATCTTCGTGTAAAGCTTCAGGATCGGCCCCGGGCACTGCAATCCGCAGGCATCAAGTTGGTACTGATTGCCTCCTGTTACGACTTTTTGTTCTTCTTTTTCCATATTCACCACCGGTTTTACCTCCATCAGCTTTGGTTCTATATGTGCCGCGGTACCTAAGGCATACGTCTTAAATCCTCCAGAAAGGTTGTAGGCGTCAAAACCCTTCTGGCGTAGCAGGCGAGTGGCAAAATAGGAACGCTGCCCGGTTGCGCAATTAACCAGGATCTTCTTGTCTTTCGGCAGTTCAGCCAACCGCCTTCTCAGTTCACCAAGCGGGATGTTGCGTGAGCCTTCCACTGTTCCCACAGCCAGTTCTTCTTCTTCTCTCACATCCAACTTAAACCATTCCTCGCTGTCCAGTGCCGCGACCTCATCCCAATGCTTCACAGGGCAGTCTCCCCGCAGCAGGTTCGCAGCCGTAAACCCAATATTGTTCACTGGATCTCTCGACGAGCCAAAAGGCGGCGCGTAACTCAGTTCCAAGTCTTCCAAGTCAAACACGGTCAACTTCCCATGCATTGCCGCCGCGATCACATCGATGCGTTTTTCCACGCCAGTCGTTCCTACCGCCTGGGCGCCATAAATCTGCCCCTCAGGTCCGAACAACAGTTTTAGTTGGATCGGGGATGCCCCCGGATAATAGCTGGCATGATTGTTATTGTGTGTTGTTACCGACTCGAATGCCAGCCCCGCCTGCTGCAATTGCCGGCTGTTCAAACCCGTTGACGCCACGGTCAGATTGAACACCTTGACTACTGATGTCCCTCTTACGCCTTTAAATGTCATATCCCTGCCAGCGATGTTGTCCGCCGCCACTCTCCCCTGCCGGCTTGCTGGTCCTGCCAACGCCAACGATGTCGGTTGACCGGTAATGGCTGACTTCACTTGCACGGCGTCTCCCACCGCATAAATATCAGGATCGGACGTCTGCATGCGTTCGTTTGTGACGATATATCCCCTCTGAGTAACCTCAATCCCGCTTTCCTTCACCAGCTTCGTGTTTGGTCGCACCCCAATTGCCAGGATGACCAGGTCAGTTTCCAATTCTTTTCCGCTGACGGTCTGTACCTTCAGTGTCCCTTTTTCTTCCACCTTTCCGATTGCCTTCAAACCATCCCCCAATACCAAACCTATCCCGTGCAGCGCGAGGTGCTCATGCACCTCTACTGCTAGTTCGTAATCAATCGGCGCCATCACCTGGTTGAGCATTTCCACGATGCTGACGTTAATCCCGCTTTCCGCAAGGTTTTCCGCGACTTCCAAACCGATGAACCCGCCGCCTATCACAACGGCACGCTTTACCTGCTTTGCCTGGATGTAGGCGTCCAGCGCATCCAGCTCAGGAATGTTGTGCAGCACAAAAACGCCTTCAAGGTTCACGCCTGGCAGCGGTGGTATGATTGGCTCTGCTCCGGGAGCCAGCACCAGCTTGTCGTAGCTTTCCCCGTACTCCCTGCCCCCGGGATGTTCCCTTACCAGCACGCTTTTTGCTTCCCGGTCGATTGAGATTACCTCGCTGTTGGTGCGCGCGTCAATATTCAGTGTTGCCTTAAGGCTCTCGGGCGTGGTCACCAAGAGCTTCTCCCGCTCGTTGATGGTGCGGCTTAGGTAGTATGGCAATCCGCAATTCGCAAAAGAGACAAACGGTCCCTTTTCCAGCATTACAATCTCCGCCTCTTCATCCACCCGACGCAATCGCGCCGCTGTACTTGCCCCGCCTGCCACACCGCCAATGATCACTACCTTCATTTATGCCTCCTCCGGCAAAATACCTAAAAATGTTTGTGCCTGATCCAAATGGCTCTCAAGGTGCCTGCCAAGGATCCTGCGTAAAATATCAATAACGGTTGTCAATTCCGGTTCTGCCAACGCATACCAGATCGTTGTCCTCTGCCGCTCCGCCCGAACGAGACCCCTCTCGCGCAGCACGCGTAAATGCTGCGACACCGAGCTCTGTGGGATGCCTATTTCCGCGGTTAATTCGCCCACGTTCAGCGATTTCTCATCCAGCAGGTACAGGATCTTCATCCGCAGCAGATGGCTCAAAGCCGGGAAAATCCTTTCATGCAGTAACTCTAACTCTTTGTCGAGATAATCCCTGTTCATTAATTTCCTTATATGCGTTTATCCGAATATTCCGAACAAGTTTACACCCATCCGCCCATTTATTGGCACGACTTTCCAGTTTCGGCGGGTCAATATGCGTTGGTGGCAATTGCATGTTCCAGTGCTGCACACCACCCTCCTCCTCGAACAAAAACCGGGATACCATGATCCCGGTTTGCTGTAAAACAAGCTTCAAATCTTTTTATTTCGGTTCACCAGCCACTCAATAATGAGCGTCTTCTCTTCCGGGTTGATCTTTGCCCCATTCTGGATCATCTTGTCAATCGTCTCCGACCACTCCGCTGCGGTTTTTTCTTGCTGTAGGACAAATTCCAGCGTGTGTTTATCGTGAATTTTCTCCGTGATCAATGCTTCCATTTCAGCGTCCTCTTTACCTGCTGCCTGTGTATCCTGCGCCACCTTCGTTTCTCCCCCCGAAGAACACGCCCCAAGCACCAGGATCGCCACCAAACCTACCGCAAGAAATGCGAAGAATGTTTTTTTCATCTCAGTCCTTTCTACTAAGTAAGCTAATTCTATATAACTTCAAATCTCACTTCAACCTCCTTCTTCCACAAACCCTCTGTGGATTTACTGTCATTCTGTAGGCAGGGACACGAAATGTACTGCGTAAGCACCTTATTCTCGAAAAGTGCATGGCTTGATACCCTGCTTCCCGGGTACAAGCGCCCATCCGTAAAAACCCGTCCGTACGGGAGGGTCTCGGTTCTACTGTCTTGCCTCCTACCCACCCAAAATCAGGTATGATTAAGCCATGACTAACACCCCACCCATCCGCCTGACGTCGCTCTCCGCTTGCGCGGGTTGAGCGTCCAAAGTCGACGCGGAAACGCTGGCGCAGGTTCTGCTGCCAATCAAAGAAACTTTTCAGGGTAAATCCTACCCTGATCTCCTCATCGGGCTTGAATCTGCTGACGATGCCGCTGTCTGGCGCCTCGACGACCGCCAATCCCTCGTCGCCACTGTCGACTTTTTCACTCCCATTGTCGACGACCCCTACGACTACGGCGCGATCGCTGCCGCCAATGCTCTCTCCGATGTCTACTCGATGGGCGGCAAACCCCTCTTCGCGCTCAATATTTCCGCCCTCCCTGCCGCACTGCCCATGGATGTCACTCAAGCAATCGTGCGAGGTGCTGCCGAAAAAGCCCTCGAAGCGGGCGTTGTCATCGCAGGCGGGCACTCTATCAAGGATGAAGAGCCCAAATTTGGTCTGGTTGCTCTTGGAATCGTCCAAAACCACCAGCTCCTGACCAAATCCGGCGCACGCCCTGGCGACCGCCTCTTTCTTTCCAAACCTCTCGGCACCGGCGTCATCACCACAGCCCTCAAACGCAATCTCACCTCTCCCGACGAACTCGCTGATGCCGTCACCTGGATGAAACGCCTCAATCGCGATGCAGCCCAACTCGCGGTTGACTTTGGACTCCACGCTGCCACTGATATCACCGGTTTTGGACTTCTGGGGCACGCCACCGAGATGGCTGAGGCAAGCGGGGTCTCCCTGCGCATCCATTACCCCAGCATCCCACTTATGAAGTCTGCGGAGAAATTTGCCCTTGCCTACACTTTCCCTGGCGGAGCTTCAGACAACCTGCTTTACTTCAGCCCCAATGTCACCATCGAAGGCGAGCTTTCCATCAATCTCCAGACTCTCCTCTACGATCCGCAGACCAGCGGCGGGCTGCTGATGGCCGTACCGGAAGGCAAAGCCGAAGAATTCCAGGCAGAAGCTGACGCGCGCGCAATCCCGATGTGGCAGATCGGCTCCGTCACCACCGGTTCAGGCATAACCATCCTGGCAGAATAACACCAAATTTTAAGGATTAGAAAGCAAGGTTGTGTTTCAGCACAACGGCTTGTATTGTGTAATTTGCCAGGGAGGAAAAATGCCAGGAATTTAAAAAAACCTGCATTGAGATAAAACGATCCAAAGCTGTGATTGGCGCTTGACGGAAGTAGGGGCGATGGTCGTGTAAAGCCTCCCCTTGTGGGAAGCCTCGCCCGGGAGGCTTCTCCGTTCACTTTAGGAGGAATAGGCAGGCCTATTCCCTACGAAAAGATTTTCCCCCAGATTGCTGTGCTTCAGGGATACTATCAGAGGATTCGGTGGAGTGGCAGACCCCACGAACAGATACGCGGGGCAGGCAAGAACGCCATTTCGCCCGACAAAAAGATCAAGGATAAAGACCCTCTTCAGTCTTCCATCCGTTTCACGGTGGAAGTCTGCTCCCCCAAGGGGATGCTTAGGTTACTCAGTCCGACATAGGAAATGTTTATCAAAAGTAAATTCAGAAGGTTCTTATTGAATATTTCAAAGAAAAGAGTCTATTTTGAATGAGTTTGCACAAAAAAAGGGGGAAAGGATCAAAAAAAGGCGGTCAAAAAGCGACCGCCCAAACAAACAAAACATAAGTTACTGAGTCTAACCTTTGACTGCTCCCTGGGTCAGACCGCCGACGATTTGATCCTGCAGGATCAAGTAGATGATCATGATCGGCAGAGCAGCAATCAAAGCACCGGCAGCGAAGATGCCCCAGTTCTTGGTGTACTGCCCGGCTGTGAAGATTTGAAGACCAACCATAACGGTCTGCATCTCACGCTGAGTGAGTAGGGTGCGTGCGATAATGAATTCGCCATAGGTCCCGATGAAACTCAGAATGGAGATAACAACCAAAATTGGTCGCAGGAGAGGTAGGATAAGTCTTGAGAAGACCTGCCAGTCGGTAGCGCCGTCTACATGCGCGGATTCGTCGATATCCCGAGGGATGGTATCCATGTAACCCTTCATCAGCCAGATGTTCATGCCCATGGCACCGCCGGAATAGACCAGGATCAAGCCGGCATAGGTGTTGAGCCCAAAGAAGGGGATGACATCTCCGATTTGCTTGATGATGGTGAACAAAGCGACGATTGCCAGCAGGTTTGGGAAGCTCTGAATGAGGAGGATAGCCTTAAGCATGCTTTGCCGACCCTGGAAGCGGAAACGCGAAAAGGCAAAAGCTGCCAGCGTGGTCAGTGATAGGGTCAGTAAAGTGGAAATTGTCGAAATGATCAACGAGTTTTTCAGCCAGGTGAAGAAGGGGAAAATCGGATTCGTCACCAATTGGCGGAAGTTGTCAAAACTCCAGTTATCCGGAATCAATTTCTGATTTGCCAGGTCGTTTACTGGGTTAATCGAAGCGGAAATGATCCACAACACCGGGAAAATACTGAAGAAGATCAAGACAACGGCCAGAGCCCAGCGCCAGATCAAACCAACGGTTTGACTGCGTTTGATGGATGATGGTTGTTTAGACATTTTCACCAACCTCCTCCCACATATTTGTGAATCTGAATTGCAGCAAAGACATGACCGCAATCAGCACGAACAAGATCAGCGAAATCGCTGAAGCGTAGCCGTATTGCACGCCGCGCCCACTGGCGAATGCCAGGTTGTATACGTAGCTGATGATAATATCCGTATATCCAGCCTGAGTGGTTGCCGTTGGGATTGGCGGACCGCCATTGATAAAGGCGTATATCAAGTTAAAGTTGTTGAAGTTGAAAATGAAGGAGGAAATCATCAAAGGACCAACGCTCACAAGCAGGAGGGGCAGGGTGATGCTCCTGAAACTCTGCCAGCCACTGGCGCCGTCAATTTCAGCAGCCTCGTAAATATCATGGGGGATGGATTGGAGCGCGCCACTGGTAACAAGCATCCAATAGGGATAGCCGAGCCAGGTGTTGACGATCAGCAGTGCGGCACGGGCAAGCCATGGTTCGGTGAACCAGCGGGGTGAAATATTGAAGACGCTCTCAAGCATGCGGTTGATGATACCCAAATCCGGGTTAAACATACCGCGCCAAATCAAAATGGTGATCAGGCTGGGAATTGTGTAAGGGATTAGCAAGAGAGACCGCAAAATTTTCTTGCCCTTAAACTTGGGATCGCCGTAAATAATCGAAATCAGCAAGCCCACAGAGAAGGTCAGCAAGAGGCTGAAGGTGGCAAATAGGAAGTTCCAGATAACAATTGTCACCAAGGGACCGCGCAAACCGGGGCTGTTGATGAACGTGACAAAATTTTTCGTTCCAATAAAGGCGGAATAACCAGGGATCAGTTGATCTCCATTTTTCGCGGTGTATGTGCCTTCCTTATCATAATAAACCGTACCAGTGATTGCGTGGGTAAATGTGTTGGTTTCCGGGTCATAGGCATAGAGAGGCAGAAGCTCCGCAGCCTCGGTTGGGGACCGCACCTGTATGGTGTGTTCCGGATCGCCAAACTTGATATTGGTCAGGTTTTTATCCGTAGCGGCTTCGATCCGGTTAAGGCGTTTATAGCCTTCGATAGTGATTGGGGCTCCCTCCGCGTCAAGCTCACCGATGCCATTTTCTCCACTGACAAGTGGAATCTCAGCATCACCTTCCATACCAACCTGGGTAACCAGTTTCGTATTGCCCTCAGCATCTTTAAGCCAGAGCAAATATTTGTTATCATTGGAGCGGTAAGCAATCCACTGATAGGCTTTCCCGGTTTCGGGTAAATAGGTTTGCGCCTGGATTTGTTCGATAGCCTGCGCTTGCGTGATGAGGTGACCGTCACCATAATTGGTAAAAGCATTGTAAATCGTATAAACAATCGGAAAAATAGAAAAAAGCAGCCAGGCGCTCAATCCAACTGCCATCCATTTGAACATGTGGGCTTTGGGCACCAAAAACGCAACAGTAATCATCACGATAATGATGATCAGACAAATACCAATGGGAACATAACCGAGGCCAAAAAGCTTAAATGCAAGCCAAGCCAGTGCCACATCAACAATGGCAACTAGGATAATAGTAGCCAGGTTGCTGATATTGCTAATGGTTTTTTTGGCGAGATTAGCTTTGGAAGCGTCAAGAGTATTCATTCACTGCCTCTCCTTTCCAAAGAATAATGAGAGGAGTCCGGCAAAACCGGACTCCTCTTGAAACACGAGATTACGGAGTTATGATCTCGAGTTCGTGTGTCTCGGGATCGAAGATAAAGGTTACCTCGCCATCAGCAGTAACCGTAAACTTGTAGTTGGCATCTCCGTCACCGTAAGAGGTTGCCCAGCCACCGTCGAGGGCAACTTTGCATTCGTAGTCGCCAGCGGGGATGGTGAAGGTGCCAGTGTACTTACCATCTTCGCCCAAGGTCAAAGCGGTCTGAGCGCAGTAAGGCATCCAGTCAGAGGCGCAGCCAACTTTGGTCTGGTAAGAACCAGGAACGTTGACCATACCCTTGGAAGAAATGGCAATCTGGATATTTCTGGCGGCATCGGTGTATGCCTGTTCAGGGGTCTTGGAACCGTCGAAGATGAAGATGAGGGCATTGCCCCAGTCAGACCAGACAGCACCCATTTCGGGGATGGCGGGCATGGGTTTGGCGTTTTCACCAGCTTCGGCAATTGCCTTCAGGTAAGGATCGTCGATCTTAGCTGCAGCGGGCAGATAAGCAGGAACACGGGGATCGGCTTCGTAGAGAGCAAGCATAGCGTCTTCAGTTGCGACGAATTCGGTCAGGAAGGACTGTGCAAGCAGAACGTTCTCGGACATTGCATTGACTGCAAAGCCCTGGACACCCAGGAAGGGATAGCCACCATCGGGGAATTTGGCGATGCCGAAGTTCAAACCGGATGCTTTCAGGTTATTGATTTCCCATGGACCGTTCATAAAGAAGGCAACGTCACCATTGCGGAACATGGATTTGGCGGTGGTGTTGTCGAGGTTATCGGAAAGGATACCGTCGTTCTTCCACTGCAGAGCCATTTCACCGAATTTGATCATGCCTTCAGAACCAACACCAATATCGGTGGGGTCGTAGTCGCCGTTTTCGTCAATGCCGAAAACGTAACCGCCCTGAGAGGTCATCCAGGGATAGGCATCATAGGAAGGGCCGCCCAATACTATACCATATTGAACTTTACCTTCATCGATCAGGGCCTTGGAGATGTCATAGACTTCCTGCCAGGTGGTAGGGACTTCTTCGACCAGGTCGGCATTGTAGAAAAAGCCGAGGTTCTCACGGGCATAGGGCATACCGTAGAGTTTGCCTTCGTAGGTGAAAGCTTTCAGGGATTCGGGGTCGAAATCTGCAGCTTTGGCGCCGAGGTCGATCTCAGCGATCAGACCAGATGCGATGAGGGCAGGCAGTTGGTCGTGAGCAAGCACGATGATGTCCGGACCTTCGCCAGCGGGGGCAGCCACGAGAAATTGATCGCGGATACTAGAGATGTTCTCAACCACTACATCCACATTGTATTCTGCTTTGAACTGGGCGCCGAGTTCACTCAGGACGGGGGCGCGCTGTTCATCAGCCCAAATACGCAGGGTGGCCACAGGTTCTTCCACGGGAGCCTCAGTTGGGACTTCGGTGGCGGGAACTTCGGTGGGTTCTTCAACCACTGGAGGTTCCGTAGCGATAGGGGTCTCTGTTGGAGTGCCGCAGGCACCGAGCAACAGAGTTGCAACCAATGCGATTGCAATCAAAATATAGCTTTTCTTCATTTCTTTCTCCTTTTAGATAGAATTGATTTGGCATTATTGCCAGGTTTTTTTCTTTGCATCCTGATCTCCTGCCCGGTGAGATTAACTTGGGATTGGTTCCACCCGGTTAGGGGTCAGGGTGTTTTCAATTTCTGAGCTTGCTTTAAGGTAATCTTCGAGTTTTGCCTTATCAAGCTTGGACATTAACCCATCAACTAGCATTTTGTAGTCGGGGTAAACACGGTTAAACAAATCGCGGCCTGCTTTGCTCAAGGTGAGCCGATAACTGCGCCGATCATTGGGATCTACTTCACGGTTGATCAGACCATCTTTCTGCATCCCCCTGACCACGCGTGTCGTGTTGCTCTTTGTGCAGAGCAGTAGCTCACTCAGGAGAATGTAATTGATTCCTGGGTTATTCTCAACATGCATAAGTACGTAAAAACGAGGAACATTCAATCCATATTGACCGAGAAATACCTTCTCGTGATTGTCGATATGGAGAAAAATCGACTTAAGCGATTCATACAGCTCGAATTTGGTCTGTTTCATTATTAATCCATTTGAGAGCATAGTTTACGCCTCAACTATTTTAACGCTATACTCTTTGTTGTCAACACCTTATTATTTATTATAGGCTATTTTTAGCAGGGTGGATTAATCGTCTTGGATTAATCGTCTAATCTTGTTATTCCAGAATATTTTTTTGGCCCTTGATCGGGGAAAAACCTTGTTTTCCGGGTCACAGGGTCATAAAGTATTCTCTTGTAGGTTTATTTTCACTTCTTGAGAAGTCTATATTGTCCGCATGTATTGGCTGGCGCCCGAACACCAGACGCTCTGTCCTGGTTCGATGCGGTACCAACCATCCTTTACCTCATAAACGGACACCACATCATCTCTGATCAGATTGCCGATGATCTTATTGTTTTTACCAGGTCCTTCGCGTTTGAATAATGCTGAAACGATGCATTGGGCTTTGAACAGGACCTCTTCTGTTGGTGGAGTGTCATTCAATCGCTGCAGATAGGTGCTCTTACCCGAACACCATAATTGCGCGGTTGGATCGATCCGATACCAGCCGTCATTAACCTCATAAACTGACACCACGTCGCCCAGGTGCAGGTTGCCAACCACCTGGAAAGCAGGTCCCGGACCACTGCGCTTGTAAAGCGCGCTTACAATGCACTTTGCGGTGAACAAAACCTTGTTTTCTGGTGGTAAGGTATCTCCCGTCGGATTTCCGAAGTATCGCAAGACATCCGCTTTTTCACCGTTCCAGCGGTTGTAATCCATGTAATGGCTCACGCCGCCGATCGATTTGCAGCGGTCACCTGTCTGGTGGATCAGATAAGTGCTTACGCCTTTTGGCAGATAGGGCGGACCATCGTGCTCCTGGGTATAAAAAGGCGATACCAGGGGTTTGCGATAGGTCGCCAGCCACCAGTCCAGCGTTGGTAAATCAGCTACCGACAGATAGGTGTTTACCCAGGTCGCTCGCGAATACACAATTGGAAAGAACCCGGTCCTGGCCCTGCAAATATCCAGGCACTTTTGGGTCGTGGCTGTAATTCGGCTTCGTGTGTTGATACCCGCCACTTCCAGGTCGAGCGCGATGCGGTCGTAAGCAAAATTAGCCCTGCCATCCAGCAGTTTGAACAACGAATCCATTTGCGCTAGAGCACTCTCCCCGAAGTAAATCACATGATAAGCTATGCGCATTACTTTGATCCGCGCCATCTCGTTCCAGTAATGATGGAACATCGGATCGGTATATCCCCACGATATACCTGCCCTGGCTGCGATAAATGTGACTTCCTCCGCGTGATTTTGCACTGCGGTGAAGTCCATTTTTTTGCTGCCATCCTGACTGGACTGGTATTTGCTGATGTCGATTCCAAATGCTCTGCTCATACTGCCTCCTGCTTTAGGTAGACCTCCTCATTTTGCGAGAATAGTCAACTCATCCGTTGCAATATGAATGCCAGTCTTCCCCTTTTTGCTAATCTGGTCTTTGGCTTTCCAACCAGGTTTTGATCTTATCCTTCCTGACAGGCAGGCTATCCACTCGCAGACCAATCGCGTTATAGACAGCATTCGCAATCGCCGGTGGGGTGGGGACGCAAACCAACTCTCCAATGCCCTTCGCCCCGAATGGTCCTTCAGAAGTTGGATCTTCCACGATCAGCGATTCTACAAGTGGGCTGTCTTTCATGCGCGGAATTTCGTATCTTGCCATCCGATCGCTCAAAACTATGCCGTTTTCCACTCTAAACTCTTCCATCAGTCCATGCCCCACCCCCATCACGATGCCCCCTTCCACCTGCGACTGGAATCCGAGCGGATTGATCACTCTGCCGGCATCGCTCGCAACGATCACCTGCAGAATTTTCACATCGCCGTTTTCCAGGTCGATGCTGACTTTCACTGCCTGTGCTGCAAACCCATATGCCACGTGGATTCTTCCCCCCAGTTCCAGCGGATTAGTCTGAGGCGCTGAGTAGCGAACTTCCACCGAGGTTCCTTCAGGGCTTTGCTCAAGCAAGTCATACACTTCCTGCCAACCAAGTCGTTCTCCCCCCATACTTACAGCTTCAGCACCAAACAGCACCTCGCTCGTTTCACCACCAAACTTTGCTTTCAGCAACGTCGAAATGCGTTCTCTTAATGCAAGCGCTGCGTGTTTCACTGCATTGCCAGTCACGTAAGTCTGACGGCTGGCGGTGGTTGCCCCTCCATCCGGAGTCTGCGCTGTGTCCATCAGGTATACGTTGATATGCTCCGGCTCAATCCCCAAAACTTCCGCGGCAATCAACTGCAGCGTAGCATTCATCCCCTGCCCCACTTCCGACGCAGCCGTCATGATCTGCAGCCTGCCCGCCGGTAGGAGCCGCAGGATTGCGCCACTGCTGTCATCCGTACCGGTTCCCAGCCCGGTATTCTTGAATCCCGATGCCATCCCCCAGCAGGTGATCATTCTCCGCCCATCAAGCTCTTCTTCCTGGGGGGTCCATGGCTCCGTAACCCCGAGTTCTTTAAGGCGCCTCTCAACAGCTTCCAGGCACTCAGGCAGCCCGGCGCTTTCATCCAGGCGGTGCCCAGTATTGGTTTCGCATCCCTTGCGGAGTGCATTCAACTTACGCAACTCCAAAGGAT
>Ga0116184_10003202_pt1 | contig 13628 bp, 8 predicted proteins | sample AD_JPNNA5_MetaG_FD_89886 | JGI IMG/M metagenome (GOLD analysis project Ga0116184, IMG submission 89886) | Active sludge microbial communities of municipal wastewater-treating anaerobic digesters from Japan - AD_JPNNA5_MetaG | ecosystem: Engineered > Bioreactor > Anaerobic > Digestate | place... | reverse complement strand
GAAGAGCAGCGGCCTCGTAGACGGTCACCCAGTCCTTGCCCTGGCCCATGGCCTACCTCCTATGATAATACGTTGCCCACTATCATAGCAGGTCGCCGGATACGGGCCAAGCCGTTCCCCCCAACCACTCGCCGAAGCAGTCGAGGATAAACGACACGCCGCGGGTCTTGTCGCCGGGCACGTCGGGTTTGATGAAGCAAATGCTCACGCGGAAGGTATCAGTGAGCCGAACTGCCTTGAGTACCAGCCGATTGCGGCCATCGAGCAGGCTGATGGGGATCCAGAAGCCGAACTGGCTCCACGGCTGGACGGCATCGTGACGGTAGACCTCCTCTCCGTTCAGCCAGACGGCGAAGGGGCCGGTGGCCCCGACGCACAAGGTCGCGGACCGCTGCTCGGGCGACACGATGGTCCGCACCAGGTAGTAGCAAGCCTCGCCGGTGAAACCGCCCAGGTGATCCGCGTCGAGATGGTCCTCGCCACGCTCGACGAGGAATGGCTCCTCATCGGCCAGCGGCCCGGCCGCCAGCGCGGCCTCATCCAGGTACGCTCGGTCGAGCCGGACGTAGTTGTGGCACAGCGCGCCGCCGCACCCCGCGACCAGTGACGGATTCCTCATGACACGTTCGTTATGGAACGGGCACTCATCGTGGAGACGCGTGTCGTAGATGTCGAAGTAGGGCCCGTAGACCTCCCATTGGCGAGCCCCCACGAGCCCAAACCGGCATGACCACTCATCGGCCCCTCGCTGCGGCCGGAATGTGGCCCGGAAGGCGTTCCGGTCCCAGAGCACTGGCGCGTCCCTCGATGTGGTGATCGACACGCGGATGCGTCCGCTCTCGCGCGTCGGCAGAGTGATGGGCACGGAGTCGGGCGACGCCATGAGCCCCTCGGGTGTCTCGATCGAGAGCGTTCCATTCACGCGGTAGATGCTGTGGTTCGAGAGCCGCAGATCGACCACGGCTTGGCCGTCACGCGTGAGCACGGGCTCGTCCGGGTGCGACGCCGCGACCTCGATGGCCGCCCTCCGCGGTCCTCGGATCGAGAGTGCGGGCGCGCCCTCGATGCGGATACCCGGCGAGCGGGCCGCCGTGACCTCGACCCCTACGCGGCACGTGTCCTCGGCGAAGTCGCGCAGCAGCGCGTTGCGGTGGCGCACCGCGATGTCGCAGTTGAGCCGGCCTCCCACCTTCGACACCAGCTTCTTCGGCAGCGCCTTGGCGCCGAGGATGGTGCCGACAAGCGCCCCCACGGTGGCGGCGGTGCAGTCCGTGTCCCATCCGCAGTTGGCGGCCATCAGCACGGCGGCGAGGAAGTCCGTCCGTGCCAGATGCAGGGCCATGAGCACGAAAGCCTGGTTCACCAGTACCGACGTGCAGTCGCGGTGCCCCCACCGCCGGATGATCTCCCGCCGCGCCCCCTGCCATGTCGAGTGTCTCCCGCAGATGACCGGGATCTCGCCAATGACGCGACCCATGCCCGAATCAGGTGGGACGAACGCAGCACCCGCAGCGATGACCTCGCGGAGGTCGTCGCACACGAACGCCTCAGCCGTGCAACCCGCGAGGAACTGCTCGGCATAGACCGAGTCGCCCGTGTGGTCTAGTTGGCCATCCAGCAGGGCATACTCGGCCGCCAGAGCGGGATTGCCCGGCGATACCGCGCCCCAGATCTCGGCGCGGATGGGGCACCCCATGGACTCGCGGTAGAACGTGTTGTTGTAGGTCCCCGACAGCGGAGGCATGATGCCCCGCTGCACGTTGTAGAGGAAGCATCCATACTCGGCGAAGTTGTACCAGCAACGCTCCTGCCAGCCCTGGATGAGGTCTTCCGCATCGATGAACGGGCCGCAGTCCTCGAGCACCTCGAGCCAACAAACCTGGATGTCGAGGTCATCGTTCGGGACGATCTCCGAGGGCCAGCAGTTCTCCTCGGTGAAGTCCATACGGGTCTTGTGCCCTTCGGCAGGAGCGCCGATCGTTCCCCCGATGAACTTGCCAAGCCAGCAGCCAAGGACTTTGTCCTTGTAGGTCTCGTAGGCAATGCTACGCCCTTCCATGGGTCAGCGACTCCCCCTCGTCGGTCCTGGGAGCTTCGGGAGGGGAGCCAGCTGGTCCTCTTGGCGCACCACCACAACGCCACACACGCGCCACGGGCCGCTCCCACACGGGGGAGCGGCCCGTTCACGGCACAATCGGCTTGACAGCTGAGTCTACCGGCGACGGCGCTTGCGGGCCCAGATGCCTCCCAGCCCTGCCAGCGCCAGGGCACAGACCGATGGCTCCGGTGTCTGCGTCGTGCGTGTGTCCGGGGCCAGAATGTGGTACCCCTCCGTGCCGTCGTGGGCGCCAACCAGCGGGTTCGGGTCGGTGAACCCGGCGTTGTAGAGGTAGTTCCAGTCGCCGCCGGTTCTGCCGCCCTTGGCATAGAAGTCCTGCCAGACCGGAACGCGCCACGAGTCGAACGCGTAGGTCATGCTGGTGGACGTGCCTGAGAACTTGATGCCCCAGATACCTGAGGGCATACCGACATTGCCCTGGCCCGTCTTCTGAGTGCCGATCTCGTCGTAGAAGCCCGGTTCGTCATTCAGCTTGATGGATCCACCGACGATATCATCGCCCGTGAACGTGTCGGATACCTGGAAGATCACGTGGCTAATATCGCTCTCCCCGACTTCGAGGACATACCAGTAGTGCCACGAGAGATCATTGTTTTGCCAGATCTCCCAGCCGAGAAACGCCCCCTCGCCCCACAGACCGTTGGCGACAAGCCCGCCGTCGAGCGTCGAGAGACCTCCCGTGTAGCTAACCGCATGAGCCGTACCGAGGGAACCCACCAGCACAAGTGCACACAGCAGTACAACGTAACGTCGCATCTCCACCCACCTCATCAGCACCCCGGCCGCCACGGCTGGCGGCTCTCACCCACACCGACCTAACAACCATGATACAGGAATGCGTTCCCGTTGGCACTACATTTGCACTCGCTGGTGGCCTCGCAGACCGGCCGGACGGGGACTCTCCAGCCTCGTCACCGGCCCGCACGCGACTGCAAGCACTCGCGGAGGCAGAAGGGCACGAACTCGCGCCCGAACCCATCCTCTCCTTTCATGGACGCATTGGCGACCCAGAGCTTCCCAGCTGTGACATCGAATGCGACCGCGTGCAGATCGCCGGTGCCGAGGCCCCGCATCACATCGATCATGGCGAATTCGGGGTCGATGCGGCCGTAGCCGCGGGCCAGGACGTCCCCGATCTTCCTGTTCCAGCCACTGTCCGTACCCATGGACATGTATACCGTCTGGCCCAGTCGCTTGTAGGGCAGGCTGTCCGGGTCGTAGACGCGGAACACATCCTTGGCGGTCACCAGGGCCCGAGCGTCGCGGGCCTCGGCGTCGCCGATGCAGTAGAGGTACGAGCTGGTTCGCGGCGCGCGGCGAACGCGGTAAATGGCCTCGCCCAGGCTCCGCGTGTGCTGGATGACGTCGCGCATCACGAAGGGCATGGGTTCGCCCTCGAGTGTCTCATGCTCGTCCCCCAGGTGGTCGCCAATCTCGCTCATGGCGATGCCCTCGGCGTTCATGCCCGTGACCATCCCGACGAAGCCACACCACCCGACGTTGACGAAGGGCACCCCGTCATCGGGCTCGTAGACCACAAGAGCCGGGTACTTCTGGATTCCTGCCATGGTGGCATAGTCCAGCGCGCGGATCTGGATCAGGTGGCCGTCCTGCGTAGCCTTGCCCCAGGCGGCAAAGAAGCTGCAGTGAAACTCGGAGATGTCGGGAACCGCATGCATCCGGCACACATCCGTGTAGGACACGCCGGCGCCGTCGGCCAGGCCACGCATCTCCTCGAGGTACTCGGCCGGGACATAGGGTTCCATCTGTTTCCACATGGCATCGATCTGGTCCATCGAGAGTCCGGCGCCAAAGGCCATGACCTGGACCGTGCCCTGGACCAGATGGCGCACCTGCTCCGGAACCAGTTTTCCGTGGGCGTAGCCCATGTCATACGGCTTGCCCCACAGGTGGAGGACCGCGATCTGGTTCTCCCCCTGGCCGATGGTCGAGAGCGAACCATGGACGCGGCCTGGCGCCGATTGGGCCTGTACGTCGACCCCGGCCAGTGCCATCACCACGATGCACAGCACCCATACCAGTCGGAGCTCGAGTCGTCTCATCGCGTGTGCCTCCTCGCCTCGCTTCGTGCCGTGCGGATGGAACCGAGCGGCACGCAGGACTTCTCCGGCTCGCGGTACGCGCCCTGCCCGCGACTGCGGGCTACGCCCGTTCCTCCGCAAGCATGAGGTCGTCGAAGCACGCCAGGCCGGCGCCGCTGAGACGCAGACCAAGAAGTAGCGGCCGCTCCTCATTCTCGACGGTGAACTCCCAGGAGAACTCACTCCACTCGGCCGATGGCCCGATGGGCGGGGACCAGAGATACTGCCCGGCCCCGCTCTGGGAACACAATGACGCCTGGGCCGCCACATCACCTCGGTACCAGCCCGTGAGAACGTAGCGCCGGCCGACCACCAGCTCGACGCGCTGCGCGGCCACCACGTTGAGCGGGCCGACCATGCCCCGCAACTCGAGGCAGCGGGCCCCCGAATGCGGGTTCTCGGCCGCAGCCTCGGTACGGTAGTTCGTGCGCTCATCGCCGGACCACGAGCCAACCGACCACCCCCGGAGGCCGTCCTCGAACCCGGTGTTGGTGAGAAGCGGCCGGTTTGAGAAGCGCAGGTTCAGCTGCGCCGAGAGGGGCCGCAGCTCCCAGGCGTCGACCCTGACCACCAGCTCATGATCGTGCGGCGGCAGGTCGGCGGGCACACCGATTCGGGCGAGAAGCCGGCGCCCGCCCTCTGAGATACCCACGCGAACACACTCGCCGCCAAGCCGAACACCGTCCAGCGTCACGCGCACACCATCGGTCGTGAGCCGGCCGCGAGAGGCGAACCGGGCCTCGATGCGGCCGGGGAGGGGATCCGTACGGCCCAAGTCGACACGCTCCGCTGCCGCGACCTCGCGGCCATCGACGGCAAGCGACGACAGCGCCGGAGCGGCATCATGGGGCGCAGGAGGCTGCGCGGCCGGCGCCAGCAGCACCACGACCTCGGGCCCCAGAGCTGCGGTGAGTGTGAACCTGGCTTCCTCGCCCTCTCGCACCACAGGGATCCGCTCGGGCTCTCCGCCCGCGCGCATCGCCCAAGCCCTGTCCGTTCCCCGGGCAACGCAGACACTCAGCCGCGATCCCGCCGGGGCCGAAGCCGTGACCCGGCAGACACCCCCAGGGCGGCGCTCAACCGAGGCCGCACACGGCTCTGGGCCGTCGATATGGAGCACACGGGCTCCGCCGAGCCACACTCCCCCGGGGCCGACGACGGCAGCGAACGCCACTCCGCCATGCCGCTCCCGGAGCACGCACCCTCGGGCGTCGGTCGCGACCCCTCCGAGCTCGACTCGCGCGCCATCTGACGAGAGCAGCAGATCGCGGCCTTCGGCCGTTGTGACCGTCACCGCCCGCCCACCCGCCACCTGGGGCGAACGGATCACTGGCGCCTCTGAGGCCTCGGGGCGCGGGTACAGCACCGTGAGGTAGCTCGCGTCACGCCCCCGCAGACGCGCGACAATAGCCTCGTTGTCATAGGAGCCCGTCTTCGGGTCCGCGCTGAATGGCTGCCAGCGCGAGTGCTCCATGCGCGCAAGCTCGACCGGCCCGGCCCATACCGCATCGAGGCGCACGCGCCCCGTGACCTCTGCCATCGGGTCGAACCCCGGCCAGGACGCGCGGTCCTGGCCCAGCGTCACGGGCGCACTGCCCCGGGTCACTGGGGTGTGGATCTGCCAGTCGTAGGTGTGTTCCGCTTCGGAGGCCACCTCGTCAAAGGCAACGACATACTCGCCATCAACCAGCCACATGCTCCGTCGATGCCGCACGCCGGCGAACTCGCTCTCAATCTCGCCGCCACGCACGGGTCCCTCGCTCAGTGCCGCGGTCAGCAGGCCCGGCGTCTCGCTCCCAGGCCCTGCGCCGTCCACAAGCAGTGTGTTGTGCAGCTCCGGCGGGTAGAGGTCATGGCTCACCCAGTGATCGTAGCCTGCGTCCACTGCCAGCAGCTCGCCGTAGGCGTGGAGGACGAAACTGCCGGCATCGGCATGGCTGTAGACCGGGTAGCCCCGCGCGATCCACGGATCCTTGCCCTTCAACCACAACGCCACCGCGTTGCGGGACCACTCACTTCGAACCGCCACCTCCTGGCTAGCTCTGAAAGCCCGTGCCGTGGCAAACCCCGCCACCGACGGAGTCACCGACTCATCGACCAGGCACAACTCGCGGACACCGCCCGACAGCCCCCCGTGCCACTCCTCGAGCGCCCAGCGAATCCGCGCCTGCTCCTCCTGCGGGCCCGCACCGACGGCCAGCATCAGTGCCCCAAGCACCATCGAGGTGTTGGTCGTCCCCAGGGCTGCGCACGCCCCGTCGGGCTGAGTGATATAGACCAGGTACCGCAGGGCGTTGGCAAGACGTGGGTCATCGAACAGCCACTGCCCCGATGCGCGCTCCAAGTACCGGGCAAACGGCATCATCACCGCCAGCGTGAACGCCGAGTAGTCGGGGCCCTCGATGAACATGCCGTCGTCGCGCCAGAAACACAGGTTGGCTTCGTCATGGATGCCATCCAGTGCCCTCTGCAGCCATTTGGCAGGTGTGTGAGCCGCGTCCGTATATCCCCTGAGCACGATCGCGGCGGTGCCAAGCGCGCAGATCCCGCGCGTCCGCTGGTTCCCCGGATGCTGACCGGGGCCGCTCTCGAGCGCCGACAGGTACAGCCGCTCGCAGGCCTGCGCCATCTTGGCGCGGATGACCCGGTGATCCGTGGCCGTCAGGCCCTCGTAGCCGTAGAGCAGATCGTAGGTCTCCGCATAGCTCTGGAGGGCGTCGGCGACTCCGCAGCAACAATGATAGCCCGTGGGGTTGCTGCGGAGGAGCATCAGCCGGGCGGCCTCCGCCGACTCGGCCCGCCCCGTGACGCGCCAGGTGAACGCCTGGTCGACCGGGTTCGTGCTCGCTCGGATCGAGTGCCACCAGCTCGCGTGGGGCGCCCGCTCCAGACGCGCTTGGATCTGGGGAAGATCATCGAGCGAGAAGAGCAGACACGGGTGAGCCTCCTCGGCCGGAATGCGCGCAACCCAGGGCCCCTCGGCCGACTGGCCGACCGTCGCTGCGGCGAGAACGAGCGCCCATGCGCCCCCAAGGGTGAGCTTTCGCATGCCACATCTCCGCTGAAGGCTCCGTTGCAGCGACAACCGCCGCACGGCGAAAAGTTCGCGGCCGATAGGCCAAGCCCTGCGGGGGCGGGCAGAGTGAGGCCGGGAAACGAAGAGAATGGCTCCGAGCACTCGGAGCCACCCTCCGAACTGGAAGAGGGCAGTGATCGTGCACCCTCTGTCGATACACGGTCCCAGGCGTTACCGCTGCAGCCTGCTCGGGCCCGGTTGGCTGCGGACACGGACATCGATTGCTTAGGGCTGCTGCCTTCCGGCCCTGACCCGATTCACAGGACGCCGTTGCGCAGGACCGAACCGTCAACACCACTTACAACGGTCAGACCCCAAGATCGTGCACCTCGATCGGGGATTCAGCCCCGCTAGAGCGGATTGCGGGTTCAGGGCACCGCTAGCTCCCCGCTTAGCACGATCACGAGCATGATACGACAGACTGGCCATTGAACGCGAATCGGACACCCGCCTGTGCAGGTCTCGGGCGCACCCTTACGAAGCCTCCGGACGACTTCGAAGGAGGCGGCGACATGAACGAAGCCCGGGCCTGGAAGGGTCCAATCCTGGATGGCCATGTTCACATGGGCGACCTCGGCGAGCGGGAGCCCCTGCTTGGGATCATGGACGCGACCGGGGCCGATCGCATGGCTCTGGTATCGATCCAGGACCCGCGTGCGGGGGCCGGGTTGGGGCCCTCCCTGGTTGCCAAGGCGCTTCACCCGGACCGCTTCTACGTGTTCGCAGGGCCCAACCACGCTCAGCACCTGTCCGGCGGCGCCGTTGTGACGCCCTCTCTCGCCGCACAGGCTCAGCGCTTCGCTCGCATCGGGTGCGATGGGATGAAGCTGCTCGAGGGGAAGCCGACCTCGCGCCGCGAGGTGGACGTCCCCATCACCGACCCCTACTTCGCCGAGTTCTGGGAGTGCGTCGAGGGACTCGGCACGCCCCTGATCTGGCATGTGGGCGATCCCGAAACCTTCTGGGATCCGGCCCGGATCCCCGGCTGGGCTCGTGACAACCAGTGGGGCTACGGTCCCGAAGACGTGGCGCTCGAGGTGCTGTACACGGAGGTCGACGCCGTCCTCGCGAGACACCCTCGGCTCCGAGTGGCGTTCGCTCACTTCTACTTCCTCTCGGCTGACCTCGACCGGGCGGGGCGCTTTCTCGACGATCATCCGACGGTGAGCTTCGACCTGGCCCCCGGGATCGAGATGCTCTACAACATGTCGGAAGAGCCCGTCCGCGCGCGGGAGTTCTTCATCCGCTACGCCGATCGCATCGTCTTCGGCACCGACATATGGAGCGGAATGGCCCTGGAGGAGGCGCGACACCGGGCCGGCATGGTGCATCGCTGGCTGATCACCGAGGACGAGTTCCGAGTGTCGCCCAACGCCGACTACCTCCTGGGCCCACCCGAGGACGGGATCATCCGCGGCATGGCACTGCCCGACGACGTTCTGGAGCGCGTCTTCTGCCGCAACTTCGAGCGGTTCGCGGGCGTCCGACCCCGGCCGCTCGATGCGGCCGGTGCGGCCGATGTGTGTGATGAGATCGCCCGTGCGGCCCAAGGGCTCTCCGGCACGCCTACGTCTGAGACCCAGGCGGGCCAAGCGGCCGATCGGCTGCGGGCGGTTGCTTCGGACTAGCCTGACGACGCCCGCGTCAGTCCTGCCACCGCCGCACCGCGTCCAGCCAGGCATCGACGCTCGTATGGAGGGCCCGGCCGAGGAAGCGTTGCCGGAGCCACTGCAGCTCGGGAACCACGCGGGCCGCCAGAGCGTACCGTCCCGCCTTGGCGGTCGCCAGGTCCGCCTCGGCGACCGAGATCGGCTCGCGGCGGAACTGCACCCGCCTCAGACATCGCAGCAGCTCACTCCACTCACTCTCCGCCTCGATCCGGAACCCGTAGGTCGCGCAGTCCTCGGCTGTCAGCACCTCATAGGCGATGGACCGGCCCCCCGGCAGAAGACCGAGGGCGTAGACCATCCAATCGGCAGGGCTGCCGGACTCGTCGGTCACGGGATCGAGCTGGCTCTGCTCGGAGAAGAAGCCCGAGCCCGGAAACACGGCCACACCGATCCACGCCTGCCCATCCGGGCACGTGTCGCGGATGGCGGTGCGCGCCAGAGTACCCTCAGAGTCGGCGCCGGGCAGCAACGCCTCGATCGCTGCCCAGGGATCGACTCCCCAGTTCACGAACTCGCGAGTGCACACCGCGAACCCATGGCGCATGGTACCCGCCAGCTGCGCCAGGGTCAGGCCGGGCAGCGAGGGGAACAGGCGCTGCAGGGCCTGTTGGGTCCACCCGCTGGCGCGGGCGCGAAGCGCGTTAAGCTGATCCGGCAGGTCCTGCGACCGGCGGCCGAGTTTCCCCAGCCACAACTGGCCGCCGCCCACAAGACTGAACACGACGCGATACGATGCCGCGTCGAACGATATGCCCGCAAGCTCCGAGTACTCAGCGACGAGGGGGGCACCATCGTAGGGGAACACCCCCAGGCGGGTATCATACAGACGCACCTCGGCTTCGGCGGGCACGCTGTCATGCGATGCGAACTCGGCGCCGAACGCCTCAACGACCGTCGGCTCAGCCACGAGCAGTGCCACGGACAGCGCATCGACGTGGCACTGCCGGAGGGCGAGGAAGGCCTCGTCGAAACGGCCACCGAGTCTGCGCAGCTGGAGCACCTGTCCCCCCCGGAGCGGCACGGTGATCACGTGCTCGCCACACAAGATGGCTTCCATGTCCGTGTAGGGGATGCCGGTCGGCGGACCCGCGCCCGGCGCGATGAACACGCCGTCCGGGCCGATCCGTAGCTCCGCTGAACCCTCGGCAGTCACGCTGCTTCCGGCGCGGATCATGTACGCGCCATTCAGCACCAGCGGCGTCGGCTCAGCCACCGATCCGTGCCCCGCACTCCGAGCAGAAGCGCGCCCCAGCCTTGAGCTCCTGCCCACACTGTGGGCACTCGGTTCTGGCCGCGAGAGGCTTCCCGCACTCAGTGCAGAACTTCCCCGGCCCCGTCTTGGCCCCGCAGTGGGGACACGTGGCGCTGGCGGGCGTGCCCAGGTCCAGGTCCTTGGTGTAGTCGATCTCGCGGACCTTCTCGCGGACCTGCTCGATAGCGGCCTCCTGCTGGGCCGCCGCGATCTCCTCAGCCAGGTCGGGAGCACAGCGCTCGCACATGCCGCGGCTCGCGTTCCAGCAATGCTCGGGGCACACCCACTGCCCGCAGCGCGAGCACTGCTTGAAGTGGGCCTTGACTTCCTCAACCGCCTCGCGAAGCGCCGCATCGTGAGCCGGTCCGCCGATGGACCGCTGGATCTCATAGCCACTATCCGCGGCCCGGTTCAGAGCACCGCCAAAGAGCCGTCCCGCCGCGTCGAGCAGGCCCGTAGCCACGCCCAGCTTACTAACCTTGTACTGGGTCATGTATCCGTTGCCACAGTGTTCGCAGAAGAACTTGAACTGGAACCCCTTATCGGTGCTGAGGTCTTCATAGTTATTGACGAACTCCACCAGGCCCACGCGAACCGACCCTCCTCCGCACTCCTGCATTACCCAGGCGCGACGATCGTAACACAGCCTCCTGGGCACCTCAACGGGACCGCGGGCCCCGTCCTGCTAGGGCAACTCCGCAATCCGGATGTTGCGGTACCAGGTCTCACTCGCGGGTCCGGCATGGACCTGCACACCGATGACACCACTTCGGGGAATGGTCGGGTCTGACTCCACGTAGTCGACCGTGCGCAGGTCGTTGACTAGCAGCTGGATGTGGTTGCCCTCGCAGCGAATCTCGTAATGGTTCCAGTCGTCCTGCTTCACGACCTTACTCGTCGCCGCCGGGTCGGCCTGGACCAGCATTCCTCGGCGCGACTCGTCGTAGAGGCAGCCCCAGTACGTCCCACTGCTGTCCATGTCAGCCTGGTAGCCGCTCACTTCCGAGCTACCCGGTACCCGCTGGGAGCGGAACTGGATGCCGCCATTGGCCGAGACCACCTTGCACTCGAGCCGCAGGACGAAGTTCGCGTACGTGCGCGTGGTGCACAGAAACTCGTTGCGTGGGATGGGCGTGTTCAGGTTACCGCCGACGATGGCGCCATCCTCGACGCGAAACGATCCCACTGTGTCGCCTTCCCAGCCCTCGAAGGTCCTCCCATCGAACAGGGGGACGAACCGCAGCCGGTCGACATCGACCGGCCCAACCGCCCGCAATGCCGCCAACCTCACTTCGCGGACGTCATCGGCGATAAGCCTCTCGATGGCCGACCGCGCCGCCTCCCCCTCACGCCCCGCCAACGCCTCGATCAGCTGCACCTGGAGTGCCGGGCCAGCCGATGGGAGCTCGCGCGCCAGAGCTCTCGTGACCTCGGGGTCCGGAATGTCGCGCGCGGCCCGGAGCGCGATGGTGCGTTCCGGCGTGTCGCCCGACCGGAGGTGCCGCAGCAGGATGGGCACACACCGCGGACCCAGGGCGACCATCTGCCGTCCCAGGGCGGCGAGGCGTATATGCTCCGGAACACGGGCCGCTCGCACGCGCCTGTACAGCCCCACCGCCTCGCCTCGGTCACCCCGATCAAGAAGCGCATCACCGCACACAAGGCAGGCGTCAGCGGCCTCGGCACGCAGCCGGGACGGGGCCTGCTCAAGCGCGCGCCGCAGGACGCGCACAGCCTCGGGCGTCCCGATCCTCCCCAACGCCGCGAGCGCGGCGGCAGCCGCCTCGGGGTCGTCGCCGGTCACCAGCTTCGAGAGGATGTCAACCCCTCGGGCTTCCCTCCGGGCCCCAACCGAGTTGATGGCACCGACCAATAGACCACCTCTGAGCTGCCCCAGGGCCTCCACCAGCGCCGCGCCGGCCGACGGATCGGCAATCGCCTCAAGAGCTGACCGGGCGTAGCAGGCGAGTTCCTCCTCGGCAAGCAGCGGCACGAGCGCTGCCACGGCTCGGGCGTCGCCCCGCGCAGCCAGGCCCTGGCAGGCCTTGGCCTTGTCGAAGGCCGCGGCGTCCGAGCGGAGCACCGCGATGAGCTCTGGCACGGTGGCAGAGCCGGCCGGAGCCGTGTTCTGCGCAACGACCGACCCCGCGATCATGAGGCACATCGATATCGAAAGGGCGATGGCGGTTCTCGAGCGGGTGATCACGGCAGGCTCCTCAGCAATCGCGCGCGTCAGACCCGCCACGGCTCGCGCATGGCGCGGAACCGCAGGCGGTTGGCCTCGTCGTCGTTGATGAACATCTCGGTAGCCGGATCGATGCTCAGCTTCCGGCCGAGCTGCCACGACAGCGCCGCGGCGTGGCATGCAATATGCGACCGACGCATCACGTCCACATTGGCATTGGGACGGGCGCCCGACTTCACGCAGTCGATGAAGTTCCGCACATGACTCATCGAGTCGGTTCCAGCCACCGGCGGCGGCACGTCGAGCTCGGCCCGTAGTGACTCGGGGTACACCGCGATCTCCCCGCTATCGCCCGTCTCCACCCAGCCCTCATCACCCTCGTACCGCACCGGGCACGTCCCTCGCGATGTCCCGTAGAGCGGATCCCGGTTGCCAAACGGGGTCTCCAGGAAATCGATCACCAGCTCGACGCCGTTGGCGTAGCGTGCCGTGATCTTGTCCTCCGATGCCTCGTAGTCGGTGGGAAGTGTGTCATCGGACTGGTTGGCCCATTGGCACAGGTCGACGGTATGCGCGCCCCAGTCGAGCAGTCGGCAGCCCGAGTCGAAGTCGAAGTGCCCGCGCCAGCCACCGTTCACATACGCGCTGTTGTAGGGCCGCCAAGGCGCAGGGCCCAGCCACAGGTCCCAGTCGATGACTTCCCGGGGCGGGATTTCCTCCTCGGGTAGCCATTCATGCGTGACGCGGGGCCGGTAGCTCGAAGCGTGGAGTGTGCGGAGTCTGCCCAGTTTCCCGGAATGGGCCAGCCGCACGGCGGCCTGGAAGTTGCCGATGCTGCGGCGTTGAGTCCCGGCCTGAAAGACACGCCCATAGCGATGGACCGCATCGGCCATGGACTGGCACAGGCCGATAGTCAGCGCGCATGGCTTCTCGCTGTAGACATCCTTGCCCGACTTCACCGCCAAGATGGTGCCCAACGAGTGCCATCGGTCCCCCGTAGCGATCAGCACGGCGTCGATGTCGTCGCGCGCCAGGAGATCCCGTAGATCACGGTACATGACGCAGTCATTGCTCCCGTGGTGGGCATCGGCCGCTGCCTTCACCGCCTCACGCCGGTCGGCCCGTACGTCGCAGATGGCCACGAACTGCACATCGGGCTGGGCGAAGAACGAGTCGAGAACGGTCTTGCCCCGCGGTCCGATGCCGATGGCGCCAACCACGACG
>Ga0116184_10003185_pt1 | contig 13670 bp, 6 predicted proteins | sample AD_JPNNA5_MetaG_FD_89886 | JGI IMG/M metagenome (GOLD analysis project Ga0116184, IMG submission 89886) | Active sludge microbial communities of municipal wastewater-treating anaerobic digesters from Japan - AD_JPNNA5_MetaG | ecosystem: Engineered > Bioreactor > Anaerobic > Digestate | place... | reverse complement strand
ATGGGTTATTTAATAATTCATTTTCAATCAAAAAAGATTTGGTTTTTTTAAATGATTTGTCAAATTGCCAAGTAGTGGAGGAAAACTTTCATGGCTAAGTATTTGAAATTAGCAAGTTTAACAGGAAATCCATTGTATGTGTATGATTCAAGATATCAATCAGATACTTCTCATTATGAAGCTGATTTGATTAAACTATCTGGTATTGACAAATATGTTTTTATGGATGATGATGAAACAAAAGTATTTTCTGTTTTTGCAAATTGGATTCCAACAACTTGTAGTATCAGTTTGAAATTGCAATTTAACCCTCTTTTGTTAAGTAAAGATTTTAGTCTTTTTGGATATGGAAATGATTTAAATCTTAGTAATTCGTGGGGCCTTTTTGTCAAAGAGAATAAATTCCAACTGTTGATTTCCAATGGGTTAAATTACTTAACAGTAGTTTTCCCATCTTTTACGTTTGACAACAATTTTGACTTTGCAAAGAAATATACCTTGACCTTTATTCAGAATGCTAAAACTGCTACTATTTATCTTGACAATCAAAAGATTGGTTCTGTTGAATTACCTTTTTCTTTGGTATCATCACAAATCAATTCAAAAATATTTATTGGTTCTCTTGGTGATATTACGAGATATGATGCCTTCATGGGAAAAGTTTTTGAGGTTGGTATTTGGGATAGAGAACTATTTAATGAAGAAATTCAGGATTTAACAAATTTTAGAATTCAAGACAATCCAGCTTTACAATCGAATGTAAAGAAGATTAAGATTTATCAAGGTAAAATTTATTACGAAGGCATTTTTCACAATGTGCCAGAATCTTCTGTTTATATTCAATGTCAAGGACTTGAAACAGTTGATCTTTGCATCAATGAAAAAATAATCACTGAAAATGATGATCCTGATTTATTGGATTCATCCGTTGATTATTTCAATTTCAATCGACCTGGCGCTCATAGGTTGTCTTATGAATACCAAGTAATCAGAAATGCCAATCCTCAAAATTACGACATTGTTATTACACTGTTAAAATTCCTTGATGGTGTTAAAATCTTTGATTTACTTGAGGAACAAAATGGCAAAACGGAATCAAATGTAGTTGTTCCAACACCAGAAAGTTTGCCAGATAACCTTGCTGAAATTGTTATGGACATTACTGGCAATTTTATTGTTGAAGGTCTGGATGTTTCTATGGTTCAGGGAATTGATAAATATACCCTTACATTAAATCCCGGTAAATATTATTTGAATGGTAAGAAATATCAACTATCTTCATCAAGAACATTTGATATTCCAAAACAATTTCAAACACAAAAAGTTTATGGAGAACCCGTCAAATATATCGAAAATGATACTTATCGTGTAAATAAACAACCTTTGACAAAATCATCAACACCAGAAATTGTTATCCCTGTCGTTGAAAGAAATATTATGATAACAAAAGGTATTCCGGGTGGACAGGACAGTATTCAAGGATTTGGAAATATTATCAAACTCTTGAAAGTTAAAGATACCACAACATATCTCGAAGAGGGAAATACTTCAATCACTCCTTCTTGCCAATTGACAGGAAATAAAATTGACTGGTCATTACCTGGCAATGAACCATCAGAAGGATCAACATATACAGCTGATTTTATTTACAATAAGCTTTTAATTGAAGGAAAAGATTATTATAGGTGTTTAGGTAATAAGGTGCAAAAAGAAATTGTTTCTTATAATGCCAGTAATCTTTACACTGTTTACTATGAACCTGAATTTATTGTTCGAATTAAAAATGGTTCAATGGTTTTTGACAATGATGATGTTATGATTACTGGAAAAACAATTTCTTTTAAGAATCATTCTTCATTAAATAATACACAACCAATTGAAATTATTTATTCCTTTAGTTCACACTCATTCTTTAAGAACAAATGGTCAATTTATTTTGAACCAACTTCTAATGAATTCAATGCTAATTATTGGGGATATATTAATTATGACTATGATCTTGCTGATATTTATACATTGGCCATTTTTGGAAATAATTCAATTGGATTGGTAAAAGGATTGTCTGGGAATTTAGATACGGTTTCAAAGGCCAATATTGACAAAAATTCATTGCCCATAACGGATATTTTGATTGATTCGTCTTCTTTTTCGGAAAACAATTCAATTAAAAAATATGAATGGAATAGAACCCCGATATCACAAGTTGTTGAAAATCTACGAAGAACGGAAAGACTTGAAGAACGAGTTATTTTAAGTTCCTTAGAAACTGAAGCTTCATCTTATGCTAGTGCTGATATTCTTAAAGGAACATTTACTGATAGTTTGGCCGATTATAATTATTCAAATATTTATCATCCTGAATTTACTGGCCATATTGATATGATTGATTCTCTTGGCAATCTTTGTTCTGGACTAGAGAAAAAAGTATTTCAAACTGTCGGAAATGCAAATACTAGATTTAAAGAATTTGGATACATGCCAATTGTTTCTCAACTGAATAATGAAACAATCCAGATTTCCGATGTATTGAAATTTGGTTCCAATACGGAATCAACATTTAAATCTATCAGTGTTTACAATGATTATGATTATATCAGTGAATCAAATGATCAATGGCCACAAAAATTTGTTGATAACATTCTTTTCAATCGTAGACCAATTATTCCATCAACGATAAATACACAATCAACAAATGGAATGGACATTCAAAATCAGTCTTATTTGAAATCAATCACTGAAAAATTAAATAAGATGGTTCAATGGTCTTCTTTTAAAATGACCAATAAAGAATTAATTCTCGTTGGTATTAATCATAATTCATCGGAGTCCAATCTTTCTGTTTTGGTTGGCAATAAAGAAGTTCAATTGGAACAGGTTTCATTGTTGTTTGACAATATTAAACAACAATTTTATGTTCCAAATGTTCAAACAACAACATCAACAAATAAAACTGTTTATATTTATGAACCTATCCAAAATGGTTCTGGTTGGATGGTTCAAGATAATAAAATAACCTGTAATCTCAATGGAGAATTTGTTGTTAAGGTGAAATTGGAAGGATTAAATATTTCAACTGGATTGGTTGAATTAAAGGTTGTTGATGCATCACAAAATAAATCCACAATCACTTTGAATTGTAGTGGCATCAATAATAAGATTAGAAACATTTTAGTCAACAATAAAAGAATGGATGATAGTATTTTTGGTATTTCACCATTCATGAATCAGTCCAATCCTTTTTATGTTCAACCTTTTAAAGTAAATGAATCCAGAATTCTGAACAATGTTTCGATTCTTTCAACATTTCTTGATTTTTCGAGGTCAATTGTTATTAGTATTCAAGAATTTGAAAATGGTAAGCCTGGTAAAATTCTTACTCAAAAAATCATTTCAAAGGAATCTGATGTTTCAATTACCAATGTCATTAATAGTTTAACACTGATACAAAAGATGACTGTCATTTTTAATCAACCTGTAATTTTAAGACCTGATCAAACATATTGTATTGGTATTAATTCTAGTTCACCTTCATTGAATATTGGTATCATCCAAAAAGGTCAACCATCAATTTTTAATAATTTGATGATTACTAATCTGACACAAAATTATCCTCTTCGTCAATTGTTAGATGAGGATTCTTATAAGGTTCTTGAGAATATGGAATTGTCATTTAATCTTGGAGTAAGTTCTGTGAGTGCTCCTGTTGTTAATGGATTTTATCAATCAGAAATTGTTTTTAAGGAAATCGAATTTCAGCCATCAGATAGAGGATATCATTTCTCTGTATTGATTGATGATTTGAATTATTTTGACAACCAAACAAAAGTTGATTATTATTACACCGTTGAAACTGAAAGCACTCCTGCTGGTGTGTATGGAACAATTTGGGAACAATTTTTGCCGTATACTGTAATTCAGAATAATTCAAAAATCATTAAACTTCAGATTAAAGCTGTATTAAAAACAAAGAACATTAATTATTCTCCAAGTGTTCACTTGTATCCATCTGTGGTAATTTATAAATATAAATCATCTTCTAACTATATTTCAAAAGCTTTTGAATTGTTTGAAAATAATGCTGACAACGTCAAAATTTACTTTGATGCTTATTTGCCAACGGATAATCTTTTAAAGATTTATGTATCTCCAAATGATTCTAGTGATTGGAGAGAAATTGATTATTCAAATGAAATTTCAAAATCAAATGGAACGTTTGCCAAGTTTACATATCTGACAAAATTGTCATTGTTGAAACCAAACATTTTAGAAATTTCAAAAGATGGTTCGGGTAGTTTAACGGGTAAGTATTATTATCGAGTGGCTTTGTTAGATAGGGATGGATTTGAAATTGGTTCTGAATTAGTAGAAATTAATGGATGTTCGAATAATTCAGTGAAGTTAAAAATACAACCAGATAAAAACATGTATGGATTTAAAGTTTATAGGGGAATTACTTCTATTCAATTGAATCAGATTTATGATTCAACATCACATGCACTGTTAATACAAAATCTGGATAATCAATCAACAACAGTATTCTTAGATACAAATAAACTCATTGATTTCCCAAATTCTGGTAAAATTAGAATTGACAATGAAATTATGACATTTACAAAATCTGGAAATGCTTTAACAGTTGTTCGTGGGTCTGATTCAACCAGAATTGAAAAACATGATGCCAATGGTGTCAGAGAAGCTTATTTGTGGGATCACGGAACAATTATTCAGGAATCATTAAATGGTCAATGTCCATCATTAATACAAGATGGAAATATATTCTATTTCAATTTTGTTGATAATGGTTCAAAATATTCTGCTAATACTACAAAGGTATTTGTTCCTTCATCTACAAACCAAACTTCTATTTATCCCAAGTATATTTTGGTGAAGATTCAAATGATTAATAACTTGTTAAAAGATACTCCTTTAATCAGGAATTTGATTGTCAATGCCTTGGTTTAATAAAGAGAGGTATATTAAATGAAATCAATTATGGATGCTACTAGGAAGCCGTATTATGATTCATCGGCTGAAGAAATAAGTAAAGGATATGTCAAATTGTTGTCAGTTCCCGGAAGAACATTACAAAACAGAGAATTGAATGTAATGACAGGACTGGCAATGGAACATATCAAAAATATTGGAGATAACATTTTAACAAATGGGACGGTTGTATCAGGATGCTCTTTCTTTCTCCGAGAGGATATAGGAAGAGCATCCCTTTCCAATGGTAAAATTTATGTTGATGGATATATCATTGATATTCCGAATGCTGAATGGCCTATTGAAGATGTTATTAAAGGGGTTAAATTTATCTGTGTTGAAATCCTTCAAATGGCAATTACAGAAGAAGATGACCCTTTATTAAAAGACCCTGCTGAAAAATATGAAAACTATGGTGAACCAGGCGCTCATAGATTGAAAATTATTTCTGTTCCATTAATCTTTACGGAAGAGGAATTGAAAATTGCTCAGTCTGGTTCCAGAAGAATCATTGATATTTTGAAATTGATTAATGGTCGCCTTATTGGGCCAACGAAACCAAAACCTGCTTTTGGTAAAATGTATGATTATCTTGCTCATAGAACATTTGATGAAGTTGGCAATTTTATTGCCAAGGGAATGAAGGTTTCTTGTTCTTCTGATGAATCAACAATTGAAAGATATAAGATTAATATTAGTCCTGGTAGAGCTTATGTAATGGGATATGAATACAGTTATGATAATCAAAATATCAAAAATAAATCTGCCATTGATAGTAAAAATTCAACAGTTGATGAAGTGAGAACATTTACTTCTTCGGTTAAAGAATATAAACTGTTTAAACCAAATGTCAAGCTTATTGAAAAAATTCAATGTCAAGTTCGAAATAATAACTTCCAAGTTATTCGATCAGTTTCAGGCTCCATGTCTGATATTTTGAAACTTGATTCTGTAAAAGAAATTCATCAGATTTTTCAAGGGAATAATGTTTATGTAAATGGAAGAGATTGGACAAGGGATGGTAATTCAATTGTGTGGTTATCATCAAATAGACCTGCTTCTGGTTCAACATTCTTTGTTGATATTTCCTATATAAGAAGATATTATGAAGGTGTTGATTATTCTCTTTCTGTTGATGATGACAATTATACCATCATAATGTTTCAAGTTGATCCAGAAGAAAATTCGGATTTTACTATTACTTATACTTGGTATCTTTCACGTTATGATTTAGTTTATATTGACATTTCTGGTGAGTTAAAAGTAATTTCTGGTATAGCTGGTGAAGAGTGGGAAATAACAGTTCCTCAAATTCCAATTAATACTCTTCCATTGGCTTATATCTATGTCAAACCAGGCAAACAACCATCAAACTATACAATTCAAATGTTTAACATTTATAGAGTATCGGTTGTTGATCAGAGAGCTAATATTGATAGGCTCAACAATTTGGAATTCAATTTAGCAATGACAGCTCTTGAAACAGAGGCTCAAAAGATTCATGAACAGAAAGATGAATCACAATCAAGTGGTAATCTAAAAGGCATCTATGTTGATTCATTTGCTGATTTTTCAAGATCGGACTATTATCATCCAGACTATAGAGCTGGCATTAATATCTTCGAACAGGAATTGAGACTGCCATTGGTTTCAGAAATTCTTGGTGTCAAAGAAGTTGAAAACAATAAAATCATTGATACATCCTCTACGACATTTAACAATGATTATATGATCTCTTTACCTTATTCGGAATTGGCAATTGATTGGCAGAGATATGCTACAGATTCAATTGATTTGAACCCTTATAATTTGATACCATTGAAACCAATCTTGGAAGTTAAACCACCATATTCTGTAAAGATTGAAGAACGTATTGCTAGAGATACAGAAGTTATTTTGCCACTTAAAACATTTATGTCAAGTTCAACAATTCGAAATTCAACATCAAGAACAGTTAGCACATCAACAACGGTTGGAAGTGGAAATACTGTTATTAGTAGTTGGAATAGTTCTGTTTCAACATCATTAACAACTTCAACATCAACTTCAAGATCAGTTAAAAATGAAACATTTAAAAATATTTCAATGAAATTTCTTGAGGATTTAGATACTGGATTGATGCCACAAGAGACATTGAGAATCAAGGGAAGGAATTTTATTCCATTTTCAGAAGTGCGATTGAATTTTAATGATGTTTTAATTACTTCTTTCAATCTCTTGCCAAATATGGGCACTGTCGGAAGTTTGCCATATCAGATTAAAACAAATAGTCGTGGGGAATTCGAATTAGATTTCAAAACGCCTGTTGCAACATCAACTGGAACAAAGTTGATTATGGTGGCTGAATATAAACAAATCAACAATGTATGGCAATCAACTGACACTGTTGCCATTACTTCTTATACTGGACTTTCTTTTATTCATGAAATGGAAAGAATTACAGAAGTTCAGAACATTCAAAGAATCCACGATACTATGTATATCAACACTTTGAATACTACAACTGTTAGTGTTGTTAATCAATTAGGATGGTCTACATGGCGAGGCGATCCATTGGCACAATCTTTCTGGTTCGATGAAGATACATTCATTTCAAGTTTTGATTTGTTCTTTGAATCAAAGCCTGAAAATCCAGAGATTAAAGAAATTTGGTATATGATTAGGGAAATATCTGGTGGGGAACCAAATGGCCCAATTCTTTATAGATCAACTTTGCGATGGGAAGATATTAAAACTTCGCCAGATGCAACAATTCCAACAAACTTTAAATTCAATTTCCCAATATATTGTCAACCTTCTAAAGAATATGCTTTGATTGTTGGTTGTGATAGGCCGGGATATAAGATTTATTTTGCTAAAATGAGTAATAAAGATATCATGACAAATACTTTATTACAGTCTCAAACACACAAGGGAACAATGTTTACATCTTCAAATAATGTTTCATGGACGACACATCAAGACCAAGACTTAACATTTACACTCTATCGTGCTAAATTCAATCCAATTGGAACATTGTTATTTAAACCATTGTCATTATCTCTTGGGAAATTTTCACTCATGAATATTTCATTTGATTCTATCGTTTTGGAAGAGACAGAAATCAAAACAACATACCAAATTAATAATAAAGAATGGTATATTTGTCCATTGTCCGAATCAATTTCAATAGAATCGAATTATGATGACAGACAAGATATCATTTTTAAATTCGAATTGTCAACTTCTGATGATAGAAAGACACCATTTATCAATTTAAATACTCTTTCAATGTTGTTTGCTAAATATGGATTGACTGGTTCTTATATTATGAGAAGCATGGAAATTCCAAATTAAAGGTGATTAAATATGAGTGAATTTATGAATAAAATTAGGGTTGTATGGAAGGAGAGTGTGGATAGATCAATCCACACTCTTTCACCAAGTTTATCATTTGATGGTGGTTTATATTGGATTCCATTGGCAGAAAATGTAAATGTAATGAGGCAACAAGAAGTAGTTTCAACTGATACGATGGAAAGAAAATCATTGGGTGATAATTATTATCAAATGGACATTTGTATTAGCCCAACTCCTATTGTCATTCCATTCATTGAAAGAGTTGAAATTAAAAATTCAGCTTTTGGCTTTGCAAGTGGTAAGAAATGGTATTTTGCAGTTGCATCAGAATCTTATGATGTTCCGAATATCTCAAAAGAAGATGGGTCTATTAGAAATACATATTTTCATTCCCCATTATCTAAAATTGAATGTGTTGATTTGACAAATAAAACAGGCAATTTTGAAATTGATCTTTTTGTAAAATACCCTGATTTTATCAATGGTATTCTTGTTTACGTTGGAGAATCGCCAGAATCAATGGTTCTTTATCAACATACAAATATGGCAACTGAAATTTTTGACAATGGATCAACACAATCTCCTTATTTCATTACGGAAAGTGATAATATTATCTATTTGAGAAATGCTGATTATTTTCCGAAAACTAACGGGGTTGTCAAAATTGATTCTGAATATATTCAATACTCTCTTCTTGAGTCCGTAGAAAATGTTTTAACCACTGGAATACCCGGTTATAAAATGACTGTTGCTCAAAGGGGATATTGGGGCACAAAACCGGAAAAACACTATTCAATGAATAAGAATCCTGTTCTTTTATCTAATCACAGGTTTGGTGGACAATATGGGGAGATTGCACCAAAGATTTGGCCTAAGCTTCAAATGGTGCCAAATTTAATCCAATATCTTCCTTTTGATAATAGTGATTATTCAAATTATCTGATAAAAGACCCCGATACAACTTCTGAAGTTCTTATGCAAGATGTTTTGGAAGTTCCAGCAAATCAAAATGGATTATCTTTTTCAAAAGAAATTTCCATTACACAATTTGGCCAATCATTAAAAATGAACAGTATTTCTTGTTTGAATCCAAATATTGCTTGGACAAAGATTAATTCTGCTGGTGAATCGGAAGTTGTAAATGGTTTGCCTGCTAGTGGAACAATTCATTTTTATGTTGCTCTTGATTCTTTGCCAAAACCATCAGAGAATGGAATATTTGAAGAGGATAAATTCTTATTTGGGGAAGATTCAAAACTTTGGATGAGAGTATCAAACAAAACAATGAAACCATATCTTGGATTTGGTGTAAAAGAAAATGGATTGTTTACCGATAAGAATCTTTCTTTGGAAAATGATTCAAGCGTTCCTTCGTTGAAAATTGGTCAATTTACGGAAATTGCAGTTGCTTGGGACACTGAAATTGATTCTTCAAATAAAGCTATCAAACAAATTTATTTTTATGTCGATAATGAATTGATTGACACATATTCAATTCCAAATGATCCAAATCTAGGTTCCCCATTTTTGGGAGCTTGCAAACAAACTAAAAATAGTAATATTCCTCTTCATATTTTCAAAGGCTATATTGATGAGTGGAGAGTATTTAATAGATGTTTAGATCAAGATGATTTAATTGAATTAAGTCAATTTGTCAAAACATCAAACAGAGATTATTGTGGCAAATATAGTTTATTTGATGATTCACAATATAAATTTTTAGCTAGACCTTATTTTGAAATTAGTGCATCACCAATTGCAACAATTTCTTTAACAAAAGATCAATATCCAAATATTTTTAATGATTTTAATGTTGCAAAGCCAAATGATTGTGTGTGTATTTATTTTGGAAATGTTAAACAAACAAGTGGGTATACAGTTTCAAAAAATACGAATCAAATTACAATAACATTTAGTCCAACGGTTCCTATAAATACTAGAGTTGGTGTTTTTTCAAATGGTATTAACAAATATGAACCAAAATATAAACTTTTGGTAAATGGATTATTGAATAATACTCATAATAGTATTTCTCCTTCTTATTCCAAATTGGTCATTGAAAATGTTCCGGGGGAATTGTTGCCAAGTAGTATGGATTTAGGTAAGTTGGAAAACGTTTTTATTGATGCCATGTCTAAAAAAGATTTGTATATTTATGAAAGAACTGGCACAAGTCCGAATTATGTTTATACTCTTTATTCAAATTGGGATGTAGAACCATTAAATGGTGTTCAAGATAAATATAAATTTACTTTTGGAAATGCTTCTTCAAAAACATTAGTATTTTATTTTTCACCACAAACAGACGTATCTTTACAATTAAATAATTGGGCACTTGAACTTGGATATGATTATAATAATCAACAAATTCCATACCCAATTAAATCAAATAATTTGAAATTGAAAATGGATATGTCTTCCTTGAGTATTTTTAGCACTCCGAAGGTAAAAGAGCTCTTTTTGATTGTGTCAAAAACATCTGTGCCTGACATGTTGTAATGAAAGGAAATTGAATATGGCAATTAAAAAAAGAGACCCTATTAGTGGAGCTATCATATATGAACAGACGGCTGAAGAAAAATTAACAGAGAATTTAAGATTAGAGATTAAAACATTAAAAAAAGAAGTTTCCAATCTTAAAGACTTTCGGGTTCAATCCATAGCTTTGATACAACAACTGACGGAACGAATTGATAAATTAGAAAATGGGGGATAATTAAATGCCCAATTATACTGGCAATTTTAAAATAAATGATTTAAACTTTTCACAATTGTTAAATGAATTGGAAATTGTTTTGCTTGAATTGATGGATAAAAATGGAATTGATCCTAAAGACTTTAGGTTATTTAAACAATTAGGATCACATTATACGGTCAAGAAAGATTGATCTATTAAATAAAAAGAGAATAAAATTAAATTGGTGGTAGGTATTTCTGCCACCACTTTTTCATATAGACTGGTTTTAGGGAGTTGCTATTATGGCTGAAATTGTAAAAGTTTCACATACAATGGAAGAATTACGACTTCTGTTAAATAAATTCTTTGTTAATTATTTCAATGATTCGACATTTCCATTAGATGATGGAATTATAACAATTACTTATAATCCTACATCTAAATTGGCAGAATTAAAAATCAATATTGATGGGACACCAATTTCATTAATTCAAAAGAATGTTGAAAATAATACAATTGAATTTCCATTTCCGATTAAAGCTGAAGAATTGGAAGTTGACAGATTGGTTGTTAAAGAACAAATCAATCAAAAAGAAGTTGAGTATTTAAGAATACAAGATCAAGAAATTATTCTGAATGATGGGCTAACAGGAAATAATGACATGAGTGCTATTGGCAATGCTCAAGTTTCTGTAAATCGTGGTTCATTGCCAAAAGTAAGTATAAAATGGAATGAAATTACAAACACTTTTGAATTTACAAATGATGGTGTTAATTTCAGTCCTTTCTTAACAAAAAATGCTAATGGATATGATTTTACAAAATCCAATGGTATAGTTCTCAAGATTGACACTGGATTGAAAATTGAGAATACATCTTTTCAATTTATTTTCAAAAGTGGCCAGTGGTATATTACAGACAATGTTAATGGTGAATTTCCATTAGTCCCTTCTGCAACACAAGAATTTGCTACTCAACAAGAAGTAAATACAGGTGTTGTAAATGATAAATCTGTTGCACCAAACACACTAAAAGTTTATGTTCAAAATCAAATTCAAACAGCAGTTGATAATTTACCTGATCCTCCAACAGTTCCAACATTTGCTGACAATGCAGAATCTTTGGCCGGAACAGTTGACAATGAAATTATTTCTCCAAAGACATTGAAACATGTTCTTGACAATACGGTTGTATCTGGTGGTGGAAGTTCATATATTACTCTTCTTCATACTTCTGATACGTTGGAAACATTATCAAATGAATATAATATCATGTCTGTTGGCTATTTTATTTCTCAAAAGTCGAGACATTCACAAACATTAAAATTGTATCTTGAAAGATTTAATACATTTACTTCATCAACTCCAGTGCCACAATCTGATATTAAAATTACTGTTGAAGATTCTGATGGCCATATTATTACAGTGGAAGAAAACAATATTGACATAATGAGTGGTTCAAATTTAATCTATAAGATTTATGAATTGAATTGTAATACTTTGAATGATAAAGATTTGTGGACTATTAAAATTTATGGCAAAATTAATAATTCACTTTCTGAAACATATGGCAAAATTAATAATTCACTTTCTGAAACAATCTATCTAAATATTGCTAGATGTAAATTGTATTCAGTTCCTTCTTATGATTGTTCTGTTAATGGTATGATATGTGTATCTCCTAAAATTGATTTTAATAATGTTGGCAGTTATCAATTGATTGATACTAAATATGTATTGGCACATCAATTTTTTGGTGATGCAAATTCAGCTCTAGAATTTGTTTGTAAAGTGAATTATTATATCAGTCATGTTCTTTCTGATGATACACAATTTGATCCTATTGTGAAAGTTCTTGTTAAAGCTGAACATCCAATTACAAAATCAATAATTACAGAATCAATTGAATTGAATGTGAAAAATAATAAATCAGGCAAAATTTCTATTGGTAGAATACCATATCCTGATGCTCCAGCTTCATATTTAACAGTTGAAATTTATGTTAAAAACAATGTTTTGCCATTACAAGGGTATGTAGAATTGGAACATTATGAATTAAGGATGTTGAGTTAAATGAGTAATAATGATGGATTCTTAGAATTAAAAGATTTTAATTATTATAATATGGTGAGCAGACCATCTGCGCCCACGTGGCGCCACGTGTTCGGCGTGGCGGCGACAGGAGCGAAAAGCGTTAACGGCGTCGGCCTCGACTGGATCGACGAAAACGGAAACATCATCACGCTGACCAAGGAGGACTTCGACGCACACCCCGCATTCAACTTCCCAGAGGTAATTGTGGGCGGAAACTACTTCCGAAGCATTCCCATCGCCTACTGGAAGCGCGGCATAGGGCCGATCGGAAGCCCCGTGGCTGGCAAATGGTGTATGTGGATCTCCGACGTTCCCCTCTCCGGCTTCACCGCGAATCCGGGGGCGTTCAAGAGAAGCGGATCATGGCTCAATCGGTTCCTTTTCGGGACATACAGAGCGTTCAACAACGGCGGTGTGCCCGGTAGCCAGCCGGGAAAAACGCATTGGGGCAACGTGAGTTGGCAGGCGTTTAAAGACGCGGCCGCATCAATCGGCGAAGGTCATCACATGATCAGTCTCCAGGAATGGCACGAGATCCTCGGCAGAGCCGCAATTGAGAAGAAGACCTTCCAGCTCGT
>Ga0116184_10003181_pt1 | contig 13678 bp, 5 predicted proteins | sample AD_JPNNA5_MetaG_FD_89886 | JGI IMG/M metagenome (GOLD analysis project Ga0116184, IMG submission 89886) | Active sludge microbial communities of municipal wastewater-treating anaerobic digesters from Japan - AD_JPNNA5_MetaG | ecosystem: Engineered > Bioreactor > Anaerobic > Digestate | place... | reverse complement strand
GGAGGGGGATATTAAAGATTTGAAGAAGAAAGAGTTTACGATTACGGGGGATGTATATTTAGAGGATGGTTCGGGGGAGGATATATTTTTTATGGTTATAGACAATCTATTATATGGGGGTAAGAAAATTTTATTATAAAATATGGTAACGATATCTTTAAAGGCGGGCGGTCGATTTGAAATTGGTGGAGAAATTTCGGCAACCGGGCGATTTATTTATATCGGGGGGGGAATATTTAGGAATTTGGAATTCTTCTAATTAAATTTAAATATATTTATAAAGAAAAAAGAGTTCTTGACATTTGGGGAGGGGGAGATATATTTATGGTTGAATGGGGCCGTAATGGTATCGATTTAGTTCTTTGATTAGAGAGTGCATGTAGGAGTTGGTCATCTGGCTCCTTAAAAAGAAGACCGAAAAAATAAATGCTAACCGCTTATCGGAATTAGCCTCGGTGGACTTTGAGTTTTCCCTTGATGGGGAAGAGGTCGAAGCATCTGCTGGTGCCTTGGCATTGGCCTAGCACCAAACGCCTGAAGATTCTCGCTATGAGGGTGTTGAGCTAGCAGCGAGAGACACTTGTCCGAGTGATGATTCGGGACGGCTGATATACCTGAGTATATCTGGTTCGGTATAGGATTGTCAACTATTCATATCGAATGAGATTTTAGTTGAACAAACATGTAGTACTTTATATGATAGGGATTAAAGACGGGAGTTCGACTCTCCCCGGCTCCACCATTTTAAAAGTAGAACCCAAGGTTTTAAAAACCTTGGGTTTTTTTGTAATATGAAAGACTAAAAAATATATTTTAGATTAAGTTATTTGAGGGTTTATTTTGAGAAAGACATATTTATAAGCATAATATTATGGCTATTTTACTTAAAGAGCAATTAAAACAATTGTTGGAAGGTGTGCATTATCATGCTCCTTTTATAAATGTTATTAAGAAGGGAAAAGAAGACCCTGAAACGCTGAAGAATTCGAGGCAGATATTTTATGATTTCTATGCGATGGAGATGATGCATAGTTTATTTAGTGAGCCTGAAGACTCCGACAAATATAAGCCGGAATATATTGATGGGCTTAAGCTTACGCCTAAGCAAAAGCTTAAGGCACAGACGCTATATAATATGGTTGGGGGGATACCTTTATTAACTACACATATGGATAATATTATATTGTCTCCGGGAGGAATTCAAGTAGTTCCGCAGGCTTTTCGTAATATAGTTGATAATGTATATCAAGAGGTTGTTATTCAGACGGCTAAAAAAATATTGGCTCATTTGCGGCTGACTTTAATATCTGAATTTCGGCATTTAATTGATAAGGCGGACAGTTGGGCGCGTTTTCGTCGTAAATTAATATCTATTTACAATAAAAAAGGAATTATTACTCAGGATGATTTTGAAAATGCTATTCAGACATATATTCCTGGTATGGCAAAACATACAGACAGTATAAAACGTCTTTTATTTTTTTGTAAGTATTATGATGAGATGTATCCGGACCCGGCGGATTTAATTTCTAAAAGTCCTGAAGTGGGGGGTATTCCGGGATTAAAATCAAAGAAGAGAAGAGAGCCGGGAGAGGAGCCGGAATTTTCACCTGAATTGGATAAACCAATTGATGCGGATGGCGAGAAAGAGACGGAACCTTCTCCCGAATTAGATAAGCCAATTGATACGGATGGCGAATCGGATGATGTGGATATTGATGAGCCTATGACTAAAGTTCCGTCGGGGGCGGAAATGGATACAAGTCCTTATAAATATCAGAAAGAAATTGACCTTTTAAAATTAAAACAATATTTTGACAAATTAAAGAAAGATAAAAATAAGAAGAAATTACAGGAAGCAAAATATGATGCAAGTTATGCGGCGGGAAAAATTCATCCTGGAACAGTTCTTATAATAAAAAAGGCGATTCAAAAATCTGGATTAAAGTGGGAGGATATTTTATTAGCTTATAAACATATAGATTGGAATGCGTCTTTTGGAGGGCCCAGGTGGGGAGAAGGTGTTGATGCTTATCTTAGGCTGGATGCTAATACAAGAAAACATAATTTTAAAGAGATGGTGTCTGATATAGACCACATTTATGATTTGGAACATAATACGGGGGCTTTTTTAAATAAGGGGGGGATGTATGTTAAAACTAAGGATTTGGACCGTCGAGCAAAAATAACTCGTTTGTCACAATTTATACCAGATGTATCTCCGATTATTAAACAAATTATTATACGAGCTTTAAAATATTCTACTAAATATCCAGAAATTGAGCAGGATATTTATGGGCCGCATAAAATGGAATATATTCCATTTACTTCTGAAGAAGAAGAGGTGTTAAAAAGTTTTGGGTTTACTCGAACGGTGGATAATAATATATGGAATGTAGGAACTTCATATAGGGATAAAAACGGAAAGAGAGTATTAAATCCTATTGCCATTAAACATTTAGCTAATGGGAAGTATGTTATTTATGATTTAATAAATACTGAGTTGGAGATATTTGAAACGTGGGATGAATTTAAAACTTGGTTTAAAGAAAATTCAAAGCGATTTGAACGTGGGGGGTATGCTTCTGGATTGGTGGCCAAAACGCAGAAAGGTTCAAACCCATCGTCGACTTCAAAATCTCCTGTGACTACAAAACCCCCGGGGATTGTTACTCATCAGGTTTTGTATCCTTTATCTTCAGAAGAATCCGAACAATTAGAGAAATTAGATAACAAGAAAGATAATATTGGATTTAAGATAGATAGTAAGGGGATTTCAAAGTTTGGAACTTTTTTATTTGGGAATTTTTATACAACATTAATAGTTTGTAAAATACATCCGACACATAATACTGAAAAATATTATGTAGTGCATTATTCTGATGTAGGAATTAATACGTGGGAATTTTCTACTTGGAGTCAGACTTTAATGTTTGTCAAATCTAATTTTTCAAAGCTTACAAAATATAAGGAATTGGATATAGATGCATTAAATATTCCATCGCCAACATTAGATTTAAAAGCAGAATCGTTACCGCCACATTCTCCGTCAAAGGCAACGTATAAGGCACACATTGGTATTGATAAACCCCCTATTCATACGATTCGTCTTACCGCTGAAGATGAGCAATACCTGTTTATTTATGGATTTCATCCAAAAATGGAAGGTGAAAACATTTATTATTTGCATGAAGTTATACAAGATAAGATTAAGTTTTATCCTAATAATACCGCTTTAATTAGTTTTTCAAGTATGCATCCTTCCAATAATACTATTAAAAAGAGTATAGAAGATACTTTAGCGTGGATTAAACTTGGTTATCAACCCATAAACCAATCCAAAGTAAAACCGGAAGAAAAACCGGAAATAAAACCGGAAATAAATCCGGAAGAAAAACCTAAAATTAAATATACAAATGGTTTTAAATTGAGTTCAATGTATGAAAATATGCTTAGTCAAAAAGGATTTAATTGGAGTCCATCGTCAACTATGTATATTAATTCAAGTAATGGAGATGCCATTTACGTTCAACAAAATTTAAAATCTATATATTCAGATGGTGAGACGGGAGAAACATCTTTATTTAATTCTTTACCTGAATTAGCTGTATTTCTTAAAAAATATGATGAATTAAAAAAAAAAGTAGTATCTAAACAAGAATTTATATCCGAGCAAGAATTTATAGCTGAGTTAAAGAAATATGGTTTTGATTTGATGCCGTCAAATAAAGAGGAATCCTCGAAAGATAAAATTTTTACTTTTCACAATCAAATTAAAGGGGATACGGTTGTTTATTCTAAAATAAATGGAAAACTCTTTTATGTTGATGCTTCCTCGTCTGATAAAAAAGAATTTAAAGATTTTAATCAAATACTGGATTATATTAAAAATAATATTATTCATGTAACAGAAATTTATTCAAATAATCTTAATGATTCGGAAATAAGATACATTGACAATATTGCCGAAAAGAATAATTTAATTTTTAAAAATAGTATTATTCCGGGTACTACTTTCAATCAAATTATACTTAAAAATATTAAAGGAGTTCATCTATATACTATTACAAAAAAAGATAACACATATTATCTTTACCACATAAATAGTACAGACGGTAATCCTAATGTTAAAATATTAAAAGAAGAGAAAAAATGGTTTGATTTTATTGCATATATAAATGGAGAATTTTCAGCATATAAATCAAACAGTTATACTATTCCTGGTATTACGCCTTCCGAATTTAAAACAATTAAAAAAGAATTATTAAAGGAAGATGAACATATATGGTTAGAATATTATAGTGGTGATTCGGGAGGTCCGGCATATGCTATAGTATATTATCGACAAGATGAGTATAAACCATCTGATATTATATTTGGTATTCACTCGGATGTAAAAGGATATTATATTTATGGACCGCTTAATAAGAAAGAAGAATACGCGATGACATTTGAAGAGTTAATGGTTAAAGTAAAAAATCGCGCATCTAAAATAAAATCTTATCAGCCGGTGACGAGGGATAATAAAAAATTAATTTTAAATATAGCTAAGAAACACGGGTTTGAAATTCATCCTTATTCCGATACCGGTTCATATATTTTACGAAAAAATAATACCTATATTAGTATTAGCAAAGCGGGAATAACTTATGAAGTTGTAGGAATATTTAATTCGATTACTCAATTTGATACACCGCGTTTTATTAATTGGTTTAAGAATATATATCCATCTAAAATTTTTCCTCAGACAACAAAACAACTAATTAATAATATTATTAATTTATTAAAAGATGAAATTAATCCGAAAACAATGAGTTTAATTTCTAAAAAGCATATAATATACGCCGTTAAAAAATTAACAGAATACATACATAAAATTACCGGGGCTCCGTGTGGACTTCAAAATTGTAAAATAGCTATAGAAAATTTTAAATTATTTTTAGAATATATTGAAAAGCACGGATTGCCAAACATGGATAAAGATGCATCTAATCTTACAATAATTAAAAATGAATTGGCTTTGACAAAACCAAAGATAAATATGGATTTTACTACAGCGGAGTTTACGGAAGAAGAAAAGCAAGCATTTGATAAATTATTTGATAAGCATGATTATAGTTTTATACAGTATGCTATTGAAAATATAGAATGTAAAATTTCAATTAAATATGGTGTTGTTAGATATAGATTAACCAAGGAAGATAATGCATATTGTTTATATTCTGAATGGAATGGTTTGTGGAAAAAAGAATTTAGCGTGGATTCATTTCAAACATTTCTTTTGTATATTGATAAATTTTTATTTGATATTTTTGATGAATTTAAAAATATAGAAGATAAGACAGTGACAAAAAATATAAGTCCTTCGATAGATAAGAATAAATTATCTGTATTAGAAGTATCTATATTAAAACAAATTATTAAACAATTTAAAGGTTTAAAAATTGGAGTTCATTATAATAAACTTGTTAATGAAAGTTTAAAAAACGATGCTTATGGTATTAGTATATCATATATTAGAAATTTTGACTTTTTTAGAATTGTCAAAGAAAATTCAATTTATATATTTTATAGAAGTATAAAAGGAAACTATATTCCTGTCAAAAAGTTTTTTAATTTCTTAGATTTGGTGCTTTTTGTAGATTTTTATTTTAAGTTTTATCTTCAAAAAGAAAGTTTATTAACAATTTCTGACAATGAAGTGGAGCAAATTAAAGATTTAATTAAAGAATATAATATTAAAGCCGAGGTAAGACGTTATGCTGGAGCTGATATGGAAGGAACTTTTAAATATTATGTTTATATTGAAATGGAAGATGTAATAGGTAAATATATTCTTCAAAAAAACGATGCTGGAAAATATATGCTTCATGTAGAAAATATAGCGGAAGAATGGAGAAGAATTGGAATTTATAATACTTGGTCATTAGTGTTTAAAAAGTTACAACAATTACTTAATCCTAAAATGAATCAAATAGAAAAATTTGTTCTAAGTTCATCACAAATAGGATGGTTAAAAAGTTTAATACAAAAAGAAAAATCTACTGTACATTTAATGTTACAAGAAGATGGTTCTATTATAATATATTCTGAAACTGGAATTAAATTATTTGAAATACGATTTTCAGAAAAAAATGAAAAAGAAAGAATTCTTGTAATTTATAATAAAGAAGAAACTTCCTATAATCAATTTCAATTTAATTCTACTTCGGAAATACTTACTTATATTTCTGAAAATATTGGCCTTTTAATTAATTCACTTAATGAAAAACCACCGGATAATTTGCCGGATGAAAAACCTACTCGTCATTTGTCTGCCATAGATATAAAAGAAATAGATTTGAAAAAAGAATTATATGAAGTATTTAAAAAAACCGGATTTACATTTTATGTAGATTTGTTTGATGTTGAAGATTTAAAAACTGGTGATGGTAAAGATGCGGATATTTATATAAACTTTTATAAAGATGAAGTTTATCTTTATGAAGATGGTACTGCTCAAATAAAATATAAACCGGCGGAAAGTGATAAACTTTTAAAACAAAATTTTAATAATATTAAAGAACTTATTGATTGGTTAAAGATTTATTATAAAGATAAGGCTATAGGCTCATTAGAAGAATTTTTTAAATATCTGAATTATAGTAAAGACGTTTCTTTATCTAATAAAAATAGAGAAGTGTGGAAAAAACAAATTGAACAAGGCAATTTAAAAAATTTAGATATTGTTATTATTAATTACAAAGGCCAAATTAAAGTCCATCCAGCACAATCACCGAATGATTTAAGTGGGCAAAAGAATGAATTTACATTTGAAAGTATTCAAAGTTTTAAAGATTATTTGTCTGACAAATATATTTTGGGCAAAGAACATTTAAAGAAAAAAGCCGTTGGTTTTTTAAATATGTTTGATTTTAAAAAGATTCAAGATGTATCGACGGGAACTAAATGGAAATCTGATAAACATAAATTAAATGTTATTTTATTTTCCGAGGGGGGTATAGTAGAAACATATCCGGGAGTTGAACCTCATATAAAAGTTTCATTTGAGAATACATTTGATTTAGTTAAATATATTCGAAAATTTATAGTGCCCCAAAAATCTATAGATATACCAAGTTATATTGAAATAAATCCGAAAGCAAATTATTCGGAAGAATTTGGTTCTTTATATTATCCAGATAAAAATATTCTCACATTAATTTTAAATTCTAATTTTAAAGAGGTAAAAATTACAGGAGGTTTTCAGTGGGTACATCCTAATGGTTTTTCATTTAAAATATATGAAAATGCTATTGAGTGGGATAGTATTATAGAAAAAAAAGCGTACTTGGCAAACAAGAGATTTCACCGAATCTATTTCCTAAATGCATTAAAAGAAATTGATAAAAATACGGATATAAATAGATTGGATTTTTTGTTTGAAGATGCTTCTACTAGAACATCCGATTATATAATGGATAAGATGATGGTCGAAGCGGCAAAAGACGAGGGAGAAGATATAAAAAGAACTACTATAGGAAATTTAATTGAAAAAAAGGGTTTTAAGTGGAATTCGGATGAAAATTACTGGTATAATATAAATTTAAAACAAATTGTTGTTAGTAAATCAAATGATAAAGATGAGATATTATTTAAAGTTTATTGGTTTAAAAATGGAAATTATTACATAAGTCGTTTTAATGAAGTTCAGTTACTTAAATCTATTGGTTTTGACGGAGATATAATTAAAGGAATTATAAATACTGAAGAAGAAAAAGAGGAAGATACTCCTGAGAATAATTTTTTAAAAATAAAAGGAATACAACTGTCTCCCGGTGTACATGAAACTTTGATTAATCTAGATTTTAAATTTAATAGTTCGAATGGAATATATTTTAAACATAAAATATTCAAAGTAAATTCGACGAAAAATGTTAATCGAGAAATTTTATTTAAGTGGGACGGAGAAATTTATTATGTATTATATCCTTATATAATTAATCAAGATATAACATATAAAGAATTTTCTACAAAACATGTATATGATGCATTGGATTTTGTTATTAAAATAGAAAAACTAAAACTTAATGAAGAGGTAATACAAACGGTAGAAGAAGCCCTTAAGAAAAAAGATGCTCCTTTTTTCAATGCGCCCGTAGTGTGGCTTGCATTTAGCCCATATATGGAGACTCCGAATTATAATAATGTTACACCTACTACAGAAATAGATAATTCTCTTAAAAATTTTGGATTTGTATGGAATGATAAATTTAAAATGTATAGAAGAAAAGCTACGGGAGGAGAAACGGGAATTTATTGGCAAGCGATACGATTTGATAAAGATAAATATGGCGTTTACTTTTATCATGATGCTCAAGGAGAAACCAGATATTTTATATCTACTGATTTTAAAGAAATTTTACAGAAAATTGAAGAAGTTTCTAAACTTACAGAAAAAGAATTAAAAACAAACCTGCCGACGAGTCTTGATTCATCGCATCTGCCGACGAGTCTTGATTCATCGCATTATCCCTCGGCATCGCTTGATAAATTAACTGCTTCTACTGATATTGGAACGCCAATTAAATTATTGGACCAAGACCATGAAATAGTTCTGAACGAGGGATTTGAATTCAATTCGAAGGATTTTACTTATAGAAATTTAAAAACTCGAGATGAATTTAAAATTTATGATAGTGGATATGTGAGGTATAAAATTAAAGGTGTCGGGGAGGGAATAAATAATATTAAATTTATATTTAACATTCTTCAACATAAATATGGTATTTTTGAAAAGGGACATGGTTCTTTTTCTATAATACAAAGATTGGAAGAGGAAGGATATAAAAGCAATAAACATTCATATGAATCTAAAAATTTATATTTTGAAAAATTTTTGGACAAGGCTGGTTCAATAAAACTCAAAGCGGTGGTGGTGGTACAATCTAATTATAGAACATCATATTTTCTTTACGATGTAACCTCGGTTGAAACTATTATTGGCCATCGACATTTCAAACATATAAAAGACATGTATCCGTTAATCGGAATGGAAGAATCTATTTTAATGTATATTTCTACGGCATTAGAAAAAGAGTTAAAAGATGAAGGATATAATATAAATCATAAATTACCAAGTTATGTATATTCTTTTTCTAATGATAAATTTGTAAAATTTATAAAATTTAAGGGAAATGGGAGTGCAACATTTGCTCTTGTAGAATTTAAATCAAATGGGAAAGAAGAATTTAAAGAAAAAATAAATTTCCAAAATTATTATGAAGCTATTACATGGATAAAACAACCGACAATGGACGCAGGGTTGTCGAAAACTGATAAAAAACATAATATAAATGTTTCTATGGAAGATATATCAGATATAAAAGATAATTTTAAAAAGGAATTTTCATATTATGATTATGGTGGATGGGCTAAAAATACATCTCATAGTCCAGATTCTACTATTAGGCTTATAAATAAAGATGAATCTTTAATGAAAAAAATTGGGTTTTCTTTAAATAAAGATGAAAATAATGTTTATTATTATTTTAATAAAGAGGATATTAAAGTATTTTTCTTTGTAGATGGACATGCTGAAATTATATGGAACAACGGAGAATTAACAAATTTCCCCGCGATTGAAAAAGCTATATTTAATTTATGGGAGCAATTTTATATAAAGAAAATGAAAGAAGATGCCGAACTTCTTCCAATAATTGATAATTTTAATGTTAAACTTTCAGAATCTAAAGAACAAATATTAAAATCTTTAGGATTTAATTTGGTAGAAAAAGATGGTTCAATTTATTATGTAAAGTCGAATTGGGAAATAACTTTTTATAGAAACGGATATACATGTATAAGAGATTTAAAAACTGGAAAAATAATAAATTCTTTTTATACTCATGATGAAGCTATTGATTATTTAAAGAATAATTTAAAATAAATTTATAATAAAAATGATTAAATTAAAGCATTTATTGAGGGAAAACAAAGAAGAAGTAATTAAAAATGCACTTCGAGTTTATTGGAATTTTGTTTTTAATGCTTTAAGTGGACGTAATCCTGATTCTTATTATCGACAATATCAAAAAGAAATAAATATTGTTGCTGATGCTCTTAAAAAAAGATATGGACCCAGTTCGGGAGGTACTGCTTGGCGAGGAATTATTTTAGACCCATCAGAAGTTCATAATGGTAAAGTTAATCATGTTGATATTATAACTTATGTTTCTTTTACCGAAGACAAAAGAATTGCAATTGCCTTTGGAGATATTGAAAATCCAATGGCGAAGTTTATGATGGCTCGTTATCCAAATAAACAAGGATATTTAATTACTGATACTTGGACTCCGGATATTTTATTATTTCATTGGAAATGGATAAATGATGCTAATATGTGGCCTGCCGTTGAACATGTCTTTGGTGATTCGGCTAAATATATGAAAATGCAAAAGGAACTTATACTTAAACCCAAACCTTATTATTATGTGGAACCAATTTTACCGGGAGCATCCGGCGGATTAATTGTCGGAACTTAATATTATTTAATAAAGATTTATTATTTATTGTTATAAGTCTTTAATAATTTTAACTCTATTTATTTTAATTTGTGGCTTATTAGGATGATATTGAGTAGGAGGCTCAAAAGCAACAACAGTGCCATCAATAAGATATTTTTCCCCGTTTTCCATGCCGGGACCATTGCTGGAAAACCATATGAATTCGTTGCCAAAGGGGTCTTCGAATATAGTACGAAAACCAATGCCGGCATCTCCATAACCAAAAGTATAAGTTTTTTCGTATGTGGAAATTTTCTTTACAATGATTTCCCATCCCCATGTGCGTCCTCTAATAGCCTTTTTAATAGATGCCTCGTCCATTCCTTTTTCTAAAAGGGATTTAATTTCGCTTTCTTTTGCTATATCACGGAGGCGCTTTCCAACAAGAGAAGGATTACTAAAATCAACAGGAGACGGTGGCCGTAAAGCAGCTTGCTTTTCTGCTTCGGCTTTATCTTCGGCTTGTTTTTTATCACGTAAAAAGAGTTGAAATAAAGCCGAGAAAAATCCAAATTGTTGAGATTGAAGATATTCTTGTTTACTAACTAAAGCTAAATTATGAATAAAATCAGCTTTCTCTGGTTTTTCTTGAGCTAACTTTTCCCAATCTTTAGTTGAAAGCCATTTTTTAAATTCATCGGTTAAATCTTCAATTTTTTTAATAAAATCTTTATCTCTTTTGATTCTAAAATAAATAGGATATTCTTTTTCTGGATTATCCACTCCTTGAAGCAAAGGATGCATTTCATCTAAAGCGCGTTTGAGGGTTGAAACAACCCAATCACCCGACATTCCCGATTCTAAGTTTTTTTCACTTTGAGATTTAGAAATGTAACGTCCCGCATGAATATAAGCGGCGGCAATCCAAAACAGAAGGTCGTCGGAAGATTCATAATATTTTAGGCGCTTCCCAGAACTTTTGTACTCGGGGTCGAATTCTTCTCTATCTTTAGAATTTTTAACTTCTTTTTGGATATTATCAATTATATTTGTATAAGCAATCAGTCCTGCGATACTGATTCCGGGAAGAAAACGAGAAAGGCAATTGCGACCAACTATAAGCATGTCACCTGCTTTTTTGTCTGGAAAACGTTCGGGGTCATCCTTTTCCATTTGAACAACGAACGTATCGTTGCGGTCTCGGTTTGTGTGACAAACGTCACATCGCTGACTAATCGTTTTAAAATCGGATGGTAAATTTACATCAGAAGCTAGAGGAGATTTATAAATAAAATTACCTTCTGGAGTATGTTCTAGTCGAGCAATAAATTTATATCCTTCAATTTTGGGCGGGTCTCCTTTAATGGAAAGAGTATATTTTTTTACAAAAATCCATGAATTAGGGTCGTTTAATATTTCTTCAGGATTAAAATTTTGTATTGATGAGGCTTGATTTTTAATATTGGGGTGTAAAACCTTTACCATTTCTTCTTTAATGATAATAATTTCAAGCGGAGGAACCTTATATTTATTGGCTTTATGATTGAGCTCATCTATACGAGCCTTTAAATATTCATAACCAGATTCAAAAACTTCAAATTCTTCTGGTAATTCTTTTTCTTCGGATTCTACGAGCAATGCCGGAGATATTAAACTGGATAATTTTGTCATACATATAATTATGTTTAAAAATTACATTAAAAAAAAAAAAATAATAGATTTATTATATTTGATTTAAAGATAATTTATTTACTATGTATTATTAAATACACACATTTCCAGTTTGGAAATTACACACAGAAAATTAATAAAATGAAAGATATGCCAGAAAAGCAGGGTAGCCAATCTTCATTTAGTACAAAAGATACTTCGGATGATTGGAGTCGACATACGGAAATCAGTAACGAAAAAATTCCTCCTTTGTTAAAGAAAATTAGTCAGGGATTAACTACATCCGACTTCAATGATATAGTTCAAGAAATTAATAAAAATTCTTCGGCTCATCATTTTCTCAATAAAGACAAACAAAAATCTGAATTTTATTCTGAATTTTTGTCTTATGAAGGTTCTATAATTTTTTGTGTTTTATTATCTATTAATAAAGGAAAAAATATTAATATTAATGGAATACCAAAAAATGACCGAGATATTATTTTATCTCGACTTCCATTTGAAGCTTCTATTAAATTACTTAAACAAGAAGAATTTTTAAATATTGAATTTGATGAAAATAAAGATTTTATTATTACATATTATAAAGATGAAACTCCTATTAAACTTAATTTTTTAAATACAATAATACATTCATCTGGAGATTTAAATAAAAATATTTTTATTGAAGAGAAAGATAAAAATTCTATAATTTTTAATCAAAAAATTACCGGTATTAATACATCCGAAGTAGTAAATAAAGAAGAAGAATTAATTAGACGTTATCCTGTAGTAAATCGAAATGCTTATGAAATTCGTTCTGATATTTTACAAATGGCTATTAATTGGATTGAAAAACAAGGTAATCTTGGAAAAAAGGATGAGGTAGATATATTAAATTTAGCAAAGAAATTTTATGAATTTGTTGAAGGAAATCGCCGAAAATAATTTATGATTAATTCTGAATTACAATTTGTACGAGGTCCATTAATTGATAATTTAAATGTACTTGAATATCATAGACGAACAATAGATATGATAAAAAAACTTGATGAAAAAATAAACGAACTTAGAGAAAATACTAATTTATTAAAATCTTATACATTTAAAAATCCTCGTCAAGAATCTATCTATTTACATAATATAAAAACGCTTAATGTGCTTGAGCGGCAAAGGGAACGTCTTAAACAAAAACTTGTAGAAATACAAGAACGGTTACAAAGTGATATAGAAACTTCCAAAATGGTTACACCGTTGAAGCCTTTAACATAAAAGTTAAATTTATGAGCGATACATATATAAAAAAATTGGCGAAGTTAAAAATAACCGGAATTAATCCTGATGCGGAGAACGATATAGAGCATCGTGTTTCTAAAAAAATTGAAGAAATTAAAAAAGATAAAAAAGGATTATTGATTGCTGCTGATGATTATGGAAAAAAATATCGAGAAGAAATTTTGGAAGGAACAGAAAAACGAGCATTATTATTAAAAGAAGGAAAAGATAAAGGATTGACGGAAGAAGAAACTATGGCTGAATATGGC
>Ga0116184_10003180_pt1 | contig 13679 bp, 10 predicted proteins | sample AD_JPNNA5_MetaG_FD_89886 | JGI IMG/M metagenome (GOLD analysis project Ga0116184, IMG submission 89886) | Active sludge microbial communities of municipal wastewater-treating anaerobic digesters from Japan - AD_JPNNA5_MetaG | ecosystem: Engineered > Bioreactor > Anaerobic > Digestate | place... | reverse complement strand
GTCACAGAGCCCGATGGTCTGCCGTAGCGCCACCGGCGGACGACGCGTGTCGTCCGCCGGTCATGGATCGCGCGCTGGGGGTGCGGAGAGCTATTCGGGTATCCCGATGGCGAAGGTCCACATGCTCTTCTGTGTCAGCGACCGTCCGAGCATGCGGCAGGCGTCGGCCAGGGGGATCAGCAGCTGCGACCGGGACATCACCGGCACTCGATTGAGGGACACCGGTCGGCCGTCGGCGATGGCGTGACCTTTGCCGCAGAAGAAGAGGAGCGTGTGCGTGTCGACGCTGAGGATGGCCGCACCCAGTTCGGGGTCCCACTTCAGCTCGGCGCCGAGCATCTTGGCCAGGTCTTGAGCGCTCACATCGAGGCGATCGAACGTCGGGAAGGCACGCCACACGGCGGGGGTGTGGAAGACGCCACTGGCGGTGATGCGCAACTGGACCTCGGCGGCGCTGGTCCGCGGCGGGAATGCGCCGTTCTCGACACGGATCCGCGTGGCGCCCTCCCGGACGAGTTTGGAGCCGAGTGTCTCGGCCGCAAATCCGATGGGGATGATCATGGATCCACCGCTGCCAGAGGGCGTGTGCCGGATCCGGAGCTCCTCTCCGTTGATCAGTACCCGGTTCTTGCCGGAGAAGAAGCTGATCTCGGTGTTGTTCGCCTGCAGAATCGTCTGGCCCAGGGTGGCGTCAGACGACAGGACGCCGCCGAGGATCCGGGCGGCCGACGCGGCGGGCACCATGACCTCGCCGTCGGTGCGGGCCACGCCCGGAGCCGAGATCCTGGCACCGTCGACCAGGAACACGAACTGGGCCGCACTTGCCGGCCCGACCAGGCCCAGCAGAGTGGCAGCCACAAGGGCCCCGTACCGGGTGATGCCGAGCGAACGACGCTTCACTGGTCTGTTCCCCCTCTGGCCACACGAGGCAGCCCATCCTGGCACGTCACCGCGCCGAGATACGGGTGCTCTCGCGCGCACGAGCGTGGGCAACGGCCCTTCGCGCGCGAGGCGGCTGCCACCTGTGTCGATGCGCATATTCTGCCCGAGTTGGGCAGGTCCTCTGCCGCAAGGCGGGCCTCCAAGCGCTCAGACCTCGTCCTCGTCCTCGACGTCGGTGTCTCGGTCGGCCGACACGTCGAGGTCGCCGCGTTCGCCGGTGAGCTCTTGCATCGATTCGGTGACCTGGAGCAGCACGTCCACGATCTCCGCATCGAGCTTCGTCCCGGCCATGGCGCGGATCTGCTCGCGGGCGGCGCCGATGGCCTCAAGCGGATCACCTTCCCACGCCGACACGAGCCGGTCGAACTCATTGGCCGCGGCGGCCAGGCGTCCGAAGAAGGGGATCGACTCGCCACGAAGCCCTTCGGGGTACCCGGAGCCGTCGAGGTACTCATGGTGACAAGTCACCATGGGCAGCACGGGTTCAAGGAAGGATACGGGTTGGAGGATCGATTCGCCGATCAGGGGGTGCGTCTGGAAGAGGAGGTCGGCCGGCGTGCCGTTGGTGGGGCCGACGGTTCCGAGGGCGTCCTCGCTGATGCCCACCTTACCGATGTCATGGAGTACGGCGCCGAAGCGGAGGAGGTCGACCTCGTCGCGGCGGAGCCCGAGCCGCTCGCCGATGAGTGCCACCAAGTGGGTGACGCGCTCGGAGTGGCCGGCGGTGGCCGGGTCGCGTGCCTCGAGCGTCCGGGTGAGTGATCGGACCGTCTCGAAGTAGCTCTGGCGCAGGTTGTCGTAGAGCTCGGCATTCTCGATGGCGGTGGCGGCTTGGTTGGCGAAGGCCTCGATGAGCGATCGCTCGGCTTTGCGAAACCTCTTGGGCTTCGACGCATAGGCGCGGAAGACGCCCAGAGGCCGGCGCCTGGACTTCAGCGGCACGACCATGATGGCCCCGATACCCTCGCTGCGCACCTCATCGGCATACTGGAGCTGATCGCTGCGAGCGACGTCTTCGACCACCACCGTCTGGCCATCGAGAGCCTGGCGATCAATGGCGCTGCTGTCGACGTCCACCCTGCCCTTGGCGATGTACGAGGGCGAGAGGCCCTCGCTGGCCGCCAGAGCCAGCTCCCCCGTCTTGGGATCGAGCAGGCGGATAGAGACCGCTCGGATGCGCAGCCGGTTTCGGGCGTGTCGCACGATGCGTCGGAGCACGCTGGACGGCCGGAGTGAGGAGTTGATGGCCTGGGCTACATGGAACAGCGCCTGGAACTCCTTGGCCTGCTGCATGATGGTGGCCGAGAGCCGTGAGGTGATCAGGCCGATGACGGCGTAAAACAGGAAGCGGGTGATCCAGGGCAGCCACTGGGGGTCGCTGACCCGGCCGGTGATCAGTAAGTAGGGCCCAGCCAGGAATCCGGCGACTACCGCGCAGATCAGCGCCCCAAGGGTGCCGAACAAGAAGGCCGATATTATGATGGGGATGTAATGGAACTGAGTCGCGACATCCGTCTCGCCATACGTCACGAGGGTGAGCACCGTCGTGCCCGCGAGCATGGCGCCGAGGGACAGGAGGTACCCGGTCTGACGCACGGGCCTCGGGAGCCTCACCTTAGTCCTCCCTGCAGGGGAGCCGGTACATGAACGTCCTCACCACGGGGCCCCAAGTGCTGCGGGTCGATGCTCCGGCGGCGGACCTGCGTCGGCGGGGCCTTGGGCTGTCCCCCGGCACCCGACAGGTCGCGCGCGTCGTGAGTGTGAGCGATGGGCGAGCCGTTGTCAACATTGGCGGTGAGACTCTGGTAACACAGACGGACCTGCCCCTGCGCGAGGGGCAGGTGGTGGCTCTCCTCGTCGAGCAGGGAGAGAATGGCGCGCTCCTCCTCCGACTGACTGAGCCCGCCCAAACCATCCAGAGGGCGGGGTTGCGGCTGGCCCCGGAGGGCGCCATATCGCCTCGGACGGATGCCGACATCGCCGAGGCCGTCCGGGCGGTGGGTCTGCCCACCACCGAGGACCACATGGCCGCGGCACGCGCCCTTCTGGACCACGGCCAGGCCCTGACCAAGGCGAACATCAGTTTCGTGGCCCGCAACGCTCACCGATTCGAGGGACCCACCGAGGAGGTCGTCGCGGCCCTGGCGCAGGCCCGGGCTCTCGACCTGCCGGCCACGGAGGCCACAATCGCGGCGCTGAGGGCGGCTTCTCGGGGCACGGGCCTGGCCCTCGCGGAACGCCTGGATGGCATCGCGCGGCTAGCCAGCGAGCTGCAGACGGCTCTGGCGGAGCTCACGGGGGCCGTCCCGGCGGCCGAACCGTCGGGGGGGGCTCTCACCACCGGGGCGGGCGAGCTCCTCGCCGCGCTCAGCCGGGCCCTGGGTCTTCTGCGGGGCAGCGCAGTGGGCGCCGACGCCGCAGATCCACGTATCGGGCTGGCCCAGCGCCTGTCGGCCCTGTTGGCGGCGATGGAGTTCGGGGGCGTGGTGCCCATCGCCAGTCAGACCCTCGACCGCTTGGCGTCCCAGCTGGGCCAGACGCCGGGCAAGGTTATCGAGGAGTCTGCGCCGCTGCTTGGCCGCCCATTAGTGCAGATCGCCGCGGATATTGAGGAGTCGATGGGGCAACTCGAGAGGTTCCTCACGGACAGGGAGCCCGTGACAGGCCTGCCGAGCCGTCTGCTGGCCGTTCTGGCCGCGGTCGACGAGGCTCTGCCCACGCCCGCGCCGGCGGCTGCGGCCAGCGGCGCGCCTGCTGCCGGCAGCCGGGAACGCGCGGAGGCGGCGCTGCTTCCAGCCGCCGGGGAGCCTGCCGATCCAGCGCCACCCTCGGCCGCCTCGGAGCTGCTCTCGCGACTCACCACCTTGCGGACCGCCCTCCGAGCCTTCAGTCTTCCGACCACGCTCTCCCCGGCCGCCGCTGACCTTGGGGAGATGACGGACCGCGCCATACAGCAGCTCGCCGGCCGAGTCGAGTCCACCATGGTGGTTGTGGCTGCGGAGGCCCCGGCCGATGTCGGGGCGCTGGTGACCGCGCTGGCCCAGCGGGCCGCGGAGGTACGGGTGCCCTCCGAGGCCGGCATCCATCCGGCGGTGCGCCTCGCCAGTCTCCTCGAAGCCGTCGAGGACACGCTGGCCGCTCTCCCCGCCGACCGCGCGTCGAGTTCCGATGCGTTGCTGGGTCTGCGTCATCAACTCCAGGGCATTGCGGCGTTCCTACGGGAGTCCCGCGGGTCGGCGGATGTCTCCTTGCTGGCCCAGCGGGGTGCCGAGCGCGTGCTGGAAGCCGTCTCGTCGTATGCGCAGGCCACCGAGGAGCGGGTCGCGGCCGTCGGCGAGGCGCTGGCCATGCGGACCCATCGCGACGCGCTCATCGTCGTCGCTCGTGTGGCGGCCGCGACGGCTCGCAATGCGGCCCAGGGCTTGGCGCGCGTCGAGGGCCTGCTTCTCGATGAGGGCCCGGCCGCGCCCGGAGGCTGGATCACACCGGGCCAGCTGCTCGCCCTCCACGACGCGCTGGACACGGCGACGGTACGAGTCGCCCAGGCACTGCTTGGCCTCGGGGCAATCACCGATCCGCTGAGCCGGATCGACCCGGGTCTGGCCCAGGCAGCGGCGGCCCTGTCGGCAAGTGCCGAACCGGCATCGGCCCGAAGTCCCGAGCAGCTCCTCCAGTGGCTGGGGCGGCTCCAGCCCCTGCTCGCCGATCCGGCCATGCGGGCCCAGCTGCCCACCGAGGTGGTTCGGTCGGCGCGGGCGCTGGCCGTCGCCATGGCCCTGGAAGCGACCCGCAGCGTTGCCGCGGAATCGGCGCGCCTGACGCGCCTGCTCGAGTCCGCTCAGACTCACCCGGATCGCGGTACGCCGCAGGTGCACGAGGACCTGAGACGCCTGGTGGAGCTCGTGGGCCGCAGTCTTGAGAACAAGCTGCTGTCCACCGACGCGGCGCGCGCCGTCGAGCGCGACCCGCGCGCGGTGCTCGGGCGGCTCGAGGTTGCGCTCGAGCGCCTGGTGCGGTCGCCATCGACGGCGGAGCACGATCCGGCGCTGGCCGAGCAGGCTCAGCGACTCCTCTCGGCGGTCACGGCGGCGCGATCGGCGCTGGAGGGGCAGCAGCTCCTGAACGCGGTGGCTCCTCGGACCCCGTTGCCCCATTTCGCCTATGTCGAGGTACCCGTGATTGTGGACGGGCGACAGACTCAGGCTCAGCTCAAGGTCCTGCGGGGCTCGGGACGGTCTGGAGAGCCGCTCGACCCGGACAATCTGAGGGTGGCTCTCCGGCTCGACACCTACACGTTGGGTACCGTTACGGCGCTCGTCGAGATGCGGCAGGGCATTCTCAATGTCGAGTTCTCCCTGGACTCACCCGAGTCCGAGGCTGTAGTCGACGAGCGCCTGCCCGAGCTCCTGAGTGCTCTTCAGGATGGCGGGCTGGTGGTGGCGCGGCTTCAGACCGACGTGCGCCAGGAGGGCGCGGCGGACGCCTTCGAGGCGCTGGGCGAGCCGGTGCTCGCCCCCTTCCGGATATCGGCGCTGGCTTAGGGAGCGGTGACGCGCGTGGCCGATGAGAACGAGGCAGTCGAACACCCCTACGGCCGAGTGGCGGCCGCGCTCCGGTATGACCCAGACCACGACGCGGCGCCGCGCGTGGCGGCCAGTGGGCGGGGCCATGTGGCCGAGCGCATTATCGAGCTGGCCCGCGAGCATGGTATCCCGCTTCGTGAGGATCGGGTGCTGGCCGCGGCCCTGGCGCAGCTCGATCTGGGAGAGCTGATTCCGCCCCAGATGTACAAGGCCGTCGCTGAAGTACTCGCCTTCGTCTACCGGCTCGACGCCGAGCGCAGCCGCGAGCGTTCGCAGTCCCTGATGCGCACGGAGTGATCCGATCTGCACGAGACAACGCTGGCCAGGGAGATCGCGCGGATCGTCCGCGACCGTCTGCCGGTGGAGGATCTCGGCCGCGTGGTGAGCGTGCGGGTCGACGTGGGCGAGTTCTCTGGCGTGGTGCCCGAGGCTCTGGCGTTCGGGTTCGAGTCGGTGGTCGCGGACTCGGCCATGCGGGATGCGCGACTTGAGGCAGTGCCCGTCCCGGTGGCGCTCCGATGCAGGGCGTGCTCGGCTGGCTTCCGCCTCGCGGAGCCCCCCTTCGCGTGCCCACGATGCGGAGCTTCGGATGTCGAGGTCCTCGGCGGTGTGGATGTGGTGGTCCGTTCCATCGAGCTGAAGGGGGAGGGGCCTTGAGGGTGAGCGTCGAGGAGAGTGCCTTCGCTACCAACGACCGGATCGCCGCGGAGACGCGGAGACGGCTGGCCGAGCGGCGAGTCCTCGCCGTGAACCTACTCAGCGCGCCCGGGTCCGGCAAGACCTCCTTGCTCGAGGCCACCATCGACCGCCTGCGGAATGCCGTTCGGATCGGGGTCATCGAGGGCGATGTGGCGACGACCCGCGACGCGGATCGCGTTGCCGCTCACGGCGTGCCGGCGGTTCAGGTGAACACCGAGATGCTCAGCGCCACGTGCCACTTGGATGCACGCATGGTCGCGCAGGCACTTGAGCGCCTCCCAAGCGACCGGCTCGACCTGCTGCTGATCGAGAACGTGGGCAACCTGGTGTGTCCCGCCGCTTTCGATCTGGGCGAGGACCTGAAGGTGGCTGTGCTCAGCGTGACCGAGGGTGATGATAAGCCGGTGAAGTACCCGAAGCTGTTCCGCGAAGCGGCCGTGACCCTCATCAGCAAGATGGACCTCCTGCCCCACTGCGGCGGCGATGTGGAGGCCATTGTCGCGAACCTGCGGGCGGTGCAGCCGGCGGCCGAGATCATCCGCACGTCCGTGCGGACGGGCGAGGGACTCGACGCATGGGCCGAGTGGCTACATCAGCGCTGGACCGCCAAATGCAGATCCGCGGACTGATCGGGTGCTGATGTGGTCTGCAGCCGGCCCGCGGGGCCCATCATGGGCCCGGGCATGCCGCCGGGCGGGCCGGTCATCGGAGGGCGAGTGGCATCCTCGGCGAGGTGCTTCTGCCGGGTTGTCAGGTACAGCGGCGCCTTCGACTGGGCGCGGGCGATGGCCAGCCGGGCCTCGGCGGGCGAGGGCAGATGCCCCGTCTCCGTGCGGAGCCTCAGCTGGTAGTAGCGCAGGGGCGACAGATACCCGGCCTGCTGGGTGAACCCCTCGCCCATGACCCCCATTCGCTGGTGCATCCACTCCAGGTTCGCCTTGACCGTCCCGTTATCGGGGTCGAGCCGCAGCGCCTCCCTGTACATCCGCACGGCCATCCGGGGCTGGTGCAGCGCCTTGTAGCAGTGGCCGAGGTTCATGTAGCTCATGACGGATGGCTCGATGGCGATGGCCTGGCTGAACCACGGCATGGCCTGGCGATGGCGCTTTGTTGTGAGGTAGTGCGTGCCCAGGGCATGGCGCAGGTACGCAGACCCGGGGTTCGCCTCGATTCCGCACTTGAGGACCTTCACAGCGTTCGCGTCATAGCCCATGCTCCAGATGAGCCAGGCCGAGGAGTCGTACCCATCGATGTAGGACGGATCGAGTGCCGATGCTGACAGAGCGGCGCGGGTGGTCTTGCGGTAGTCGCCCAAGTGGAACTGGGCATCCGACTCCAGGATCAGTCCATTGACCAGAAGGCTCACGAACGCGTCCTCGGCACCGTCGCGGGCATCGGACTTGTCTTGGGCCACGGCAGCGGATCCCGCCACGGCACACCACACGCACAGCGCCAGGCACACGCACTCACCAGGCCTCATCGGACGCCCTCCTTCTCCCACCAGCGACCGCGGTCGCCGTTGGGAGGTAGTTCGCCAGCGCCACACAGATCCCCTGGTCGGCCTCGCCGGCGACCTCGGCGAGCTGCTACACTGTTGGGCATCCTCGCTTGGAGCCGGAGGGGTCGTCCACGCTCACGCCCACCATGGGATTCGTGCTGGGAGCTGTGGCTCCCGCGTCGATGCAGTCACTTGCCGAGTTCTCCCCGGTGGCTGACGATGCCTACTACCCGGCCGAGGAGCGTCCGGAGCGCGCGCGGCTCGGGTGGCCCGGGTTGGTCGCCTGGGACGGTGATGCTGGCCGGTTCGAGCTGCCTGGTGCCAACGGGCCCGTGCTGGCGCGGCCGGGCGAGACCGCCGGACCGTGGCGTCTGATCGCGCGCCTCTCAGCCCCGGGGGGCGACGTGGCCGTGCTGGAGCACAACGCCGCGCGCTGGGGGGTGTTCCTCTACCTCGCACCGGGGGGCGTTCGGGCCGAGGTCCGGAAGTCCGTGGGCTCGCTCTCACACATTCAGCCCGATTCCGTCGAGTACCCGGTGGACTATGTGGCGACACTCATGGGCTGCCACGGGGACGTCTTGGGTGATCGGGTGCTGGGTTCGGGCGAGCCCTCCTATGACCGGGTCGCCGGCTACCTCCCCGATCTGGCCGCCTACATGCCGATCTCTGACTCCCGCTCCGCGCGGAAGGCGGTGGTCGATGCCGACGGCCGCATCGGGTACCTGGCGCCCGAGTACGGCCGTGACCGGATCCGCGATGCGCTTTTCGACCCCTGCATCGAGCTGGGTGTCTCGGGCTGTCTGGCCGCCAAACGGGGCGTTCTGGGCGGCCATCTGCCCGTGGCCGACTTTGCCTTCGTTGGGGCTGACGGTAGCAGGGCGTGGGAGCAGATCGCCTTCGCGCCACCCGAGGCTCCGGACGCCGTCTACCTCGGTCTGAAGGTGGATGATGAGTGGTCGTATCGCGAGCTGGTGTCGGGTCAGACACTGAGCTCCGAGGCATTCCACTCGGCGCTGCTGGCACGCTGGCGGCTGGCGCGCGAGGCCGGTCGCCAGGGCATGACCGTCCGCCTGCCGGAGCCCCGGCTGGCCGATGCCTGGCTCGCGGCCCTGCTCCAGGCGGTCTCGACCTATGAGGGCGCTCATCCCAGGTATGGCCTCGGCGTCTATGCCGAGGCGGCGCACGACGGCTTCCCGCCAACCACCATCTGGATGGTCTGGTGCTGTGCCGAGTGGGGCTGGTGGGATGCCGCACGGGAATACCTCGGTTACTACCTCGACCGTTTCGTCAACGACGACGGCACCTTCGCCTACTATGGTCCCGCGGTCTCGGAGTATGGCCAGATGCTCGATGTGGCCGTGCGGCTGGCTCGCTGCTCGGGCGACCATGGATGGCTCCGCACTTACCTCGGCAAACTGGACGCCATGGCTGGTCATCTGCTGAGGCTGAGGGATCGGGCCCTGGCGGACCCCGGTCGGTCGGGGGCGACACACGGGCTGCTCTACGGCGATCCCGAGGCGGACGTCCTCGATGCGCCCAACCTGTACTTTTCGAACAACGCATGGGCCTGGCGGGGTCTGGTCTCCTATGGGCACTGGTTGGCCGAGCAGCCCGACGGCGCGATGCAGCGGCGCGGGGCAGAGATGGTGGAGCAGGCTCGAGGCATGGGGGGCGACACTCGGGCGGCCGTTCGGGCGGCCACGGTGCCGTCGACGCCCGCGTTTGTGCCGCCCTACCCGGGCATCGCGGAGCCCTTTGGGTCCATGACGGAAGGGCGGCTCGAGTCCTACACCAACTACCGCTACTGGCCCGAAATGCTGGATGCGGGCCTTCTGGATGCGGACACCGTCGACGCCATCCTCGATTTCCGCCGCGCCCACGGCGGCGAGCTGCTGGGCACCACGCGGTTCGAACGTCAGATGGACGACTGGCCCTTCGCTCGAGTGGCCTACGCGTTGCTCGAACGCGGGAGGGTCGACCAGTACCTCCTCGGTCTCTACGGCCATCTGGCCCACCATCAGATGCGGGGGACGTTCACGGCCTATGAGCAGGTCGACATCGGCTGGCAGGATGAGCGGCGCTATCGTGCCGACTACTGCGTGCCGGCGCAGCTCACCATTCCGCTGATGCTGAAGTGGGCCCTGGTGTTCGAGGAGCGCGATTCGGACGTGCTCTGGCTCGCCAAGGCGGTGCCGGCGAGATGGTTCGCGCCGGGGTCGTCATTCTCGGTTGATGCGGCGCCGACCCGATGGGGGCCCGTTGGGTGCATGATGCGGTGTGTTGATCACGCGGTACTCTGGGATCTGAAGCTGCCTGCCGGGCCCGAGGTTCGGCTGTCGATGCCGACGGAGGGATTCGCTGGCTTGATCGAGGCACCCGAGGCGTGCACGGCGGACGAGGCCACCGGGACGATCGTGGTATCGCCGGGCGCGAGTCCCCGACCGATGCGGGTGGTGGCCCGGATCCGAGGACAGGCTGGAGCTTCGGGGGTGTTGCGAGAGCCCTAGCCTGCCCTCGGTCTTCGGCGGGTTCGGTGCAGCCCTAACCTCCGCAAGCCTTGCGGAGCTCATCGGCCACATCGGTCTTCTCCCACGTGAAGTCGGGCTCGGTGCGGCCGAAGTGCCCGTAGGCAGCCGTCTGTCTGTAGATCGGCCGGTCCAGTTTGAGGTGCTTGATAATCCCGCGGGGCGAGAGGTCAAACATGTCCCGCAGGGCCCGGCTGATCTTGGCCTCGTCTACTGTGGCGGTGTCGAAGGAGTCCACGTAGATCGAGACGGGTTGGGGCTCGCCGATGGCGTAGGCCACCTGGATCTCGCAACGCCTCGCCAGGCCGGCGGCCACCACGTTCTTCGCCAGGTAGCGGACCATGTAGGCGGCCGAGCGGTCGACCTTGGTGGGGTCCTTGCCCGAGAAGCACCCGCCGCCGTGACGCCCGAGTCCCCCATAGGTGTCGACGATGATCTTGCGGCCCGTCAGTCCGGTATCGCCGGCCGGACCACCGACCACGAAGCTACCGGTGGGGTTCACGAAGTCCTTCAGTCGGCCGTCGCACATGGCGGCGGGCAGAACGGGCTTCACCACATGCTCCAGAACGTCCTCGCGGATCTGATCGCGAGTCACGTCGGGGCTGTGCTGGGCAGCGATGACCACGGCATCGACCCGGACCGGCCGCCCATCGGCGTACTCGATGGTCACCTGGCTCTTGCCATCGGGCCGCAGGTACGGCAGCGTCCGGTTCTTGCGCACCTCGGCCAGGCGTCGCGCCAGCCGGTGAGCGTAGAGGATCGGCATGGGCATGAGCTCCGGCGTCTCATCGGTGGCGTAGCCGAACATCATGCCCTGGTCGCCGGCGCCACCGGTGTCGACGCCCTGGGCGATGTCCGGTGACTGGCGCTGGACGGCGACCATGACGCCGCTCGTGTTGCAGTCAAAGCCCCACTCGGCGCGCTCATAGCCGATGTCCCGGATGACTGCTCGGGCCACGTCGGCGATGGCGGCTTGGGCCTTGGTGGTGATCTCGCCCGCCACCACACACACGCCGGTGGTGAGGAGAGCCTCGCAGGCCACCCGGCTGGCGGGGTCCTGCGCGAGCATGGCGTCGAGTACCGCGTCGGAGATCTGGTCCGCTATCTTGTCGGGGTGGCCCTCGGTGACCGACTCCGACGTGATCAGTCGCGTGTCTCCCATGTCCCTGCACAGCCTCCAATGCGTGCGCCGGTCCCGGCGCGAGACGAGTGGGTTCCACTGTGGCCCCTCGTCTATCCCTCGCCGCGGGGTGCCGCCTGGCCCGCGGCCAGCTGCCGATGCGTTCTCAGGCGTTCTGCCCGTATGATACTCTTGAGGTCGCACACGGCGGCGTCGACCTCGACGTTCCACACGACATAGTCGAACTCGCCGACGGCCAGGATCTCACGATCGTAGGCGGCCATGCGGCGCTGAATCCGTTCTTCGGTCTCCGATCCGCGCCCCCGGAGCCGGCGCAGACACTCCTCACGCGTGGGCGGCAGGAGCATTACCAGTACCGCCCTCGGGCATACACGCCGTATCTGGCGCGCTCCCTGCACTTCGATCTCGAGAACCAGATCCGACCCCTCATCCGCCGCCCGCTCGATCTCGGACCGAGGAGTACCGTACAGCTCCCCGCAGAACTCCGCGTACTCGAGAAACCCCCCGGCGGCGATGGTCGCCTCGAACTCGCCTCGGGTGACGAAATGGTAATCGCCATCGGCGTCCGTGGGGCGGGGCGCTCGCGAGGTGGCCGACACCGCGAGGCGCAGCCCCATACCAGGGCACACCACCCGGCTGAGCACGGTGCCCTTGCCAGATCCAGAGGGACCGGTCACCACGAAGACGATCGGGCGGCACCGGGTATCGGCCGAATCTGGGTGGCTCATAGAGAAGTCATTCTAGCACAAGGTCCCGGCGGTGTCAGGCGTCCGCGAGACCCGCGATCTGCCATCGTATAATGGGCCCACTGCCATGGTGTTCGACTCTGCCGTCACAGCCTGTTGTGTTGCCGAGATCGCGCACGCCCTGGTCGGCGGGCGCGTCGTCAGCGTGCGTCAACCCCGGCGGCTCGAGGTGGCCCTGGAGGTCGAGTCGGCCCAAGGCTCGAGCTGGCTCATTGCGTCAGCCGAGGCGCAGTATGCGCGCGTTCACCTGGGCCGAGCGCCGGCTCAGCGTGACCCTGCCCAGTTCCCGTTCGGTATCTTCGCCGCCAAGCACCTGCGCGGGGCGCGGGTCCTTGGGGTCCGGCAGATCGGCTTCGACCGCGTCGTCCGGATCGACTTCGAACCCAGGAACCGGCGGCTGGTGGATCCGGTGCGTGCTCTGGTCGTCGAGGTCATGGGGAAGCACAGCAATCTGATCCTCCTCAACAATGTGGACATGGTCCTGGAGGCCGCGAAGCACATCACCGCGGACATGAGCCGGGTCCGGACCGTGCAGCCCCACGACGCCTACGCCGCGCCCCCCGCCCGCGGCACACTCGATCCGCGCGTCGCCGGTGCGGGCGAGTTCATCCGGCTGCTCGAGGCCCCCGGGAGTGTCGACCAACCGGTGGAAGGTGTGCTGCTCGCTTCGTTGCAGGGAGCCAACCGCGTCCTCGTGCGCGAAGCTCTGCATCGGGTGAGTATCGGCCCCGGGGAGTCGGCGGCATCGCTGGGCTCGCACCGGGTGGCCGGCCTCGCCGCGGCGTTGGTGGAGGTGTTCTCGCCAGTCGCGGCCGGCGCGTTCCGGCCGGTGCGTTGGATCGAGCCCGCGGCGGGCCTGCCGGAGCTCTACCCGTTTGCCCTGGACCAGGTGCCGGGCCCGGCCGAGCCCGTCGAGAGCCTTGGGCTGGCGCTCGATCGAGCGGTGAGCCGTGTGCGGCGCCAGGGGGAGCTCGAGGCGGAGCGGGGTCGGCTCCTCGCCCTGATCGCCAAAGCGAGGGCGGCGGCGGAGCGGCGACGCGAGAAGCTGGCGGCCGCGCGGGTGCCGGAACACGAGCTCGACCGGTTGCGCCACGCCGGTGAGTCGATCCTGGCCGCTCTCCCGATCATTCCTCCCGGCGCCCGCCAGGTGCAGGTGCCGGATCTCTACAGCCCCACCGGTGAGAGCATGACGGTCGAGCTCGATCCGGCGAAGACCCCTCAGGCCAACGCGGAAGTCTACTTCCGCCGGTACCGCAGCGCCCGGTCGCAAGCGGAGAAGTTGCCCGCCCTTGTGGCTCAGGTCGAGGCCGAGCTTGTCGAGCTCGGGGACCTCGAGGCGCGAGTCAGGGGTGCCGACGAAAGGCGCATCTCCGGGGCGGCCGCCGAAGTCGAAGGCCATCGGTTGCTCCAGCCCTACGCCCAGCGCGGCCGTTCCGGCCGGCCGTCGAGCGGCCCGAGGTTCCTGTCGTGTTCGTCGCGTGATGGCTTCGAGCTGCTGGTCGGCCGCGGCGCCAGTGAGAGCGACGAGCTCCTGCGCACCGTGGC
>Ga0116184_10003174_pt1 | contig 13692 bp, 27 predicted proteins | sample AD_JPNNA5_MetaG_FD_89886 | JGI IMG/M metagenome (GOLD analysis project Ga0116184, IMG submission 89886) | Active sludge microbial communities of municipal wastewater-treating anaerobic digesters from Japan - AD_JPNNA5_MetaG | ecosystem: Engineered > Bioreactor > Anaerobic > Digestate | place... | reverse complement strand
TAAAGCAATACTCAAGGATGGTTCATTCCACCCGGTGGATTCAGATGCTCTTTCATTTGAAATTGCAGCAAAGCAGGCATTCAGGAAAATTGCAGGGAAGTGCCACCCGGTAATTCTTGAACCGATAATGTCAACCGAGGTTGTTACCCCTGAAGAATATGTCGGAGACGTGATAAGCGATTTTAACAGGAGAAGAGGCAGGGTTGAAGGGATGGAATCAAAGGCCGGATTGAGAGTTGTCAGGGCACAGGTGCCACTGGCTGAGAAATTCGGATATGTCACCGTGCTGCGTACACTGACATCAGGAAGAGCGACTTCTACAATGGAATTCTCACATTATGAAGAAGTTCCGACAGAAATAGCGAACAGGATTATTGAAATTACAAAAGGAAAAATTCTATAAAAGATGAGTCAGAAAATTCGTATTAAACTGAAATCTTACGATCATAATCTGGTTGACAAATCAGCTGAAAAGATCGTGAAAACAGTAAAATCTACAGGAGCTGTTGTAAGTGGTCCGATTCCTCTTCCGACCCACAAAAAGATTTATACAGTTCTCAGGTCTCCCTTTGTTAACAAGAAGGCCAGAGAGCAATTCCAGCTGTCTTCTTATAAGAGGCTGCTCGATATTTACAGCTCGACACCAAAGACAATTGATGCTCTGATGAAACTTGAGCTTCCCAGCGGTGTTGAAGTTGAAATTAAAGTGTGAAACCAGTTAATTTATTAGCGAGATGCAGGGATTAATAGGAAAAAAAATAGGAATGACCTCTGTCTATGATGAAGAGGGGAAGAACGTTCCGTGCACGGTTCTCCAGGCAGGTCCATGTACTGTTACACAGGTCAAGACTGTTGAAAAGGACGGCTATTTTGCTGTTCAGCTTGGATTTGATGAGAAGAAAGAGAAGAATACAACAAAAGCTGAGCTGGGACATTTCAAAAAAGTCAATACCACTCCCAAAAGGAAACTCATTGAGTTCACAGGTTTTGAAGAGGGACAGGTTAAAGAAGGCGAAGTCATTACAGCTGAGCTTTTCAGTACCGATAACTGGGTTGACGTGAGAGGATGGTCCAAAGGTAAGGGATTTCAGGGTGTTGTAAGGCGGCACGGTTTCGGAGGTGTAGGCGGGCAGACCCATGGTCAGCATAACAGGGGCAGGGCCCCCGGTTCTCTTGGAGCTTCTTCATTCCCTTCAAGGGTCCTCCCGGGCATGAGAATGGCCGGCAGGATGGGAGGCGACAAGGTTATGGCTATCAGTATGCGTGTTATGAAGCTTATAGCCAATGACAATATATTAATAGTAAAGGGATCAGTTCCTGGTCCTAAAGATGGTTACGTAATAATTACAAAATAATGGAATTAGCAGTCGTTAATATTAGTGGTAAGGAAACCGGAAGGAAGGTTAATCTAAACGATTCCATTTTCGGTATAGAGCCTAATGATCATGCTATATACCTCGATACAAAGCAGTTCCTGGCAAATCAGCGTCAGGGCACACATAAATCGAAACAAAGGGGTGAAGTTTCCGGCAGTACAAGGAAACTGAAAAGGCAGAAAGGCACAGGTACAGCCCGTGCCGGAAGTATCAAAAATCCTTTGTTCAGAGGAGGAGGCAGAATGTTCGGTCCGGAACCAAGATATTATGGTTTCAAGCTGAATAAAAAAATGAAGCAACTGGCCAGAAAATCAGCGTTATCCTATAAGGCATCCTCAAATAATATTATAGTCCTGGAAGACTTTTCCTTTGAGGCGCCAAAGACAGGTGAAATCGTTAAAATGGGCAAAGACCTCAATATTGCTGATAAAAAAATACTATTTGTTTTACCGGAACAAAATAAAAATATATATTTGTCATCCCGAAATGTACAAGGGGTTGAAGTTATAACAGCCAGTGAGTTAAATACTTATGAGATAATGAAAGCTTCAACTTTAGTACTCGTGGAAAGCGCACTTGACGTTTTGCAGGCAACTTTTGAAAATTAGAAAATTTTTAGTGATGGATATTTTGCTTAAACCGATTGTAACTGAAAAAATGACCAGCCAGGGCGATAAATTCAATCGTTATGGTTTTATTGTTGCCAGGGATGCAAACAAGTTACAGATAAAGAAAGCCGTTGAAGAGCTTTACAGTGTTACTGTTGCATCGGTAAACACCATAAGGTACGGTGGTAAGATAAAATCCCGTAATACAAAATCAGGGCTTCTTATCGGAAAGACAAATGCTGTTAAGAAAGCGATAGTTACGCTGGCTGAAGGCAATAAAATAGATTTCTATAGCAATATTTAAGGACAAGTATGGCAGTCAGAAAGATCAAGCCTGTTACACCAGGCCAGAGAAACAAGATCATCAGCGCTTTTGATAATATCACAAGCGCTGTACCGGAGAAATCCCTCCTCCGGCCGCTGAGAAAATCAGGAGGAAGGAATGTTAACGGTCACAGGACAATGAGGTACATCGGCGGCGGTCACAAAAGGATGTACCGGGTTATCGATTTCCAGCGGGAAAAAGATGGCATGCACGCCACAGTAAAATCAATAGAGTACGATCCCAACAGGTCATCAAGGATCGCACTCGTTGTTTATGAGGATGGTGAAAAGAGGTATATAGTGGCTCCGGCTGGTTTACATCCCGGACAGAAGATCATTTCCGGCAAGGATGCCAGCCCCGAAATAGGAAACACCATGTTCCTTAACGATATACCCCTGGGAACAATAATTCATAATATTGAGCTCAAACCGGGCAAGGGGGCAGCTATTGCCCGCAGTGCAGGAACATATGCCCAGCTATCCGCCCGCGAAGGTAAGTATGCTATCCTTAAGCTCCCCTCAGGTGAGACAAGGATGGTCCTGACTTCATGCAAGGCTACAATAGGTGCAGTATCCAATCCTGATCATAATCTGGAAAAATCAGGGAAGGCTGGTCGCAAACGCTGGCAGGGAAGACGCCCGAGAGTAAGAGGTATAGCTATGAATCCGGTCGATCACCCGATGGGAGGTGGTGAAGGAAAAGCTTCAGGAGGTCACCCGCGTTCACGCAGAGGGATTCCTGCTAAAGGATTCAAGACCAGAGACAGAAAAAAATATTCTGCAAAACATATCCTTGAGAGAAGGAAAAAATAACTGACATATTATGAGCAGATCGATAAAAAAGGGACCTTTTATAGATTTTAAACTCGAGAAGAGACTTCTTGAGATGAATGAAGGCGGGAAAAAATCAGTGATCAAAACATGGTCAAGAAGGTCAGTGATATCTCCTGACTTTGTAGGACACACTGTTGCAGTTCATAACGGAAATAAGTTTATCCCTGTATATATAACAGAGAATATGGTAGGTCATAAACTCGGAGAATTTGCACCTACAAGGACATTCAGAGGACACTCAGGGAATAAATAACAATTACAAAACATTTAAAAATGGGTGCAAGAAAAAGAAATACAGCTGAACAGAGAAAGGAAGCCTCCAAAACACAATACCAGGCTATTCTCAGGAACTGTCCCACCTCACCCCGGAAAATGAGGCTGGTTACGGACCTGATCAGCGGCAAGGAAGTGAACAGAGCCCTTGATATCCTGAAATACAGTTCTCAGGAAGCTTCCCGCAGGTTAGAGAAATTACTGCTGTCGGCAATCGCAAACTGGCAGTCGAAGAATGAAGGAGTCAGAGTTGAAGAAAGCAACCTCTATGTTAAGACAATTCACGTTGACGGAGGCCGTACAATGAAAAGACTCCAGACAGCACCTCAGGGAAGGGCTTACAGGTTGAGAAAAAGATCCAACCATGTGACTCTTGTCCTTGACAGCAGGAATAAGGAAACAGAAAATACATCAAAATAATTGAGATGGGACAAAAAGTAAATCCGATAGGTAACAGATTAGGCATCATCAAGGGCTGGGATTCGAACTGGTATGGTGGGAAAGATTTCTCCGGAAAACTGGTCGAAGATACAAAGATCAGGGAATACCTGAATGCCAGGCTAGCAAAAGCAAGTATTTCAAAAATAGTTATTGAAAGAACTCTTAAACTTATAACTGTAACGGTCAATACAGCTCGCCCCGGTATCATAATCGGAAAAGGAGGACAGGAAGTTGACAAGCTTAAGGAAGAGCTTAAGAAGATTACAAAGAAGGAAGTTCAGATCAATATTTTTGAGGTCAAGAGACCTGAGCTTGATGCCAATATAGTCGGTAACAATGTTGCCCGCCAGTTAGAAGGCAAGATCTCCTACAGAAGGGCCATTAAAATGGCAATTGCATCGACAATGAGAATGGGAGCCGAAGGTATCAAGATAGTTATCTCCGGTCGTCTCGGTGGAGCTGAGATGGCAAGGACCGAGACCTATAAAGAAGGGCGTATCCCTCTGCATACATTCAGAGCTGACATAGATTATGCGCTGGCAGAAGCCCATACGAAAGTCGGTCTGATCGGAATAAAAGTCTGGATATGCAATGGCGAGGTATACGGCAAAAGGGATCTTAGTCCTAATATCGGAGCAAGAAATGCCAAAGGCAAGACCATAAAGAAAGCAAAACAAAGGAACAAATAACCGAGGTGATAATTTTTAAGATATTATAAGATGTTACAACCAAAAAGGTCCAAATACAGGAGAGCCCAGAAGGGGAAGATGAAGGGTAATGCCCAGAGGGGCAACCAGCTGGCATTCGGGTCATTTGGTATCAAAGCACTCGAGCAGTGCTGGATTACCGGGAGGCAGATAGAAGCAGCCCGCCAGGCTGTGACTCGCCATATGAAACGTGAAGGGCAGCTGTGGATAAGAGTATTTCCGGATAAGCCAATAACAAAGAAACCTGCTGAGGTCCGAATGGGTAAAGGAAAAGGAGCTCCGGAAGGATTTGTGGTGCCTGTTACACCAGGACGCATACTTATCGAAGCTGAAGGAGTACCTTTTGCAATTGCCAAGGAAGCACTTCGCCTCGGAGCACAGAAACTACCCATAACAACAAAATTTGTAGTAAGACGAGATTACGTAGAGTAATAAATCTATTTATCAGATGAAAACATCAGAAATCAGGGAATTAAGCACATCCGATCTTATCGAGCGTATCGATACCGAAAGGACTATGCTGGTACGGATGAAAATGAATCACGCAATAACTCCCCTCGATAATCCGCAGAAACTGAAACAGGCAAAAGCAACTATTGCCCGTTTGCTTACCGAGTTGCGCTCCAGGGAACTTAAACAGAAATCTAAATAGCCGGAATCAGCAATGGAAAGAAATATCAGAAAAGAACGTATCGGGATTGTTATCAGTAACAAAATGGATAAATCGATCGTCGTTGCAGTCAAAAGAAAAGTAAAGCATCCAATCTATGCCAAGTTTATAAACAGAACAAAGAAACTGATGGCGCATGATGAGGAAAATTCCTGCAATATTGGCGATACCGTAAGAATAACAGAGACCAGGCCTCTGAGTAAGAATAAAGCCTGGAGATTAGTTGAAATAATCGAAAGGGCCAAGTAATTATGATACAGCAGGAAACCAGGCTCACAGTAGCCGATAATTCAGGCGCCAAAGAGGTATTATGTATAAGGGTGCTTGGCGGTAGCAAAAAAAGATATGCTACTGTTGGAGATAAAATAGTTGTCAGTGTGAAATCAGCACTTCCGTCAGGTGAAGCAAAGAAAGGAACAGTGAGCAGGGCTGTTGTTGTAAGAACAAAAAAAGAGATACGCCGGCCGGATGGATCCTATATCAGATTTGATGATAATGCAGTTGTTCTGCTGACTAACCAGGATGAGGTGAGAGGCACTCGTATTTTTGGCCCTGTGGCCAGAGAGCTGCGCGATAAGTATATGAAGATTGTTTCACTGGCACCGGAGGTGTTGTAAAAACTACACAACAATGCAAAAGAAAATACATATCAAGAAAGGCGACACGGTAATGGTCATAACCGGTGAATCAAAAGGGCAGAAAGGCCGTGTGCTTGAGATAGACAGGAAAAAGGGCAAAGCTATTGTGGAGGGTCTGAATTTGATCTCAAAGCATACTAAACCCAATTCAAAAGCTCCCCAGGGAGGTATCGTGAAGAAAGAAGCACCAATCCATCTGTCAAACCTGATGCTCATTGATCCGACATCTGGTAAACCGACCCGTATTGGAAGGAGACTTAATGATAAAAATAAATTAGTGCGTTATTCAAAAAAATCAGGAGAGGAGATTAAATAATGTATGTACCTGAGCTAAAAAATAAGTATAAGAACGAGATCGTCCCCGCATTGATAAAGGAATTCGGTTACAAAACGGTTATGCAGGTCCCGAAGCTGAAGAAGATTATTATTAACCAGGGTGTAGGACAGGCCATAGCCGACAAGAAACTGCTGGAGTCGGGTGTTAAGGAATTATCAGATATAGCCGGTCAGAAAGCTGTCCTGACATATTCATCAAAGGATATCTCCAATTTCAAGCTGAGGAGAAATATGCCAATTGGCATAATGGTCACTCTGCGGGAAGACAGAATGTTTGAGTTCCTTGAAAGACTCATATCCGTTGCCCTGCCACGTATCCGTGACTTTAAAGGGATCAACGCAAAACTTGACGGACGAGGTAATTACACTCTGGGGATCACTGAGCAGATAATTTTCCCGGAAATCGACCTTGATAAAGTTACCAAAATCATGGGGCTGCAGGTCACTTTCGTTACCTCGGCAAAGAGTGATGAAGAAGCATTTGCTTTGCTTAAGAACTTTGGTTTACCTTTTAAAACTTCAAAAAACTGATATATGGCTAAGGAATCAATGAAAGCCCGCGAGGTAAAACGCGCAAAACTTGCAAAGAAATATGCAGAGAAAAGGGCTCAACTTAAGGCTGACAGGAATTATGTTGCTTTAAGCCGTCTTCCCAGGAATTCAAATCCTAACAGGCAGAGGAACCGCTGTAAACTTACCGGCCGTACGAGAGGTTATATGAGACAATTCGGGATTAGCAGGATAACATTCAGGGAAATGGCTTCATTCGGCCTTATACCTGGTGTTAAGAAAGCAAGCTGGTAATATTTTAAATGAATTAAAACTATTTAATAAATAAGAAATGACTGATCCGATTTCAGATTTACTGACCAGAATTAGAAACGCCATTATGGCCGGTCATAAAGTTGTGGAAGCACCTTCGTCAAAGCTTAAGGCAGAACTGGCTAGGATCCTTTTTGAAAAAGGCTATATCCTCGGCTACAAGGTGGTAGAAAGTGAGAATAAACAGGGCACGTTGAAGATTGCTCTAAAATATAATCCCAAGAATAAGAAACCAGCTATAAAGACCTTACAGCGCGCAAGCCGTCCGGGACTAAGATATTACTCCGGAGTTGATGATCTGCCAAGGGTATTGAACGGACTGGGAATAGCTATCATTTCAACTTCAAGGGGTCTGATGACCGACAAAGAGGCTAAGAAGGAAAATATAGGTGGAGAAGTCTTATGTTATGTTTACTAAAAGGAGGAACAATTAATGTCACGAATAGGAAAATTACCTGTAGCTCTGCCCAAAGGCGTCACAATCAGTATAAGTGACTCCAATATGGTAAGCGTTAAGGGACCTTTAGGAGAACTGACCCAGGCCGTGGACAAGGACCTGAAGATCGAGGTTGTTGACAATGAGATACTTATTACACGTCCGTCAGATTCCAAAAACCATAAATCCCTTCATGGTCTTTACAGGGCACTTATTGCCAATATGGTCACTGGTGTCTCACAGGGTTATAAAAAGGAACTTGAACTAGTTGGCGTAGGCTATCGTGCTGAAGCAAAAGGCCAACAGCTGGAAATGAGCCTTGGTTATTCACATGAGATCATTTTTGAACTGCCGAATGAGGTTAAGATCGAAACAAGGACTGAAAGAAGAAGTAATCCGATAATCACACTTACTTCTATTGACAAACAACTGATCGGACATGTGGCTGCAAAAATAAGGTCACTTCGTCCACCTGAGCCTTACAAAGGTAAGGGGATCAAGTTTGTAGGAGAACAACTCAGGAGAAAAGCCGGGAAGTCTGCTAGTGTTTAATGCTGAAAATGTTTATTAAAATGGCTCTAACAAAACTGGAAAGAAGGACAAGGATCAAGATGAGGATCCGGAAAAAGATAAGCGGCACACCCGTCATTCCGCGGGTGGCAGTATATCGCAGTAATAAGCAGATCTATGCTCAGGTTGTTGATGATCTGAACAAGGTAACAATTTTATCAGCCTCTTCTAAAGAAAAGGATATTGCTGATAAAACAGGGATAAAGAAGACCGAACAGGCTAAACTTGTCGGCAAGCTTCTGGCTTCAAAATGCAAGGAAAAAGGTATTGAAAGCGTAGTATTTGACAGAAGCGGATATAAATATCATGGCAGAGTAAAATCATTGGCAGATGCAGCCCGCGAAGGCGGTTTAAAATTTTAACAAGTTATGGCAGAAGGAATCAGGAAAGTTAAAACCAGTGATCTGGAGCTTAAAGACAGGTTGGTCAGCATCCAGAGAGTTACCAAAGTGACTAAAGGTGGACGTACGTTCAGTTTCTCAGCAATCGTTGTTGTGGGGAACGAAGATGGAATAGTGGGCCATGGTCTTGGTAAAGCCAGTGAAGTTACAACTGCAATAGCCAAAGGTATCGAAGATGCAAAGAAAAACCTTATTAAGGTGCCAGTCATAAACGGAACTATCCCTCATGAACAGGAAGCTAAGTTCGGGGGTGCAAAGGTGTTTATCAAACCGGCTTCAGAAGGAACTGGAGTAAAAGCGGGAGGTGCTATGCGCGCCGTGCTGGAAAGTGTCGGAGTAAAGAATGTGCTGGCTAAGTCGAAGGGCTCCTCGAACCCTCATAATCTTGTAAAAGCAACTTTTGCAGCACTGCTCCTGATACGTGATCCGTATTCGGTAGCCGAGCACAGGGGCATAAATATGGAAAGAGTTTTTAATGGTTAAAAACTATTGAGCAAATGGCAAAGATCAGAATAACACAGGTGAAAAGCGAAAACCGCAAACCTGAAAGACAAAAAAGGACTTTACTGGCTCTTGGAATAAGAAAACTTAACCACAGTGTTGAGCATGAAGCTACTCCGCAGATATTAGGAATGGTCGGTAAAGTAAAACACCTCGTCAGAGTTGAGAATATTTAAGGTATTAACGATATATAAATAAGATCATGGATTTGAGCAACTTAAAGCCTGCTAAAGGATCGGTGAAAAAAAACAGGCGTCTTGGTCGCGGACAGGGTTCAGGCAGGGGTGGTACCTCCACGAGAGGGCATAAAGGAGCCAAACAGCGTTCCGGATATAAAAAGAAGATCGGTTTTGAAGGAGGTCAGATGCCCCTTCAGAGACGCGTTCCCAAATACGGTTTTAAGAATATTAACCGCAAGGAATACAAAGGCATCAACCTGGGTGTGCTACAAAACCTCGCTGACAAAAAGAATCTTGATAAAATTGATCCCGAAGTGATGATCTCAGCAGGGCTGATATCAAAAAATTCACTTGTTAAAATACTCGGGAAAGGAACACTTGAAAGAAAACTGGAAGTTCATGCTCATGCATTCAGTAAATCAGCAGTTACAGCCATTGAAGCCAAAAACGGAGCCGTTGTAAAAATCTAATTTCATGAGACTGATTCAGACAATAAGAAATATCCTTAAGATAGAAGATCTTCGTGCGAGATTGCTCTATACACTGGGAATTATTTTGTTATACAGGTTAGGGAAATATATCACTCTGCCCGGCATAGATCCGGCACAGCTGGAGGGCCTGCGTAACCAGACTTCTTCAGGCTTGATGGGTCTGCTTGACATGTTCTCGGGTGGAGCTTTTTCACAGGCTTCAGTGTTTGCTCTGGGTATTATGCCCTATATATCTGCTTCTATCGTGATACAGCTTCTCGGAATTATTTTTCCGTACTATCAGAAGCTGCAGAAAGAAGGAGAGAGCGGGAGACGTAAAATGAATCAGCATACAAGGTATCTTACTGTTCTTATTCTAATTCTTCAGGCTCCGACATATCTTGTCAACCTGCATGCCCAGCTTCCTGAATCTGCTTTTATCCTGAAAGGGACCTTCTTCCAGATTTCCTCAGTGATAATCCTTACTGCAGGAACAATATTTGTCATGTGGCTGGGGGAAAAGATAACAGATAAGGGGATAGGAAACGGGATATCGCTAATCATTATGATAGGGATCATAGCCAGAATGCCAGCGAATTTCATCTTTGAATCGGGCACAAGGCTCAATGGCGCCGGTGGTGCAATAGGCCTTATTGTTGAAATAGTGATCCTGTTTGTTGTCGTACTCGGCACCATCATGCTTGTTCAGGGCACCCGCCGTGTGCCAGTACAGTATGCGAGAAGGATAATCGGCAATAAACAATATGGCGGTGTGCGCCAGTATATACCTTTGAAAGTAAATGCAGCAGGAGTAATGCCAATAATATTTGCCCAGGCAATAATGATGCTGCCAATAATAATTGCCGGATTCTCCACTGACTCAAGTTCAGGTTTTGTAGTCGCTTTCTCAAATATGTACGGATTCTGGTATAATCTTGTAACAGCGATACTGATAATTGCTTTTACATATTTCTATACGGCTATCACGATCAATCCGGTCCAGATGGCTGAGGATATGAAAAAGAATGGGGGTTTCATACCCGGTATTAAGCCGGGCAGGAAGACTGTTGAATTTTTTGATATGATAATGTCGAGGATCACGCTACCCGGATCAATATTTCTTGCAATTATAGCAATACTTCCATCAGTTGCTGTAAAAGCCGGCGTGACACCCCAGTTCGCTCAGTTTTATGGTGGGACTTCTCTTCTGATACTTGTTGGAGTGGTCCTTGATACTTTGCAACAGATCGAAAGTCATCTGCTTATGCGTCATTATGATGGATTGATGAAATCAGGCCGGGTTAAAGGAAGATCAGGTGCTGTTACGTCGATTTAGATATAAAGTATTACGTTCTTTGATGTTGTATTTAAAGACTGATGAAGAGATAGAGTTGTTGAGAGAAAGCAATCTACTGGTGTCTAAAACATTAGCTGAGATTGCCAGACACATACAACCGGGGATTACAACTCTTTATCTTGATGAGATCGCAGAAACATTTATCAGGGATAATTCAGCGGTTCCGGCGTTCAAGGGTTATAATGGTTTCCCGAAAACTCTCTGTACATCGGTCAATGATGAAGTGGTTCATGGTATCCCTTCAGGGTATTATCTGAAAGAGGGTGATATTATTTCTGTCGATTGCGGAGTGATTCTTAACGGATGGTATGGCGATGGGGCTTATACATTCGCTGTCGGAGAGATAAAAGAGGAGGTTAAAAAGCTTATTGAGTTTACAAAAGCTTCACTGCATGAAGGTGTGAAAGAGGCTGTTGCAGGCAACAGGGTTGGTGATATCTCAAATGCTGTACAGTCAAAAGCCGAAAGTGGAGGATTTTCAGTTGTAAGGGAACTTGTTGGTCATGGTCTTGGAAAAAGACTTCACGAACCTCCGGAAGTTCCTAATTTCGGAAGAAAAGGATCGGGTCCGAAGATGTCCAGGGGATTGGTCATCTGTATCGAACCCATGATCAACCTCGGAAGGAAGGAGACGGTACAGTCGAGAGACGGCTGGACAATAAGAACCGCTGATGGAAAACCTTCTGCACATTTTGAATATGCAGTTGCAGTAAGAAAAGAGAAGGCAGACGTATTAACGACATTTGATTTCGTTGAAGAAGTTATAAATAAAATGTAATCGTATGGCTAAACAACCATCAATTGAGCAGGACGGTACGATCATCGAAGCTCTGTCAAATGCAATGTTCAGGGTAGAGCTTGAGAACGGGCATGTTATTACTGCTCACATTTCGGGTAAAATGCGGATGCATTACATAAAGATATTGCCCGGCGATAAAGTGAAGGTGGAAATGTCACCATACGATCTTACTAAGGGAAGGATAACATTCAGATATAAATAAGAAATATTACGGTAATGAAAGTAAGAGCATCTATAAGAAAGCGTAGTGCTGATTGTAAGATAGTCAGAAGAAAAGGACGTCTTTACGTGATTAACAAGAAAAATCCCAAGTTCAAACAGAGACAGGGATAATTTGATTAATTTTGCAACCTATTTAAGAAAACTAGTATATGGCACGTATTGTTGGGGTAGATTTACCAAGACATAAAAGAGGCGAAGTGGGTCTGACCTATATATATGGAGTAGGCAGAAGCACAGCCCAGAAGGTACTTGATGAGGCTGGCGTGAGCCGTGATGCTAAAGTTGAGGAGTGGACTGACGAGCAGATTAACTCAATCCGTCGCGTCCTTAACGAAAACTACAAACTGGAGGGCGAACTCCGTTCCGAGACACAGCTCAATATTAAAAGACTTATGGATATTGGCTGTTACCGTGGTGTACGGCACAGACTTGGACTCCCGGTGAGAGGACAGAGTACAAAGAATAACGCCAGAACAAGGAAAGGAAGAAAGAAAACTGTTGCTAACAAGAAAAAAGCTACTAAATAAACAGACTATGGCAAAAAAGACCGGAGCATTAAAGAAGAGGATAGTTAAAGTTGAGCCAGCCGGACAGGCTCATGTTCATTCATCTTTCAATAACATAATCATAACGCTGACAAATAATTCCGGACAGGTTATTTCGTGGGCATCAGCCGGAAAGATGGGTTTTAAGGGTTCCAAAAAGAATACCCCCTATGCAGCACAGATGGCATCTGAAGAATGTGGTAAAGTAGCTTATGACCTTGGATTAAGAAAAGTAAAAGTATTTGTTAAAGGCCCTGGTTCCGGAAGGGAGTCAGCTATCCGTGCAATAGCCAATTCCGGAATAGAGGTGACTGAAATAATAGATGTTACACCACTCCCCCATAACGGTTGCAGAGCTCCAGGAAGAAGAAGAGTATAATGAATTAGAATAGATTTTTTGTCTGATATAAATAATTAGTGTAATGGCAAGATATACCGGCCCAAAATCGAGAGTCGCAAGAAAATTCGGGGATCCAATCTACGGTCCAGACAAACACCTGGACAGAAAGAATTTTCCTCCGGGGCAGCATGGAATAAACAAAAAGAGAAAGAAAACTTCCGAATACGGCGTTCAGCTGAGGGAGAAACAAAAAGCCAAGTATACCTACGGTGTTCTTGAGCGCCAGTTCCGTAATGCATTTGAGAAAGCATCCAGAACCAAGGGCGTTACAGGAGAGGTTCTTCTCCAGATTCTTGAATCAAGGCTTGATAATGTAGTATACAGGCTTGGAGTTGCCCCTTCGAGGGCATCCGCACGTCAGCTTGTGTCACACCGGCACATTACTGTGAACGGAGAGGTTGTTAGTATACCGTCATACCAGCTTAAGGCAGGGGATATAATTGGCGTCCGCGAGAAATCAAAATCACTTGAAGTAATTGTTGAATCGCTTACAACAAGAAAATCATCAAAGCTTTCATGGCTTGAATGGGATGATGCACAAATGGCCGGCAAATTCATGAATATACCTGTACGTGCTGATATTCCGGAAGATATAAAGGAACAACTGATAGTCGAATTGTATTCAAAATAATAATCTAAGATAAATTCTATGGCCATATTATCATTCCAGAAGCCCGATAAAGTAATAATGCTGGAAGCGACTGACAAGCTCGGGAAATTCGAGTTTCGTCCTCTCGAGCCTGGCTATGGTATTACTGTAGGTAATGCCCTGCGGAGAATTCT
>Ga0116184_10003173_pt1 | contig 13695 bp, 12 predicted proteins | sample AD_JPNNA5_MetaG_FD_89886 | JGI IMG/M metagenome (GOLD analysis project Ga0116184, IMG submission 89886) | Active sludge microbial communities of municipal wastewater-treating anaerobic digesters from Japan - AD_JPNNA5_MetaG | ecosystem: Engineered > Bioreactor > Anaerobic > Digestate | place... | reverse complement strand
AGATGGGCACGAAGATTACCATCGATTCAGCGACGCTCATGAACAAGGGGCTGGAGGTGATTGAGGCCATGCACCTGTTCGGCGTGCCCTGCGCGCGGATCAAGATCATCGTGCATCCTGAATCGGTTATCCATTCAATGGTCGAATTCATTGACGGATCGGTTATGGCTCAGCTGTCGGCAACGGACATGCGCATACCGATCCAGTATGCTTTGTCATATCCGGTGCGGATACCGAGCAGCCTTTCTTCTGTGGATTTTGTGAAAACGGGGGCTTTGCATTTCGAGGAGCCGGACATGGACGCTTTTCCGTGCCTTGGGCTGGCTCTCCGCGCCGCGCGCACCGGCGGAACGATGCCGGCTGTCATGAACGCGGCAAACGATGCGGCGGTAGAGGCGTTCTGCGGCAGACGGATCGCGTTTGTAGAAATCCCCGTTGTCATAAGGAGGGTCATGGAGGCGCATCGCGTGAAGGCCCGGCCGGATCTCGATGATATCCGGGGCGCTGACGCGTGGGCGCGCAAGAAAGCTTCGCAAACTCTGGGAAAGGCGAAAACATGGATTTGTTGATTTTTTTCTTGATATTGAGCGTGTTGATCGTCGTGCATGAATTCGGCCATTTTATCGCCGCCAAGAAAGCGAAGGTGCGCGTCGAGGTGTTCTCTCTGGGTTTCGGAAAAAAGCTTTTAAGCCGCAGGAAAGGCGATACCGAATACGCCGTTTCGATGCTTCCGTTCGGCGGCTACGTGAAAATGGCCGGCGATAATACGGAAGAGGCAAAAGGCGCGGCCGATGAATTTCTCGCAGCGTCGATCGCCAGGCGGTTCTGCATTATTTTCTTCGGGCCTCTGTTCAATTATTTCCTTGGGATCCTGCTCTTCTGGGTCGTATTCACCTCAGGGTATCCCCGCCTCCTGCCGGCAGTCGGGACCGTCCTCGACGGAATGGGAGCCCAGGAAGCGGGAATCGTCTCCGGAGACATGATCAGGGCTATCGAAGATACGCCTGTCAGGTACTGGGACGACCTTCAGCAGCAGGTGTACCGTCACAGGTCGAAAGACGCGGTCCGCGTTTCGGTCGAACGCGGGGGGCAGCAGAAATCGTTCGACGTGCGGTTGAAGCGGCAGACGGTCACCTCCGGGACGGGCCGCAGGCGTACCCTTGGGCTCCTGGGAGTGACCCCTGCGGGCGATACAGTTGTCGTGAAGGCCAACCCAGCCATCGCTTTCGTCATGAGCGTGCAGCGCAGCTATGACCTTACTGTGCTGACGTACCAGGCGCTCTGGTCAATGGCGACCGGGCAATTATCCGTCAGGGATTCTGTGACCGGGCCTTTGGGGATGTTTGTTATCACCTCGGAGATGTCGAGGCTTGGTATCTCTGCGCTGTTGAGCTTCATTGCGATCCTGAGCATCAGCCTGGGGATATTCAATCTCCTGCCGCTGCCCGCCCTTGACGGGGGGCATCTGGTACTGCTTGCTCTAGAGAAAATCAGGCGCAGGCCTTTAAGCAAAAAGGCGGAAGAGGCATTCAATCAGGTCGGTTTCGGTTTTCTGATCCTGCTGGCCGCACTGGTTTTTATCAATGATCTGGCGAAGTTCGGCTATATCCAGAAAGCCCAGGGCATATATCACAGGTTTTTTACAAGATGAAAAGGCGCAGAGCGCGGGTCATACGGATTGGGCAGGTGCCAATCGGCGGGGAATATCCCGTTGCCATCCAGTCAATGGCAAAGGCGAAAACCTCCGATGTGCGGCGCGTAATACCGCAGATCAGGGCGCTTGAAACAGCCGGCTGCGAGATCATCAGGGTGGCGGTCAGGGACACCGCAGATGCGAACGCCATAGCCCGGATCAAAAAAGAGATTTCGATACCGCTGGTTGCCGATATACATTTCGACTATCGTCTTGCTCTGGCGGCAATTGCCTCAGGCTCGGATAAGATCCGCCTTAACCCGGGGAACATCTTTAAGCCTGCCCATATCAGGGAAGTTGCGGCTGCGGCCCTGGATAAAGGCATACCCATACGGGTCGGGCTTAATTCGGGCTCTGTGCGCGGGTCAGGGGATACGGTCAAACTCATGGTGACCGCTGCGCTGGCGTACGTCAGGCAACTGGAACGCTGGGGGTTCCATGACATTGTGCTTTCTCTTAAGGCGAATGACGCAGGCGGCACAATTGCCGCGTATCGGGCAATAGCAGGCCGGTGCGATTATCCGCTGCACCTTGGCGTGACGGCTACGGGCCTGCCGTTCGAGGGCATGATCAAATCGTGCGTCGCGCTGGGCTCGCTCCTGATCGACGGCATAGGAGATACGATCAGGATTTCGCTGACGGATAGACCTCAACATGAGGTGCGCGTTGCCAGAGCATTGCTGTCGTCTCTGGGCCTGCGTAATTTCGGGCCCTCGATCATCAGCTGCCCGACCTGCGGCAGATGCGAAGTTGACCTGATTTCAATAGTCAGGGACCTTGAACGCAGGCTGTCAGGCAGTCAAGCGCAGTCAACCCGGCGGGGAAGGCCTTTGACCGTCGCGGTTATGGGTTGCGTTGTCAACGGCCCGGGCGAGGCGCGCCATGCCGACATAGGCATAGCTTTTGGCAGGGGCACAGGGCTTTTGTTTAAAAAAGGCAGGCCCGTCAGGAAGGTCGCGGCGAAAGACAGCGTTACGATCCTCTTGGATGAAATCCGGGCATCAGAACGGAGATAGAAAATGTACTGGACAAAATATTTCATCCCTACTTTGAAAGAAACCCCGCAGGAAGCGGAATCGGTCAGCCATCAGCTCATGCTGCGCGCCGGCCTGATCCGTATGCTGATGGCAGGGGTATATTCTTATCTGCCGCTTGGCTTGCGCGTCCTCAATAATATTCAGACAATAATCCGCCAGGAGATGAACGCCGGAGGCGCTCATGAACTTCTACTGCCGGCCTTGCAGCCCGTGGAACTATGGCAGAAGACAGGAAGGGATAAGACGATAGCGGACGTAATGCTGCGCTTTACCGATCGCAAAGGCAGGAATGTTTGCCTGGGCCCGACGCATGAAGAGGTTATCACCGACCTGGTCGCAGACCATATCTCTTCCTACAAACAGATGCCTCTTATCCTCTACCAGATCCAGACAAAGTTCCGCGACGAGATGCGGCCGCGCTTCGGCCTTGTGCGTTGTTGCGAGTTCATCATGAAGGATGCCTATAGTTTCGATGCCGACGAGGCAGGGCTCGATTCAAGTTACCGGGTAATGCATGAAGCGTATATGAGGATATTCAAGCGGCTCGGACTGTCGTGCCTTGCCGTCGAAGCTGATTCGGGAGTTATGGGCGGCAATGTTTCCCATGAGTTTATGGTTCCTGCCGCGTGCGGAGAAGATCTTGTTTTCGTTTGCTCCGGGTGCAAGGAGCCAAGACCTTATAAGGAAGGCGTTGACCCCGTATGCCCGAAATGCAAGGGGCCTCTGGAGCGGGTCAATACCATTGAGGTCGGCCATATATTCAAGCTCGGCACCAAGTATACGTCCATGCTCAACGCCAATTATCTTAACGCCAAAGGCCAGAGCCTTCCGATCGTTATGGGATGTTACGGCATAGGCGTGTCCCGGCTTATAGCGACCGTCATCGAGCAGAATCATGACGATAAGGGGATCATATGGCCGAAGGAAGTGGCGCCTTTTGACATCGTTATCAGCCCGCTTGACGTTACCAATGCCTCCGTTGTGGCTAAGGCAAAGGAATTGCACGATACCTTTGAAGACAGGGGATATAAGGTGCTCCTTGATGACCGCGATGAACGCGCCGGGGTCAAGTTCAAAGACGCCGAATTGATCGGCATCCCGGCACAGATCGTCATCGGCCGGGATTTTATAGCCAACGGCACCCTTGAATATAAAAACCGCCGGACAGGCGGCAAGACCGTGGATACGCCTTCAGCAATCCTTGCGCTTCTCAAGGAGAGCATAAAATGAGCAATGAGCGGTTCATCGCCGAGCTTGAAAAGATCATAGGCGATTTTCTCAATGAGCGGGGTATGGACCTGGTTGAATTGGCGTACAGATTTGAAGGCCAGGGGCTTGTCCTGCGCGTTATGGCGGATTATCCGCAGGGAGGCATTACCATGGGAGAATGCAGCCTTTTGAACCGCCAGATCGGAGATATGCTGGAAGAGATGCAGGCGATCGAGGGCAGTTATATCCTTGAGGTATGTTCGCCCGGGCTTGACCGGCCGCTTCGCACAGGCAGAGATTTCAGACGGTGCCTGTCCAGGGCCGTAAAGTGCTTCCTTAAAGAGCCGATCAATGGTAAAATAGAATGGGATGGAGTGATCGCAGACGTATCCGATACCCTGGTCGTCCTGAAGACCTGCCAGGGTAGCATGGATATCCCGTTAGACAAGATCAACAAGGCAAAACAGATCATCGGATAAAGATACAGGAAAGGGAACATTTATGTCAAAAGAACTGCTGGATATCATCGAACAGATAGAGAGGGAAAAGGGCATAAAAAAAGAGGTCCTTATTCAGGCTGTCGAATCGGCCCTGTTGAGCGCGGTCAAGCGCGTCATTGACATAAAACCCAATGAAGAGCTTGAAGTTAAGCTTGACCCCGAAAGCGGCCTGATTACCGCCTTCCGCAACAAGGAAGAGATAACTAACGTTGATTTCGGAAGGATAGCCGCATCGGCCGCCCGTCAGGTTATCATCCAGAAGATTCGCGAGGCGGAGAAGGATGTCGTTTACGGCGAGTTCCAGGGCAAGGTCGGAGAGATTATCAGCGGCACCGTGTACCGTTTTGAAAAGGGCAATATCGTGGTCGATTTGCTCGGGAAGGCCGAAGGGCTTCTGCCCAAGATGGAACAGTCCCCCAAGGAAGAGTTCAAACAGGGACAACGCATCAGGGCCATGATCCTGGAGGTCAAAAAAGACAATAAGGGAGCGCAGATCATCCTTACGCGCAGGCATCAGAACCTCGTGAAAAAACTCTTTGAACTTGAGGTCCCCGAGATATATGAGGGGATAGTGGAGATAAAGTCCATCTCGCGCCAGCCTGGCGAACGCACCAAGATCGCTGTGTGGTCGAAAGACGAGAAGGTCGATTCTGTCGGAGCATGCGTGGGTATGCGCGGCGGCAGGGTGAAGAACATCGTCACCGAACTGTCTGGCGAGAAAATCGATATCGTCAGGTATAACGACGATATCAGGGAATATATCAAGGCCGCGCTCCTGCCTGCCGAGGTCGGAGAGATTAAACTGGATAAGGCGACTAAGCGCGCGGAGGTGATCGTAGCCGATGACCAGCTTTCGCTGGCGATAGGCAAGCACGGGCAGAACGTCCGCCTTGCGTCGAAATTAGTCGGCTGGGAGCTCGATGTCAGGACTAAAGCGGCGATCGCAGCTGCACTGCTTGAGGCTGCAACAGCCCAGGAGGCTGCAGCACAGCCGCAATCTTCCGAAGAAGCGCAAACCGGTTCTCTGGAACAATTACCCGGCGTGGGGGAAAAAACGCTGGCTGTCCTTACCGAAGCCGGGTTCAAATCTCTTGACGATATCGCCAACGCCGATATCGAGGCACTTACCAAAGTCAAAGGTATCGGCGATAAGAAAGCCGAAAAGCTGATCAACGAAGCCAAGAAAGTGCTGGGGAAGTGAACATGGAAAAGATAAAAAAAGCCAAGACCGCAGAGAAACCGAAGATAAAAAAAGCCAAAGCCGTAGACAAAACACAGCCTAAAACCCCGAAGCCGGCGGCAAAGGCGAAGACCGTTGCCCATCGCGCTCCGGCTGCAAAAACAAAGAAAGCCGCCGTCCATAAAAAGGGGAAGGCTCATCCCGTTGCCGAAGAAAAGATTTTGCATGCCTCTGTCGCCGCTCAGGCCCATGCGGCAGTTCACGCGCCCGAAGCCCATAAACATAAACCGGCAGCTGAGACGGTGAAAAAGACGGTAAAGAGGGAACCGGCTGCAAAGGAGAAAGAGATCGTCACCCCGGTAAAAAAGGCTCTGGCTTTAGAGCCTGAGGTTAAAGATAAGACGGTCCATCAGCCAGTTCCCCTCAAGGAAGAGGCAAGGCACGCCCCTGAGGTGAAACCGGAGCCTGCCGTGAAAGCGCCTGCTCCCCCAGCCGCAGTCCCACCGAGGCAGCTCAAGGACCTGGAGATTGAATACCCGATCACTGTCAAGGACCTGGCAGTCAGGTTACAGCTTAAGTCATCCGTATTGATCATGGAATTGATGGCGCGCAGGGTCATGGCAGGACTGAATCAAAATGTCGATCCTGCGGTTGTCGCTGCGGTCGCAGAGAAATACGGTTACCGCATCGTCGAAGCGCCGACAAAAGAGGAAGCGGCGCTGAGCATCCATGAAGAGAAAGACGCACAGAGTGACCTGAAGCCGCGAGCGCCAATCGTCACGATCATGGGCCATGTCGATCACGGAAAGACATCAATCCTCGATGCCATCAGGAAATCCAAAGTAGCCGATTCCGAATTCGGCGGCATCACCCAGCACATGGGCGCTTACCGGGTCAAATTGCCTCAGGGAGAGATTACGTTCCTCGATACGCCGGGCCACGAGGCCTTTACCGCTATGCGCGCCAGAGGCGCCAGCGTCACGGATATCGTTGTCCTCGTAGTTGCCGCTGACGACGGGGTCATGCCCCAGACGCGCGAGGCCATAGACCATGCGAAAGCGGCCGGAGTGTCCATCATCGTTGCCTTGAACAAAATCGATAAGCCGCAGGCAGACCCTGACCGGGTTAAGAAACAGCTGGGCGAGTTCGGACTGGTTCCCGAGGAATGGGGCGGCAAGACCATCACCATCCCCGTGTCGGCTAAAACCGGCCAGGGCATCAATGAACTGCTTGAAATGATTCTGCTTGAGGCCCAGATGCTCGAACTGAAAGCTAATCCGGCGCGCCTCGGCAGGGGAGTTGTTATCGAATCTAAGCTGGTCAAGAACCGCGGGCCGGTGGCTACGCTGCTCGTCCAGAACGGCACACTCCATCTCAACGACAATATAATAGCGGGCCGGTTCTACGGCAAGGTCCGTGCGATGTTCGATGACCGGGGCCATGCTGTGACCGAGGTCGGGCCTTCGTGTCCCGTCGAAGTGCTCGGCATCACAGGGGTCCCCGATGCGGGAGAAAAGTTCTTTTCTATCTCTGACGAAAAAACCGCCAAGGAGCTGGCGCTTGCCCGGCAGGAACAGGCTAAACAGCATGCCATGCAGCCGATCAAGCGCATGGGGCTCGAGGATCTGTACGCGCAGATCAAGGAAGGCAAACTCAAGGAGCTTAATCTTATCCTCAAAAGCGATGCCCAGGGTTCGGCCGAGGCGATCAAGGAGGCGCTCGCCAAGATCCAGTCCGACGAGGTGCAGTTGAACATCCTGCATGAGGGGATCGGCAATGTCACGTCCTCCGATGTCATCCTGGCTGTCGCGTCTAACGCTCTTATCCTCGGATTCAATGTCGTCGTAGACGATGCGGCAAAGGACCTGATCAGCCGGGAAGGCCAGGACGTGAGGATCTATAACGTCATTTATGAGCTCGTCAATGACATACGCGCGGCGCTCGAAGGGATGCTAGCCCCGAAATTAAAGAAGGTGTTCGTCGGCCGCGCAGACATAAAGAAGGTTTTCCGCCTCTCAAGCGGGACCATCGCGGGATGCCTTGTAGCCAAGGGCAAAATCAACCGCCATAATCCCGTTTCCGTCGTCAGGAACGGCCGCCCGGTGTTCGAGGGCGAGCTGGCCACACTGAAGCGTTTCAAAGACGACGTGCGCGAGGTGGAAGAGGGGTATGAATGCGGCATGACCTTCAAGGGTTTCAACGATGTGATGGTAGGGGATGTAGTCGAGGTCTATAAGATCGAGAAAATAGCCAGGACGCTCGAATAAATAATATGCCACCACGCAAAAAAATCCTGAGCGGTATGCGCCCGACGGGAAAGCTCCATCTCGGCCATCTGGTGGGCACGCTTGATAACTGGGTGGCGCTTCAGCGGGAATACGACTGTTTCTTCATGGTCGCCGACTGGCACGCGCTTATGGGCGAATATGAGGACCCGGGCGGCATGAACGAGTCCATGATCGATAATGTGGCGGATTGGCTGGCCGCAGGCATCGACCCGGAGCGCTCCACGCTTTTTATACAGTCCAGGGTCAAGGAGCATCTTGACCTGCACATGATTTTTTCATGCCTAACCCCTCTGGGGTGGCTTGAACGCTGCCCCACCTATAAGGAACAGCTTAGGGAAGTCAGCACCCGCGACCTGCATACCTACGGTTTTCTCGGTTATCCGGTGCTACAGGCAGCGGATATCCTTCTGTACAGGGCCGATGCCGTGCCTGTCGGCGAGGATCAGCTTCCGCATCTGGAACTTACCCGCGAGATCGCCCGCAGATTCAACAGCCTTTACAAGGACACTATTTTCCCGGAGCCTGAGGCCAGGCTGACAGTTGCCTCACGCCTTGCCGGGCTTGACGGCAGGAAGATGAGCAAAAGCTACAACAACACGATTAACCTGTCCGATCCCGAGGATACGGTCCGGGCCAAGGTGCAGACGATGATTACGGATCCGCAGCGGGTTAAGCTGTCGGACCCCGGACATCCCGACGTGTGCGGTGTGTTCGCGTATTATAACGTGTTCGCGCCCGAGGATACGGCCCGCCTGCGTTCGGCTTGCTCGAACGCGTCTTTCGGCTGTACCGAATGCAAGAAGCGGCTTGCCGCGATTCTTGTCGAGAGACTTGCGCCTATCCAGCAGCGTCGGGAGATTCTTTTGCAGGACAAGCAGAAAATCCTCGATATCCTCGAAGACGGCGCGCGGCGCGCGCGCTCAGTCGCACAACAGACGCTGCACGATGCCCGCAGCGCGATGAAGATATGAGCTATAAGATAAAATTGCAGATTTTCGAGGGCCCGCTAGATCTCCTGCTGTATCTGGTCCGGAAAGACCACCTGAATATATACGATATCCCGATCGCCCAGGTCACCCGGCAGTATATGGAATACCTTGAGTTGATGAAGATACTTGACCTGAACGTGGCTGGGGAATTCCTCGTGATGGCGGCGACGCTCATACAGATTAAGTCAAAGATGCTCCTTCCGGCCCCGGAGGAGGAACAGCCGCCGCAGGAGGACGATCCGCGCGCGGAACTGATCAAACAACTCCTTGAATACGAACGGTTCAAAGAGATCGCGCAGGAGCTCAGGCAGAAGGAAATGGACCAGCAGGATATTTTCAAACGGCCGCGCATTTTGGAGAAGGATATTCCCGAAGGGCCCCTGGATGCACAGTATTTCGAGTCGAGCATTTTCGATCTGATCTCGGCGTTCTCCCGGGCACTAAAAGACACTTCCCGGGACCTGTTCTACAGCGTCATCAAAGACGAGTTCACCGTCGAAGAGAAGGTGCATGCCATCCTGCACGACCTCCTGCTGCGGCCGTCAATCGGATTGACTGAGCTTTTCGAGCGCTCGCGGGACAAAATCGAGATGATCGTGACGTTCCTTGCGGTCCTTGAGCTCATCAAGATGAAAGAGGTTGTCTGCCGGCAGCAGGCGCCGTTCGGACCGATCGAGATGGTCCGCAATGTCAACAATATAATGCCCTATGACCCTACCTCCGAACCAGAAGATGCCGGCGGGGCCGATCAATCCCCTGCGGCAGGAACAGGAAACTGACGAAGATAAAGTACTGAATCTTTCGCTCAGGCCGGTCAAGCTGTCCGAGTTTATCGGGCAGAAGGACGTCGTTTCAAACCTTAAGGTCTGCATCACCGCTGCGCGCCAGCGCAAGGAGCCTCTGGAGCACGTGCTGTTCTCCGGGCCACCTGGCCTGGGCAAGACGTGCCTTTCGCACATCATCGCTCACGAGATGCACGCGAAGATCACCGTGACGTCCGGCCCGGCCATCGAGCGGGCAGGGGATCTTATCGGCATACTCACGAACCTGGAAAAAGGCGATATCCTTTTCATAGATGAGATCCACCGCCTCTCCAAGGTGGTCGAAGAATTCCTGTATCCGGCGATGGAGAATTTCGAGATCGACTTCGTGATCGACAAGGGCCCCTACGCCAAGACGATCAAGTTCCACCTGAAGCCTTTTACCCTTGTGGGCGCGACCACGAGGTCTGGACTGTTGACCTCTCCGTTACGATCCCGTTTCGGCATGTTCTATCATCTTGATTTCTACGGCGTCGAAGACCTGGCTGCCGTAGTGGAGCGCTCCGCCAGGCTCCTGGGCATGGCGATAGACCAAGACGCATGCCGTGAGATTGGCAGGCGGGCCCGGGGCACGCCGCGGATCGCCAACCGCCTCCTTCGAAGGGTCAGGGACCATGCGCAGGTCGCAAATATCGGCAAAATCGACGCTTCTTTCAGCGCCAGGGCGCTTGACGAACTTGGGACAGATACGTTTGGCCTGGACGAGCTCGACCGCCGGGTCCTGAAACTGATTATCGAGTCCTTTGACGGCGGGCCTGTGGGCGTAGAATCGCTTGCTGCGAGCCTCAACGAAGAGGTCGATACGATCGTGGATACGGTCGAGCCCTATCTTCTGAAGGCAGGATATCTCAAACGGACCTCGCGGGGCAGGGTGGCTTCGAAGATGGCTTTTGACCATCTTGGCATAAAGCCGAAGGAAAAACAGGGGCAGTTATTTGAATGATCCCGGCATGCACGAAATCGGCAGAATACTTATAACACTCGGCCTGGTCCTTGCCGCGGCCGGAGCTTTCCTGCTATTAGCGCACAAAGTGCCGTGGCTCGGCCATTTGCCCGGCGATATCGTAATCCGCAGGAAAAACGTTTTCATATATTTTCCGCTGGCGACCTCGCTTATCATCAGCATTATCCTCTCCGTATTATTCTGGGTATGGTCCCGTCGGTGATCCGGACAACGATCTGTGCTTTCCTGGGCGCATGCCTTTGCGCGTCATGGTTTGCCTGCGGCAGTGCCGCAGAGCCGGTGACGGTGCGCGTCGCGATCCTGCGCGACGCCGTCATGGCGCGGGTTTCGGTCCAGGGGTATTACCGTATTGAAGACGCCGCGACGCATCAGGCCCTTGCCGAAGGGAAAGATTTAAAAGGAGCGATCACGGCGTTCAAATATGCGGTGAATATCAACGGCAGGCGTTATCCGCAAAGCAGGCTTTACCTGAGGCCGCAGGATTCGGGCAGCATTGAAGTAAACGGCCGGCGGTATCCCGGGGATCTGGAGATCATCCGCGGCCGTGGCTCGGCGGTCCTGGTAAATCACGTGGGGCTGGAGGATTATGTCAAAGGCATCGCGGTCAGGGAGATATCGCACTACTGGCCGTTCGAGGCACTGTTAGCCCACGCAATCGTATTCCGCACGTACGCCCTGTATGCCGTCCAACAGAACGCGAAACGCGATTATGACGTTACCGGCGACGTGTATTCACAGGTTTATGGCGGCGCGGCCGCAGAGCGTTACCGCATCAGCGACGCATGCGACCAGACATCCGGCGACGTCCTTACCTGCGGGGGAAGGATTTTCCCGGCCTATTATCATTCAACCTGCGGCGGCCATACGCAGAACGCTTCAATACTATGGAACATCGACATACCAGCCCTTTCAGGCGTTGACTGCGTCTATTGCAAAGGCTCGCCCCATTTCTCCTGGAACGCTGCAATACCCGTCGCCGAGGCAGTCGGCAAACTGTCCGCTGCGGGAATCATGGCGGACGGCATCACGGCCATCGAAACGAGCGATATCGATCAATCAGGCAGGGTGGTGAAACTTGCGCTGCGTACGGCGCGCGGCGGATTCGTGGAAATCGCAGGAAAGGATTTCAGGCAGATACTCGGCAACGACATCGTCAAGAGCACGAATTTCGATGTCGTTTTGCGCGGCCGCATGATAGAGTTCTCTGGCAGGGGATGGGGCCACGGCGTCGGGCTGTGCCAGTGGGGGGCGTACTTCATGGCAAAGGCCGGCTATTCATTCAGCGATATACTCGCGTATTATTATCCCGGTTCAGAGGTGAGGAATATCAACACGTACGGCATCCGGTGATGAAATTATCCGATTTCGATTACGATCTTCCTAAAGAGCTAATTGCGCAGTATCCATTGAAGGAACGCGACGCCTGCCGTTTGCTCGTCGTAAACCGCGCGGACGGCTCGATCAAACACAGGCGTTTCGGAGATATTACGGCGTATCTGCGGCAGGACGACCTGCTGGTCATGAACGATACCCGCGTGCGCACTTGCCGCCTGCGCGGCAGGCGCAAGACAGGCGGCGCAATCGAGGTATTGCTTCTGCGCAGGAAGACGGGACTGTGTTTCGAGGCCATGTTCAAGCCCGGGCGCCTGAAACAAGGAGAGCGTATTTATTTTTCCGATCCCAGTGTTACGGCAACGCGTACCGGCCCGGACGAGGTCGCTTTTGAGGCTGCATCCCCTGAAGCGATATACGCGATCGGCGAGATTCCTCTTCCTCCTTATATCAAACGCAGGCCCGAACCCATGGATGCAGAATATTACCAGACGGTATACGCGGCATGCGACGGTTCAATCGCGTCTCCTACCGCTGGCCTTCATTTTACCGAGGCTCTCCTGGATAGGATTCGCAGCCTGGGCGTCCATACCGCATATGTCACCCTGCACGTGGGAAGCGGGACGTTTAGGTCCGTTACTGCCGAGGATATCCGCAGCCATGTAATGGCTGAAGAATATTTTACCGTGCCGCCCATGACGCAGTCCCTTTTGAAGCAGGCGCGTGCGGATCCTTCTAAGCGGATTATAGCCGTCGGCACCACGACATGCCGCGCCCTTGAGAGCTACGCGCAAGGCCGCTCAAACGGCGCGACAGGGCTTTTTATGTATCCCGGCTACAGGTTCAGGCTCATTGACGGCCTGCTGACAAATTTTCATCTGCCGCGCACGACTCTATTTATGCTCGTGTGCGCGTTCGCTGGCACGGCGCTGACCCGCGAAGCGTACGCGCAGGCAGTCAGGGAAAGGTACCGCTTTTACAGCTACGGCGACGCAATGCTCGTCGTATGATAAAAAATATTGACGCTACTTTCCAGCTATGATACGATACGCGCGTGTATCCAACCATATATGGTGATGCATGATAAACGCCGTTAACAGCCGTTTGGCGCGTCTTTTTTCCTCGGCATCGATATCCATCGGCATCCTTCTCTTTGCCGTAAGCGCAGCGGTGCTCTCCGGCTGGGCAGCCGGCATCCCGTCACTTAAGAGCGTCCTTCCAAATCTCGTTCCGATGACGCCCAATACCGCGGTCTGTTTCATCCTGTTGTCGGTTTCGTTATTGTGTTTTTCCGGACGGCGCCGCTGGATGAGGACGGTCAGCGTCGCATGCGCATGGACGGTTGCTGTTGTCGGGGCCGCTACCATCGCCGAATACGCGACAGGCATAAACACGGGCCTCGACACTGTGTTTTTCGGCAGTGCATCGCGCGCCTATGCAACACCGTTCCCTGGACGGATGTCCCCGTTGTCGGCATTGAACTTTGTTATGGCGAGCGTCAGCCTTGCGGTGTTCGGCATGCGCGTCCGTTTACTCTTCAATATTTCCGAGCTGTTCCTGGCGGCCAGCGGGGCCATCGGGCTTTTGACCATAATCGGCTACATGTTCGCCACGCCCGATCTGTACAGCTTCCATCCTTTCAAACCGATGGCGGTGCACACCGGTCTCTGTTTCATGCTCGT
>Ga0116184_10003169_pt1 | contig 13706 bp, 15 predicted proteins | sample AD_JPNNA5_MetaG_FD_89886 | JGI IMG/M metagenome (GOLD analysis project Ga0116184, IMG submission 89886) | Active sludge microbial communities of municipal wastewater-treating anaerobic digesters from Japan - AD_JPNNA5_MetaG | ecosystem: Engineered > Bioreactor > Anaerobic > Digestate | place... | reverse complement strand
GCAGGACAATATTTTTTAGCCCTTTTGGGAGGAATGAAGGATAAAGAAAGGTTTATGGTGGCTTTTTTAGACAGCGGCAACAACATAATCGAAACAAAGACCATGTCGGAAGGGAGTATCGGACAAACGGCGGTTTATCCAAGAGAAATATTGAAATATGCCCTTGCTTGTGATTGCAATGCAATGATTTTAGCCCATAACCATCCCGGAGGGTCCAAAAATTTTTCTCCGGAGGATAGGGCATTGACACAGAGAATTGTTGACATTTTTCATCCCCTTGAGATAAAAGTTCTGGATCACATTATTGTGGGCAGCGGAAGCTATACTTCTATGGCAGAAAAAGGGAACATTCCTCACCAGTGCAAAGGTAGAGCAAATTATGAAGTGATTGCATTAGGCGCAATGCCTGTAGAAGAAAAGCGGAATAGGTTTAAACATACACGCTCGCGTTAAAACAAATATGAAAAACCTACTCTTACGTTGAACCAACGCCAAAATCATCGCCATAGCAGAAATGGCTGCTTCGTACAAACTATCCTACCCTGAAATTGCTGAAGCCTTCAAAATGATTGCCTCTGCTGAAAAAAGGCATGAGACAAGGTTTAACAAGTTTGCAGCAAACATAGAAAATGGCAAAGTTTTCAAAAAGGATGAAAAAGTTTTGTGGAAATGCGGAAATTGCGGTTATGTTCATGAAGGCACAGAAGCACCGGAGAAATGTCCTGCATGTGTTCATCCACAGGCATTTTTTGAGCTGTTTGTAGAGACCTATTAATAATATCAAAGAATCAACGAAAAAAATGAAGGGGGATATTAAGATGAAAACACCTGTAGCTTTTTACAAATGTGAGATATGTGGAAACCTTGTAGGGTTGATAAAGCGTGGAGGCGGTCAGCTTGTTTGTTGTGGCAAACCTATGACAGAGCTGAAGGCAAACACTACTGAAGCTTCCTTTGAAAAGCATATTCCTGTAGCAACAAGGGAAAACGGAAAGATAACAGTTCAGGTCGGGTCAGTCCTCCATCCCATGACAGAAGAGCATTATATAGAATGGATTGCTGTAGTTAGTGACGATGGGACTGAAAGGATTTCACTGTCTCCAACGGACGAGCCTAAAGCCGTATTCTGTGATAAGAAAAATGCGGAAGTATACGCTTACTGCAACCTTCATGGTTTATGGAAAGCAGAAGTAAAATAGACTCAAGGAATAAAAAATAATCGCCGTCACAGCCATTCTACTTTGCGCTCATAAAGCCTTGCACAGCAAGGCTTTATGAGTTTATGAGGATAGTTGGAGATATTTCCTTGGATGGGGAGAACACCAATTGAAAATTTTCTTTGATTTGAAAGGAACACTTGCCGCCATGGATCAACTCGGCTGTTCCCACTGCCAACATGGACTTGTTCCTCATACTGCTTGCGTTTCTGACGCCAGCCTGACAAAGTATAGTATGGAATTCCAAGCTGTTCGGCTGCCTTTTTGACACCTATCTCATCAGACAACTTGACAGCTTCCTCCTTGAATGATTTATCGTATTCTAATATTGTCGCTTCCTCACTTTCATACGTCTATTTTTTATCATATCGTATTTTTGTGCGTTTTGAGACTCTACTTTTATCATAGTACTCCATCCCTTTCCTTTTAATTGCTATATATAGGTGATATACCAGATAAATTTAGCTAATACTGTTGACAAAGTATCAGCTAAATTGTATACTAAAATCAGCAGGAAAATCAATATATTCAATAATAATCATACCATTTGCCGCAGTTATGTTTTTTCTATTCTATCGTACTTTTCGTTTTAGCACTTTATTGCAATTTATATAAATTGGTTTGATTTAATGTAAACTATATAGATTACGATAATGATTTTACATTCGCAGGCATAACCTATTTATGACCTGTTCAGGAACCTTGTTAATTGAATTAATAAACCACCTAACAGCTTCACGAATTTGTTTTACAGAGGAGTAGAAGACATTATTAATTACATCTGATTTCAATCATCCCAATAGTACTTCAATCACGGGCTATAGGGAGGCAAGAAAACAAGCTGTAGCCTGTCTTTATTCTCCTGTAAAAATGGCTCAAGCAGTTTAGCATGATGGATCTTTGCATTATCCAAAATCATTACGATTTTGCCTGTGGGGTATTGTAACAGAACATTTTTAAGGAACCTGAGAAAGACTTCAGCATCATATTTCTTTTCCTCGACGCAGTAAACATGCCCTGTTTCATAATTAAGTACACCCATAAGCTTCACTCCCTCATGCTTGCCGTATGTGGGGATGATTCGCTGCTTACCTTCTAGAAACCAAGTTTTTTGGATAGCCTGATAATCACGAATCATCGTTTCATCTTCAAAGAGAAGATGGTCAATTTTTCCATCAAGAAGATTTTTTTAAAAGCTCAAACTCTTGTTTAAACTCTTCTTGTTTCTGCGGGTCTGCTTTAGCCAGGGTATATGTCGGTCTGGTATAACTAAGTTTTAGCCGGTGAATTACATCTACCATGCCGGTATAGCTGTATTCTACTCCGAAGTTATCCAATACCCAATGCTTAATGATATTGACAGTCCAATTTTTTTTATTTGGGTAGCCGACTTCATCCGGTGTTTTGGTTTTGATAACTTCAACAAGCTTTGCTTCCTGCTCATCAGAAAACCTGCGTGGAGCTCCAGGGCTATGACCAAGTGCCAGACCGGGAAGGCCATTTTCTTTATATTTATTAACGTAAGTACCTATCGTATGCTGGCATAGATCAACCATCTTGGATATATCTACATTTATATATCCTTTAAGGTGATAAAGTATAACCATATAACGCTGGTACATCCGTTTATCCTTGGTTTTCTTAATAGCCTCCTTTACAGCTTGGATTTCAGGGTTACTGTTATCAGCTTCGAATAATTTATCAATCCTTGCCATTGTGTTAACCACCATCCTATAAAATGTTTATGGTTAACATAATAAAATAAAATGCACGGTTTGTGGTATGAATATTTTTACCTTGTGATACCTTTATCGTAATCTATATAGAACGAATAACTTTGAAATTCTATGAGAATCAAAGCTATTGAAAGTAAATTAAATATTTATTAAGATAGGAGAAGTAAATAATGTCTGAATGGAAAATTCCACCTAAGGGTGGCCACATGGAAAACCCTACAAAGATATATTATCAAACAATGACCAAGAAAGATATTAATGAACGTTTGGGAAAAAACGATGTAATCATTATACCGGTTGGTTCCACTGAAAATCATGGTAATGCTGGACCCATTGGAGAGGACACTTTCGTTGTTACCCGTATTGCAGAAATGGTTGCTGAGAAGGTTGGATGTACAGTTGCAGAGCCAATATGGTATGGTTCACATCCTTTTCATCACATTGGACAGCCTTTAACAATTCCACTGCCGGATAATGTATTTATAGATATGCTGCGTGCTATAATTACCGGCTTCTGGAATAGCGGCTTCCGTAAGCAGATATTTATTAGCTTGCATGGACAGGAATATTCTCTGCCTGTCGCTCTGCAAGAGTGGGGAAAAAAGTATCAGGTACCTGCAATGCTCTATTTTGTTGATATACCGCGTGTGATGGGTCAGACACTTATGGATAAAGCTCATGGCGGGCCGTATGACCGCCCATTCCAGCATGCCTGTGAAGCAGAAACATCCATATCCCTGGCACTTTTCCCTGAGCTCTGTGACATGGAAAATGCCGAGAATACTGATGTTAAGGGTTTCCTGCCTCCGGGGCATGTGGACAGGGGAGGGGATATATATGGTTATCCAATCCCGGGTCACTGCCAGGTTGGTAATTGCGGCATAGAGTGTGTTACTTTCCCTGAAGGTGTTCTTGGCCATGCCAAGGATGCAGATGCGGTAAAAGCAATTCCATCAATAGAAAAAATATGTGATTACCTTGTAAAGCTCCATAATGATATACTCGCTACATACCCAGTTGGAAAACTGCCCCCTGCGGAATTGATGAGCCAGCGTGACACTGAGGAGATAGAGAAGCTTCTCAAAGGGCCTCTAAAAGGCGGAAAGCATATCTATACACTGGGTTGGCCGACCTAAGAGTAAATGTAACGAAATTTTGCCATCTTTTCATTGGATGGCGGAAAAGCTGTCATCCGATGAAAAGTTAGCTTACTAAGGTCTTTGCATGGTTCAAGGTTAAGAGTTACTATCGAACTTAGCTGTAAGGTCTCATTAGTAATATTACCAAGACATTGGAGGAGAGAAGATGAAGTATATAAAATGGTTGGACCGCAATTTTGAAGTTTCATTACTTGTAATTGCGTTGATATTTATGGTCTTTATCATGACCGCACAAATCATTGCGCGGTATGTTTTCGGAAGTTCACTTTCCTGGTCGGAAGAACTGACCCGTTATCTATTTATATGGTCTGGATTTCTAAGTGTTAGCTTGACTTTAAGAAGCAATACTGCTATGAAACTGGACGTATTAATCGATTTTATGCCTAAACTACTGATGAAAATTGTTACTTTGATTGCCAACTTGCTAATGCTTGCATTCTTTATGTATTTCATGGTGGTTTCTTTTGATGTTGTAGGAACTATGACCCAAAAGGCCACAACAATGGACTTCTCAATGAAATGGGTTTATGCAGCCTCTACAATTGGTTTTGCTCTGACAAATATACGTTTAATCCAGATGATTATAGAGAGCATTAGAAGTTTTGCTAAAAATGATAAGAACTCAGAGATGGGAGGAGGTGAACATGTTGGTAATTAAAATTTTTGGAGTAATGTTTGTTCTTCTGCTGATTACTGTCCCCATCAGCGTAGTATTGGGAATGCTCGCATTTACGCCATTGTTCATGAATTCGGGGCTCGCGATTAATACCCAGTTCATTATCAGGCAAATTGTCGGCGGTATGGAAAGTACGCCACTATTGGCTATTCCGATGTTCATTCTTTCAGGAATCATTATGGCACGAGGCGGAGTTTCGGAAAAACTTTTTAATGTATTTTCATATTTTATTGGCAACAAGACAGGCGGAATGCCCTGTGCAGTTGTTATTACCTGCCTGTTCTATGGCGCAATCTCTGGATCTGCCCCTGCTACTACGGCTGCAGTTGGTACTATGACCATCCCGATTTTATTGAGGCTTGGGTATGATTTGAAATTCAGTGCAGCGCTTGTTGCAATATCCGGAGGACTAGGAGTCATCATACCTCCAAGTATTCCATTTATCATTTACGGAATGAGCAGCGGATCTTCTGTTGGAGCTTTATTTCTGGCTGGCGTATTACCAGGCATATTAATTGGTTTTCTGCTTATATTATACGTCTATTTTTATTATAAAAAGCATGGGGAAGATAAGGAGAAAATCAACGCAGCCATATCTGACTTGAGGCAAAGAGGATTCTTTTACGTTTTCAAAGAGAGCTTTTGGGCTTTGCTTTCCCCCATCATCATTTTGGGCTCTATTTACAGCGGACTTGTGACACCAACTGAAGCAGCATTGTTGTCTGTCATTTATGCAGTATTTATTGCACTGTTTGTATACAAAACGATTACGTTAGAGGATATAGTGCCAATACTTGTTGAAACCGTTAAGACATATGCACCAATTTTATTCATACTTGGAACAGCAGCGGTATTCGGAAGGGTTCTGACGTTGCTCCAGGCACCTCAGGAGATTGCTGCATCAATTGGCGGCCTGTTAAGTAATAAAGTATTATTCTTAATTGCAATAAATTTATTCCTGATTGTTGTTGGAATGATTATGGACACAAGTCCTGCAATACTGATTCTCACTCCCATATTCATGCCGTTGATTCAAGCGGCTGGTATAAATCCCATTCACTTTGGAGTTATTTTAATCGTGAACCTTGCAATAGGTTTTGTAACGCCACCTGTTGGTATAAACCTGTACGTTGCAAGTACATTGACAAAAGTACCGGTCCTAACAATAGCAAAAAAAGCAGTACCTCTAATGATAGTGTTTTTCATTGCCTTGATGTTAATTACATTTATACCTCAAATCAGCTTAATGCTGGTTAAATAATAAAAAAAGGAGAGCGATCATGATGATGAAAATGAAAATGAAACAAAGGAGAGCAGTGCTCATATCACTAATCTTTGGCTCGTTTGTTTTCCTGACTGGCTGCGGTGGAAACCAACAACCAAGTTTCGGTGAGAATACAACTTCCGGAAGTAATCCTGAAGCTACACCTAAAATGACATTAACAATAGCGCATACGGGTGCTGAAGATTCAATGAACCAGTTTGTAAGCCTGAGGCTGAAAGAGAAAATTGAAGCGAAAAGCAATAAAAACATCACCGTACAAGTATATCCCTCAGGACAATTAGGATCTGACAAGGATCTAATCAGAAGTTCATTAGCTGGTGATGTAACTTTCCATGTATGCAGCACCGGTCCGCTTGTTAACGATGTTCCGGGTGCAGGAGTAATCGATATTCCATTTTTGCTGAAGGATGTGAAAATGGCCCGGCAAGTTGTAAATGACCCTGAATTCAAATCTCTATTTGAAAAGGAATTTGAAAAGGCTGGATTTAAACTTATGATGACTACAGACCAGGGTTTCAGACAGCTTAGTACAAATAAGAAGATTACTAAAATAGATGATCTTAAAGGTATGAAAATCAGAACGATGGAAAATAAGAATCATATTAATTTCTGGGGAGACCTTGGAGTTAACGCGACACCTTTGAATTTTGCAGAGGTATATGTGAGTTTGCAGCAGGGCTTGCTCGACGGCCAGGAGAATCCATACAACATTATATACGGCAGTAAATTTAATGAAGTTCAGAAATATGTGACAAATTCAAATCATATATTCCATTTAATGACCGTAACAATGAGCCAGAATGTATTTAATAAACTGCCTGACGCATATAAAACTATTGTTACTGAATCAATGTCAGAGGTTGCCGACATGGCTGCTGCTGAGTCAGACAGGTCTACAGGGGAGTATCTTCAGAAGTTAACAAGTTCTGGTGTGGAGTATATTGATTTTGATAAAATTCCAGGAATGAGGGATGAACTGATTAAACGTACAAGTAAATCAATTGATAGGGTCAAAACGACAGTGAATCCCCAATTGGTAGATGCCTTTGTAAAAGCTGTAGAAAAAGCTTCAGGAAAATAGGATATTAATTTGAGGTATGCGGGGGATTTTTATGTCCCCGACATTAACATGCTGATTTTAGGCTCCATAACAGCTCTTTCAGTGGGTGAGTTGTTCCTTGCTGGAAAAATTCCTGCTGCATTATAGCTTTATGTCTAATGATGCTCATATCAGTAAAGGTCGAGTAGTATCAAGGTATATACAGCATGTCATTGTATTATTAGCAGGATTGCTTCTGATTACTTTTGCCCCGGTAATCGCCCTATGACTTTACCAATTATTGTATATTATTAAACAATTAATACTATTCTCTGGTTTTGTCTTAACATTACTTAACTGCCAGGATTATTGGAATATGGGCATTAAGGGCTTTTTTGATAAACTCTTATTAAGTTTCTGCTTTTTAATGTATTTGACTTTTTTCTAAAATGCTGATGAAGGATTCTGAATACCTAAGGCACAATAAAGGCCTTACATATTTAAAATTAAAGGGGATATTGTTATGTCAAAGGAAAATCCAAACATTGCTGTATTAGGATTGAATCAAGGTATGAAGTTTGTCGAAAGTTTAAGTGTTAGATCTGGTTATGTCGGAGGGGATCTAGCCGCGATATGTAGTATTGATGCTCCGCCTAAGAATTTGCCTGATGTCAAATTTTACACTGATTATATCAAAATGTTTGATGAAATGGAAGGACAACTGGATGGTATTGTTGCAGCGCTGCCTAATAACCTGCATGTTGCAATTGTTGAAGAAGCAGCTAAAAGAGGCATTGCCGTACTGCTGGAAAAGCCAATTGCAGGCACCATTGAAGAAGCACAAAAAATTATTGATATAGTCAATAAAACCAGGATTCCTTTCCTGGTTGGACACCATCGCAGATTTTCCGCTAGAATGCAAATGGCCAAAGAAATTGTAGATAGCGGTAAGATTGGTAGGATATTGGGAGCGAATATTATCTGGGTATGCAAAAAGCAGGATGAATATTTTAACAAAAAGTGGAGAATTACGAAAGGTGTGGGAGGACCACTTTTAATTAACGTTATTCATAATGTTGATGATCTGCGCTTTACCATCGGAGAAATTGAATCGGTTCAGGCTATATTAAGTAATAATATACGCGGCAATGATGTAGAAGATATCGGCACTGTCAACTTCAAATTTAAGAACGGAGCTATTGCCTCATATATATTTGCTGATGGTGTTCCCTGCAAGTTTTACTACGAAGGAACTACCAAGGAAGATTCACGTTTTTATCCTGTCGATGCAAATTGTTACTATTTCTTTGGAGATAAAGGAACTTTGAGCTTCCCAACTATGGAAATAACAGGCTACAACGAAAAAAGCGGAGGGGAAGATTGGACAAGACCTTTCAGTACTGAGTTCGTTCCCGTCGACCGATTTAATCCAATAGATGGTGAGACCAAGCACTTCTGCGATCTGATAAAGGGTGTTACTAAAAAATCATTGTGCACAGCTGAAGATGCTACTATCAACATGCAGGTTCTTGAAGCTATAAGGGAATCCGCAGCAACAGGTAAAACCGTTTACCTGGAACCATTGTACACAGTTGAAGATACTACGAGCGTTCTTGAATCTATAAGGGAATTTATAGCAACAGGCAAAACCATTTATCAGGAGCCTTAGTAAGGAAAGTCTATTAAAAAATGAGGAGTGTAAATTATGGATTTAAGAGTTGGAGTTATAGGAACAGGCAGTATAGGGGAAGGGCATGTACGCAGAATCGCAGAGGTGATTGCAGGAGCGGAAGTTATTGCAGTAAACGATATTAATGCAGAAAGCGCTAACCGTGTTGCAAAACAATACGGCGTACGTATTGAGCCGAGCGCACATTCATTGATCAATGCCGATGATGTCGATGCGATAATTATCGCCTCATGGGATCCTACACACGAAGAGTATACGATTGAGTCAATAAAGGCCGGCAAATATGTGTTCTGTGAAAAGCCGCTTGCAACCTCGGCACAGGGATGCAAGAATATAATGGCTGCTGAGGTTGCAGGGGGGAAAAGGCTGCTTCAAGTTGGATTTATGCGCCGTTATGACGAAAGTTACCGCCAGCTTAAAAAAGCTGTTGATGATGGCAGGATCGGTGCACCGCTGATAGTGTACTGCCAGCACCGCGTTAAAGAGCCGGGCGGAGCAAAGCACACTACTGACACGCTGATCAAGCGTGCGATGGTGCATGAGTTTGACATAGTACGATGGATGCTGCGAGATGAATATGAGTCCGCCCAGTTTATTGCCCCTAAATCTACAAGGCATGCCAATGAGGACCTTATGGACCCCCAAAAGGTTTTGCTGAGAACCAAAAGCGGTGTTGTCATAGATCTGGAAATTTTTATGAACTGCCGGTATGGATATGATGTACAGTGCGAAATTGTTGGCGAGGACGGAACCATACGGCTGCCCGATCCGGCAAACATAATTGTGCGTCAAAACGGCGCTAATTCCTGCGAGATTTATCCAAGCTGGAAAAATAGGTTTATGGCGGCATATGAGGTGGAGATACGCGAATGGGTCGAAAGCATAAAAGCTGGAAAACTGATGGGGCCAACTGCGTGGGACGCCTATATTACATGCGCGGTAGCGGATGCCTGTGCTCAATCCAGGGAGGAAAATAGAATCATACCAATCGTTTTAGACGAGTGTCCCGAAATGTATCGTTAATATTGGACTGGATGCAGTTTCTGGACTGTCAGGAAAAATGTGTACTGCTCAAGCTTCCTTTGGGATGCTAAAAAACTTGTAGTAATAAGCATAATGGCCGGGTTTACCTTATTTACAAACCCGGCCGTTATATATACTATGTAGAGTTCTCCTGCAGTTCAAACAGCTTGATAAATATCATAAAACTCAACTTTTATTCTTTCAATTCGTGATTGTTCCATTTCGAAACTTTTATTAGCCATGTCTCTGCTATCGACATCCAGCATTTTGACAGAAAGCCGGATAATAAAATTGCTTCCTGCACCGTATTCACTCTTAAGAGTGATTGTGCCGTAATGCATTACGACAAGTGATTTTACGAGAGAAAGGCCAATTCCGCTTGCTTCATGGTTTCTCGTAAGCGATTGGTCAACCTGCCTGAATCTTTCAAAAATAACATCTTTCATGTTCTCCGGAATGCCTATGCCTGTATCCCATATTGAGATTTCAACCGCATCCTCCTTACTGAATATACTTACTAGTCTAATGCAGAATGCTACAACCATTGACATTACTATACTTTTAAATACTTACTCTATATATTTCACTCCAGTGTGGTAGTATATTTTTAGGTGACCAAACTATAATACACAACCACCAAGGGGGAAATAGCATGTTTTGTTTATCAAGTTTTAAACAATTAAATTTTCTTGACCAAGTATCTGAGCTAAATAATTTATCATATCAACTTTCGCAGGAAACAACTGAAAGCTTTGCCTTGATATATTCAGGCAAAGTCGAGACAAAGTAGTCCAGAAACTTATTAATCGTTTCTTTTGTCAGGAACAGTTTCTCCTGCAAAGCAGTCTTTAAAGCATTTATCAAAAGCTGCAGAGCTTCAAGGAATTTAATATCTTCAAGCTCATCGCAGCAATAATAGAATAAAGCGCCAATAGTGCGTAAATCCGTGTTATTCCGGTTTTCAACCGCTAACATAATGTACCTTGAAAAAACAATAGTAGTATGGGCAATCATCATATCATACGACCGGCCTTGAAATTCTTTTGCTAGCTTCAGGTATGATTTGCACATTTTAAAGAATACTTCTATATCCCAGCGCTTACCGTAAATCCTGATTATTTCAGTTTCAGGAAAACTGACATCTGTCGATATTAGAGCAAGCCATTTGCTACTGTTTCGGCGGTCACGGACAAATACAATTTTTGATGGAATCGTGTTTCATTCCTTATCGTGCATCTCTACCATAACAGAAGCCAGATATTTGGCTTTCCCTCTACGTTTTCTGACGGTTATGAATGCCTCACGCAAGGATTTCTTTTTACCATTGAAGGTGTAATAAATCTTTGGGGTATCCTTCAACATTGCTATTACATGAAAATTCATTTTACAGATCTTGATAATGGTAATAGCGAAAGAAAACAAGCTGTCGAACAGAACATACTTTGCCTTTATACCAGCCGCAACAGCTTGCTTTAGCATTGCCAGAGCTGAATCTGGTGAAGTAGACAAAGCATTTTGACGACGCTTAAATCCAACACTTCGCTTGTCTATTGATGCCTTTACTGAGTTGATACGAACCTTTGAATCGGCTGAACTTAAAAGGTTGAAAGCGACTGGGATAAATGAATTACCGTCTGTCCAGCCAAGAGTAAGCATACGAAAGCCTTTTTTGTTCTTATTACCGTCAGCATGGTCTTTAACCCAGCATAGAAGCTCTACGGCTTTGCTTCTTGTCCTGCTGTAGAAGGAATCGTCTATTACAAAAGCATTCGCTCGATTATCCCCTGTAAGTGGATCGATGTGATGGTTTATAACCTTAGCAGAAAGCAAGTATAAAAACTTCTGCCAGTTGATATGCATGGAATTCAGGAATCTGTAGGCAACATCCTTTGCAAATGGCATATCAGAGTTTTCTGCCTTATAGCTCATAAATAGGTTTTTACCAGAAAAGGCTAACATAAGAAGGATTTTGAATACTTGAACAAAGGGGATACCTTTTTCTTTGTAAGCATTTGCTTCTTTCAAAATTGAACCTACGGCAAACTTTTTAAAAAAGTTATCAACTGTAAACATAAACCTATTTTCTGAGTTCATATTATGTGATTCTATAGACATGTTCAAGAACATCCCGATCGTTGATTTTAATGGGGTTTAGTCCACTTCTATTATATCACAGGAAGGGGTTTCTTGGACTTTTTTATTGCTCAAAACTATTGATTTTTCAATGTTCAACGCACATTAATAATGTGCGAAAGTTGATTTTATTATTTAAAAGAGACGCTATAGAGCCGGTACACATAATATAAGCTATTCAATAACGCTGATGTATCCTTCTTTCATACGCTGTTTGGCGTTTTCTATATGTGCGTTGAGTATATTGAGGGCATTTTCCAAATTGCCGGCTTCAATAGTATCAATAAGCAGCCTATGCTCGTTCAGTGCCTCTTCATTAAAAGTGTTTGCAATTTTATTTGAACAAAACATGTGCTGTTCTCGAATTCTTCGATGAAGCTCCAAAAGCTGTTTGTTGTTATAGATGCGGAACATTATCTCGTGCAATTCAATGTCAAGACGGATGTATTCCATAATCTTGCCTGATGAAAGTGCTTTAGCCTGCTTTTCCACTAATTTTCGCATAGTAGCTATATGCTCAGGTGTAAAACGGTTGAAAGCCTTTTTTAGTACGAAAGGCTCTATGCATTCACGAACTTCATAAGTTTGGTACAAATCTGCTAAATCTACTGTTTCTACAAAAAAGCCAACATTGGGCACCTGCTTTATAGCTCCTTCTCGCTGAAGACGCAAGAATGCTTCACGTACCGGAGTGTAGCTCATGCCGATTTCGCTTGCAAATTGTCGTGCACTCAAATAGGTGCCGCTTTTGAGATTTATGATTTTCTCCTTTAATGCCTGATAAGCCTTATCGCTTAATGTTGTATCCTTTATCATTTATATGTCCTCCCATATATTTAGATTAATTTCCGTGCATTTATAAAATATTTGAATAGTGATTTATCAATATGAATTATAGCAAATATATCGATATTTAACCAGTATATCGCAGTAATATTTATTAATTAATAATTTATGTTAACTTTATAATCTTTGTATACAAATCATGGTTTACAACATTAATATTACCAAAACTATTGACTTAATTCAATATGATATGTTAAACTAATATCAGTAGAATAATGGTGATATATCAGATTCAGTTTGTCTTTTCATTTGCCCATTACCTGCTTCAAAAGGGGGAAAATCACATGACTAGATTCAACGGCAGGGGGTTGCTAAAACCGTTTTCCTGCGAACTGATGCTTACCGAACCTGTGCCTGTATACGCCTTGAATATTTTACTGGGGATTCCTGAGGATTATGGTTCAAATCTTATAGTAGTTCGCGGCAGCAAAAAGTTGGATGCGAAGGATCTTATATACGATAATGAAGAAATCGCACTATTCTTAGCCACAATGGGCGGATAAAAATACATATATAAGGGGGTATTATAGCGATGGTACATGTCAGGACAAAAATTGAACGGCCTTCGCCAGAAATTGTAGAGGCATTCAAGGGCTATGCCAGTGCGACGATACACGAAGCATCCGGTCGCAAAGGATATATCAGCTCAAGAATTAAGCCTATAGCAAAGGGAGTTAAAGTATGCGGCCCTGCATTTACAGTACAATGTGCTGCAGGGGATAACATGATGCTTCACAAGGCATTGGAGCTTGCACAGCCTGGAGACGTAATCGTTGCCACTGTAGGGGGAGCAGAGGAATATGGATACTGGGGTGATTTGATGTCAGTCAGTGCTGTTGCACGAAAGTTGGGAGGTCTGTGTATCGAAGGCTGCATCCGTGACAGTGCGGACATCATACAG
>Ga0116184_10003168_pt1 | contig 13707 bp, 7 predicted proteins | sample AD_JPNNA5_MetaG_FD_89886 | JGI IMG/M metagenome (GOLD analysis project Ga0116184, IMG submission 89886) | Active sludge microbial communities of municipal wastewater-treating anaerobic digesters from Japan - AD_JPNNA5_MetaG | ecosystem: Engineered > Bioreactor > Anaerobic > Digestate | place... | reverse complement strand
CCCACACCAAAAAAGTATAGTTGGCTCCATGCCATAATCCACAGATAACAAATGTCGCCAGTACAGAAATCGCCATGCCTGCATTCTGGAGGTTTCTGAGGCGTATCGACATGGGAGTGAAAATATAGTCGCGCAGCCAGTTCGACAGGGTGATATGCCACCTCCGCCAGAACTCAGAAATATTTTGCGCCATAAATGGCTTGTTGAAGTTGGGAGCGCTGCTAAATCCGAGCAACATGGCAATGCCGATGACCATATCGGTATAGCCCGAAAAATCAAAATACAACTGGACAAGGTAGCCATATCCGGCCATAAGGTATTCGAAAGATGTAAAATATACATGCGTGTCGAACACCCTGTCCACTAGGTTTACCCCGAGGAAATCGGCAATAACCACTTTTTTGAAGACACCGACAATAATCAGCAATAAGGCTTTTCCAATAAATTCACGGCTGAGGTTGAGCGCCTGCCGGAACTGCGGCAGCAGGTCTCTGGCCCGCAGTATAGGCCCGGCAAGAATGTTGGGAAAAAACGAAACATAGAGCAGATAATTGACATAATTCGTTTCCGGGGCGGTAATGTTTTTTTTGTAAATATCAATGATGTAGGAAAGGGTTTTAAACACAAAATATGAAATACCCACGGGTGTTATCAGGCTGAGAACGTATGGCGAAGCTTCCCCTGTCGCAACACCAAAGTACGCATTCAAAAAGAAGTTTGTGTATTTGAAAAAAATAAGTAACCCCAGGTTAATACACAATGAGAGCAGCAGGAGGTTTCTTCGCGACCTTTTTGACGCATTAACAAACATCAGCTTGCCAATAAAAAAATCGCTGCTGGCGATGAGTACCAGTGAAACGACATAAACACCACTGATTTTGTAGTAAAAAAATAAACTGAACAGCAACAACAGCATATTGCGAACGGCAATCTTCTTATATACCGCCACATATACCAGGTAAAAAAGCGTAAACAAGGTAATAAACAGCATAGAATTGAACACCAGCGGTGTCTGCGGGTGATAGAGCAATCCTTTCAAAAAATCGTTCAGCGAAAATTCAAGCATAAATAGTCTTACGGTATTAATAATATTTGATTGATATTCAGTCTATCTGTTTTTAGTCCGTTCAGTTGTTTTATTTTTTCTACGGTGGTATTAAATTTTTTCGCAATACTCCAAAGGCTGTCGCCGGAAACCACCTTATAAGATTTTTTTGTTGTGGCTTGCCTTGCGGTTTGGGTAGGCATGGTAGCCGACTCGTTGGTTGGTTTGGTCCCGGAGGGCTTTTCGGGTACTTTTACAGGAGCCGAAGCATTTGATTTCTTGTAAATCACCAGGGTTGCTCCGGCAATGATTTTGGTTCCCGACAAGGCATTCCACTGTTGCAACTGACTAGTCCTCACCCCGAAGCGTTCTGCAATAGCCCCCAGGTTGTCTCCCTTACGAATTTTATAATAGGTTACATCCGATTCGACGGGGTCGTTATCTTCGTGATTGGTGGCTGCCAAAGGCGTTGGCTTAGCAGCTACGGTTTTAAAATTTATTTCTTCGTCAAAATACTTTTTCAGCTCCAAGGTGTCTATGATATGCTGTTCGGCAATCAGCGTATCACTCTGATACTGAAGCCACATCACATAAGAGTTGAGCATGGCATTTAATAACAACTCACCCCGGATATAATATCCCGGAGCCGAAAGATGTACTTTGTCTTTGCGGGCCAGCCCGTTTTTATACCACTGATCCATTGACCGAAGGCCCCCGCTGACGGTATAATAATTATAAAAAGCACAATTGTGTTTTTGCGCCACCCGTTTTGTCATTTGCATAAAATCTTTACACTGCGCCACGTTGTACTTACGGCGATAATAGATATCCTGTGCATTAGAAATGAGTATGGCGGCTTCAGGAGCACTGTCCTGTATCATGTTGATAATACGCACCAGGTTACTTTCCATAGCGGCATCGTTATATCCGCGGGCGTTGAAATCGTTGGCGCCCAAGTCGATAATCACCAGGTCAGGGCTCAGTTCGTTGAGTTGCTGAGCAAAGTTATGCTGCCGTAATAAACTCACGTATCCGGCGCCGTTGATTCCCGTGCTGTTATATAGTACGCCCCTGTCTTCATCGTTTTCGATCATCAGCCCATAGCATTCAAAAAAATTCTGTTTTGCCTCGGTTTTATTCACAAACACCTCCAGGGTATCTGTGGCTTTGGCCATTTTCAGCACCACATAGGGTTTGCTGTTGGTATAATCATTACAATCCACATAAACGGGAGCCTCGTTGGGGGAAGTTTTTACTTTCAGGTCAAAACTCAGTGAATCCTGTTTGCAGTATATTTTCAGCAGGGTAAAGTTTTCTCGGATATAGCCTTCGCGGAACACAAGTTTGAACGATGCGGTAGAATCTCCGGTATGTATGGTGGCACCCACCAGGCCCATATCGTAATGATAATCCCTTTGTATGTTTCTGCTGTATCCCCATTTACCTGAACAGGAAGTTTTATAATCATAAGCGGCATGTGTACCGGCAGCTTTAAAAGGAAATACCAATCCCCGTCCGCCGTAGCCGAAAGCTTCCTGCAGCCGTTCGCGCACAAATCCCGAAGGAATGTCGGCCTGAATGTGCGAATCGCCGATATGCAGGATTTTTAGTTTGCGAGATCCGGTTTGTGAAACTTTATGAAAAAAATTGCTGATGCCTTCAGCGCCAAACCATTCGATATAGTTTTTTTCGTAATGGATAAAAGGATAATAGGTGCGATACTTTACCAATGAGTCGATATGAGCAGCCAGATGAACAGGGTCTTCGGTTTTGATATTGTTTTTTGAAAAACCGCTCAACGACACTATAGCAAAAAACAGTATTACCGGAGGAAGCAACAAAAGCACGATGCTATTATATTTTTTGTGTTGCAGCATACTATTTTATGATTGGTCTCTGATAGATGAATTTGTTGTATTCGGTCATCAGGGCTTCCACTATTTCGTTGGCCACCACCTGTTGCCCTTTGGATGAAAAATGTCCGTTAGTAACAGCCAGATTTTTTTTGGCCCAGATAAGCACTGAATTGGCACCACCCATCATATTATATAGGTCCCAGTATGCGCATCCCGCTTTCAGAGCTGCCTGTTTTTGCGTAGCGGTGATCTGGGGCAACCACGAATATGAGACGTATTTACCTTCACTTCCGTATGCCATATCGCCGGCCCCTATCACCAGAATGCTCATATCCGGCCTGGCTTTTTTGAATTTCATAAAAAGGTTATAATAAATGTCACCCATCCAGGCACAGGCTTTTTCGGAACGTACATAAGGCACCATATTGGCCCCGTATTGAAAAATAACCAGGCGGGTGTTGGTAAGTGTCAGCATTGCTTTCAGTTGCAGGTCATTGATAAGCATCAGCCCATTTCCGGAATGCCCCCGGATGGCATAATTATCCACCTGAACCCCGTGTCCGGCGTCCAGATACATGCCATAAAAATCGGGGCTTTGGTCGGCGATAAGTTCCACCCTGACATTCAGCAGCGGCCCGGTGGCGATTTTATGAAAACATACGGTAGTGCAAGGCCGCAGTGTATCACTTTTTACCAGTTCGTTGGAAGAGGTATTATAGATATTGACGGCACAATTGCCTTCGTTGTGTCCGTAAAGAAACGAAAGTGTGCTGAAACTATATTTGCTGCTCTGTTTGATCGAGACACTGGCGTTGCGGTAAGAAATTTTTTGCGGTTCGGGCTGTGAATCCTGCTGGGTTAATGAGTCTGAAGAAGGTGTTTTTTCGTCGTTTTGCCGTACCGAATATTTATAAAACCTGAAAACTGTTCCGGCAATGCCGTAATTTTTGCCCGAATCTTTGTTGCTAAATACGGTATATTTAGCCCAGTTACCGCTGCTATTGCGCACATAACTAACCGGGCTGAGGTCTTTCAACGGCACATAGCCCACGCCTGAACCGCCGAATTTTACGTGCATTTTGTCGCGCACCACACACGACACCCTGTCGCCTTCGAGCTGCGAATCGCCATAATGAGCCACACGGACCACGGCAGTATCTTTTTCGAAGAGCAATGCCCTGAAAAAATTGTCGAGCGCCTTTCCGCAAGGCTTACCATTGGCGTCAACAATGTCGGGGTTGGTCAAAAAAATATTTTGTTTTTTGGGGCCTATCTTCGACAAGGTAGTACGGTGAAGTATCTGCGGTGCGTTGCCTGCGTCGGCAAGATATTTTTCCAGCAGACTGTCGGCTATGGTATTTTCGCCTTTGATTGAAAAGTCAAAAAGCGACCGGGGGGTATAAAAACGTGCGAACCCCTTGATATAATTGTTTTGGGTATGAACGTAAAAAAACGAGTATCCAACGAGTAATAATTCGCTGAATAGTATGATTATTATTATCCTTAATGGTGCGTTTCTCATATGAGAATGTTTTGTATCGGCCGGCCGGTTTGCTGTTTTTATTGTTGTATTTTGGTTAAATATTAGCCCGCTATACCTGCCTGATTTTAAAAAAACATGCAAAGGTCGGATTTTTTCGGGAATTGACAAAACCGAAATGCATGACCTGAAAATGGATGAAAACAGGTATTGGTTAGAACATCAAAATGTTTAAAATAATATGGTCACCTGGCAATTTTAGAAAGATATTATATTAATTTTGATTTTTAATACGTGCCGCTCGCTATTATGGAACTTATGCTTATAAAACATTAATTGGTGTCTTTCAGGTGTTACCTGAAAGACAATTACCTGGTATTAAAAACCTTAAGACAATGAAGAAAGTTTATTTTAACTAGTTAATATTCTTGAAAAACTTAACATAATAAAAAAACATGAGCTAATCGAGACGGCCAGTGAGTTATTATTGCAAATTTAAACCACATCCTTATGAAAAAAAATTTACTTTTAACTTTGATTGCATGCCTAATTATTACTGTGGCAGGCGCTCAAAACAATTATGTTCTTAATTTCAATGGAACAAGTAACTATGTCAACTTAGGCACTACAGCAGGTAATAATCTACGAACAATTGAATGCTGGTTTAAGCCTGCAATAAATATTACCAGCAGTACGCTTAGCGAGCCGGCATCACTGATTGACAGGAATACAAATGCAACAGGTGAAACCGGTGAATTTTCAATTTTTATTGGGCCTAATGACTGGACAGGTTATGAGGGTAAAATAGTGTTCGGAGTAAGTGGCAATCCACATAATGTTTTTTCAAATAGCAGTACCTGGCAGGCGGGTGTATGGCACCATTTAGCATGCGTGATTAATCCATCAGCAGGAATGGAAATGTACATTGATGGCCAAAAACAAACCAGTACATATGCCTATACCTACCCTACTGATAATCGAACAGAAATCACCACTTTCGGTTGCTGGGGCGATTTAAATGATCGCTTTTTTAATGGAGCACTAGATGAAATTCGTTTTTGGAACCGTGCTCTGAGTCAATCCGAGATTCAGCAAAAGATGTGTTTAAGGCTGAACCCTGCTACCGAAAACGGGTTGGTTGGGTACTGGACACTGGATGAAGGAGCCGGCACTATTATTTATGATTCAACAACAAACAACTATTACGGCTCTATTTATGGAGCAACCTATAATATTGATAATAGTTTTTGTTTTTATGATGTAGAAGAATACCAACCAGAATGTTCAGTAACTGTATTTCCAAATCCGTTTAATAATTCAACGGTTATTCAGTTAAGTAACACATTGGATAATGCGCAGATAAGTATTCACAATATTATCGGACAAGAGTTGAAAACGATTCAAAATATTACAAAAGACAAAATAACAATAAATAGAGAAAATTTGCGGAATGGTATTTATTTCTTGCATCTGACATCAAACAATAGAACCATTGTCATTAAAAAATTAATAATTAGCGATTAAGACAAAGTGCCATAGACATTACTCCCGGTAGCCAGTTTCACAAGCAAACACGGGCAGAGAGGGATGTCGGAGTTATTTATTAAAATAATGGAGGTTAACGATTAACCTTGTTAGTAATACGTGAAGATTCAAGTGAGGGTAACAATGGAAACTTTTTTTCCATAGTTGGCGTTTATTATTCCAAATAATTTATTTTTGGTACAGAATTTTGCGGATATTTTAGTGAAAAAATATTCATCTATAAACCAAAAAATTGCATGGTAAAATACGGCAAAACATACTGGGGCCAGCAATTTTTAAATGCATTGTTGCATATTGATTACAGTAACCGTCTTCCACGAGGCAGAAGCTATGCTTCAAACGGGAAAGTGAAAAACATAGATTTTAATGGCAGCATAATACAGGCAAAAGTACAGGGAAGCCGCCCGAAGCCTTATGATGTCAGGGTGTCTGTACCAGAATTTACCCCACAGCAAAAAAACGAGCTGCTCGAGGCTATTCAGCAGCATCCGTCCATACTTGCCGCCATGCTTAACCGCAAACTGCCGGACGAACTTCTTACTCTGGCAACTTCGCTCGGTATAAAAATGTTTCCATCGAAATGGGACGACTTTGACATGAAATGTTCATGCCCGGATTGGGCGGTTCCTTGCAAACACCTCGCAGCGGTCATTTACCTGATAGCAAACAGAATTGACCTGAATCCTTTTATTGTCCTTGAATTGCATGGGCTGGATGTAGTAGCCGAACTTGCAAAGAACGGCATTAAAATAGACGATGAGTTTATTGAAAAAATAGAATCATGGGATGATTATTTTTCAAAAAATAAACCAAACACCAAACAGCACCCTAATAAGGTGATTTTTGATGAATTGGATTTTAGCAGCATCCCCAAACATGACGGGGCATTGCTACAGATACTCTCTCCATCAACTCCTTTCCGTGATAAGGACTTTAAAAGTGAACTTTTATCGGGTTTCTCTTATGCGGTTAAACAATCAGGCAAACACAAATTTGTCGATTATGGCATTAAAAACATTTATGAAGCCACTGATGTTACATTGATTGCCGATCATGATTCGGGGTTTTCTGTAGAAGTTGAGTTTGAATCATATAGTGAGCTCTATCCGCTTGTTGGACTTTTTCATTTTTTTAGCAGTGAAGAAGAAGTAAGGTGGTGGCAGTTGGCCGCACCGCTTCAATTATGGTATCATTATTTTCTGTTTGCCAGAAAATTACTGGCACAAGCGGCCGTCATCCCTATGCTTACCACGTTCAGAGAAATTAATGAAATTTTCTGGGTGCCTGTCATGCATGAGAAAGGAGTTAATATTCCGCTTGAACTACTGGATAAATTTTCCGGCACTTTTTCTTTTATCAAAGAAAATGGGGAAAATCCCGAGTATTTTGTGGGTAACAACCAGGCAAGCTTTATCCTAACATCACTTTTCATTACTGAAATCATCAGGGATATTTTTTATCAAAACAGAAGAATAGACGCCACCGACTACATAAGCCAGTTATTTTTCCTTGGAACAAACAGCAAAGGTCAGGCAATAGATCCTGAAGTTATCAATGCCATCCAGTTGTGGCTTAACAAGATTCATATTTCTAAAAAAGAATACATTCCTGTTCTCGAAATTCAGGAGCATTACCCTTTGTTTAGTATTTTTCTGCATATCAGAAAAAACAGTAAGGACAGGCTTGAAGCCCCCGTACCGGTTAGTAAATTCAGGAAGCAAAAGATTTTTTTCAGCATCATAAAAGACCTGCAGCATTTGCAGGCACACTTTCCGGAATTTAACAGTATTATTAATAGTTCAGGAGAACAATCCCTGCAATTTGACGCCGAAAAATTTGCCGGCTTTTTATTCAGGATTGCTCCGGTACTAAAACTGCTGGGTGTAGAAATGCTTTTGCCCAAAAACCTGAAACATATCATCAGGCCTGCGGTCTCGCTGAAAGCTTCTGTCAGCGGTAAAAAAGAGTTGAATTCATACCTCGACCTGATTTCCATATTGAGTTTTGAATGGCAGATTGCTATCGGTGAAGAATTAGTGTCCGAAAAAGAATTTCTGAAATTGCTGAAAGATACGGACGGGCTGGTAAAGCTAAAGGACAAGTTTATTTATGTTACAAAAGAGGATCTGGAAAAACTGATACGGCATTTGCATAATCAGAATACCATTAGCAGGAATGAAATGCTTCAGGTCCTTTTTTCCAATGAATACGAAGGCACTGGTATAAAAATTTCAGAAGAACTTTCCGAAATTATCAATGAATTCAAATCCGTTAAAAACATCCCCCTACCCCAAACACTTCTCGCGCAGATGCGTCCCTATCAACTGCGCGGATATGAGTGGCTATATAAGAACAGCAGGCTGGGGATGGGAAGCATCCTTGCCGATGATATGGGATTGGGTAAAACAATGCAGGTTCTTGCAATTTTATTAAAACTTAAAGAAGAGAGAATTCTCGAAAAGGACAAAGCCCTGATTGTGGTACCAACCACATTGCTTAGCAACTGGAGTAAGGAAATTGAAAAATTCGCCCCTTCGCTCTCCTATCATATTTATCATGGAAGCAAACGCAATCTTGATGATTTTGAAAAACAAGACCTGTTACTGACTTCTTACGGCACTTTTCGTTCTGACAGTACCGAACTTAGCAGGAGGGCATGGCATCTGCTGGTAATTGACGAAGCACAGAATATCAAGAATCATCAGGCAGAACAAACCAAAGCGATAAAAACAACACACGCAAAAATAAAGATTGCCTTGAGTGGAACACCTGTTGAAAACCGGCTCAGCGAATACTGGAGCATTTTTGATTTTACCAATAAAGGATATCTGGGTACCATCAAACAGTTTACCGAGCAATTTGCCAAACCAATAGCTGTGGATAAAAACCACAATAAACTCGACGTGTTTAAAAGGATCACTGCGCCATTCATCATGCGCCGCCTGAAAACCGATAAAAGCATTATCAGTGACCTGCCCGAAAAGGTAGAAAATAACATGTATGTTACACTCAGCGTAAAACAGGCGGCCTTGTATGAAAGTACAGTAAAAGCCGTGATGAAATCCATTGAAAACAGCGAAGGCATTGAGCGAAAGGGCCTGGTTCTTAAAATGCTTACTGCCCTCAAGCAGATTGGCAACCATCCTTATCAATACCTGAAATCCGGCCCTGATTCGCCCGAGTTGTCGGGCAAGGCAATGATGCTTTTAGAATTACTTCACAATATAATAGACAACAATGAGAAAACCCTGATCTTTACACAGTATAAGGAAATGGGAGACTTGCTTCAATCACTTATCAGAAAAGAATTTCGAACCGAACCGCTTTTTCTTCATGGATCCCTTAACAGAAAGCAACGGGAGCAGGTGATCACCGATTTTCAGGAGAAACAACACAAAAAAATATTTATCCTGTCGCTGAAAGCCGGTGGAACCGGACTAAACTTAACTCAGGCACAAAATGTTATACATTACGACCTTTGGTGGAACCCTGCTGTGGAAACTCAGGCAACAGACCGTGCATACAGGATTGGACAGAAAAAAAATGTCATGGTGTACCGCCTGATAAACAAAGGTACTATGGAAGAACGAATAGACGACATGCTCAAAAGCAAAAAGAATCTTGCAGATATGGCTGTAAGTACAGGCGAAAAATGGCTGGGGGATTTAAGCAATACTGAATTAAAGGAACTTGTCATGCTTTCAAAGGATGTCTAAGTCCCGACAGGCAAAATTTATTGTCTAATGCCAAACTGAATTAGAAGTAGTCCCATAGAATATATTGAATTTTTGCGATATGTATAAATCTAATAAAAACTAAATGTAAAAATCCCTGGTTATTCTACCGCGGTAACCAAAATTTCCACCCGGCGGTTTTTTTTCATCTTATCTTCGCTGCGGGCATCAGGATAAATCATTTTTGTTTCGCCAAACCCTTTGAAAGTCATTCTTTGCGGATCAATACCTCCGTCTTCGAGATAATCATAAATGGCTTTCGCCCGGTTTATTGATAATTGCATATTGTGCTCCTTCATTTTGCTGCAATCTTCCCAGGTAGTTGGACAATTTACATGTCCCTGTATTTCGATATGCAGGGCCGGGTATCTTTTCATGGTGGATAAAATCGCCTCTAAAGCAGGCTTTGACTCGGGCAGAATTTCCGCGGTGTTCCCATAAAATAAAATATTCTCAAATACCACATTCTGACCAATTTTTATCTTCGTCAGCTCAAGCGTTAGGGACATAGGCTGGCCGTCGGCACTGGTTTTAATACCGATGGTATTGTCGAAATAATTATTGGCTTCGGCCTTAATGTTAAAAGCGGTTGACGGGGCCAGGGAGGCATCGTAAGCCGCCACACTGTCGGAAGCGGCGGCCGGGGGCAACGACGGCTTGTCCTTATAAAAAACCTTGATATTGGAGGTAACCGCTTTTCGGCTGTCTTTATCAATAGTATTAATAGTAACGGCAACATTTTTTGGTGGCGCATTTTGAGGCTGTTTGGTCTTTGTTTTGTTCGCGGTATTCTCTGCTGGTTTTACGGGTACTGCTCTTTTGTCATAGCCTGAATAGTGAAGTATCACGGTGTGGCCGCTGCCTTTTGGATACACGTTGTCCACAACCAGGTAATAGATTTCTCCTTTTTTAACCCGCAAACTCTTGCTGAATGAAGCGCCTGGTCCCGAATGAATGTATTCTTCGGTGGCTTCTTTCGACAAGCCCGTCCTACTTTTCAGGTTTTTATCGTTGCGCGAGATACAACTGCGTACCGGCTGTATTTTTTTGTCCAACACATCCTGGCAAAAATTGCGGCCATTGTATTTATAAAGAATAAAATCATAATCATCGTTGATATTTACGGGTATTACCTCCATTTCCAGCAGGGCATCGTATTTTGCCTTAAAAAAATACCAACAGGTGTTATGTTCTTTTTCAAACTCAAACAAGCTGTTCTTTGCGCCGCTGATTTCCATCAACGCACCAAATCCCGAGGGAGGATTGGTAGGCCCGAAAATAGTATCTTTTATTTCCACCGGGTTTTTACAGTCGGCATTTTCAGGCTTTATCTGATAAACGCCCTGGGCAAAACACTGTGCCGTAAAAAACAGTCCTAACAGAAAAGCACTGAATTTTTTCATTTTGTCACTTCACTAACAGCAATTTTTTTTCGCTTAATATTTTCTTCCCTTTAAAAGAAATCAGGTGGGCATAATACGTTCCAGCTTTACAATTACCGGCATCCCAAATGGCCTGTTTATCATTTTTCTCAATTCTGATCATACGCACTTCTTTACCCGATGCATCATATATCATTATTGAAGCATCTTCCGATATTGCAAACGAAAATGTAAAAGTTTTATTTGACGGGTTGGGAAATACATTCAGGTAATTGTTGGGATTACATTTTCCGGCAGAGGCAAAATAGGGCGTGCCAACGGCAAAAGTATATTCGCCCCTCCGCAGGGTGTCCACTATCAGAAACCCGACAGACGACGGCCCATAACGCGTAAAACGGGCAATACTCCAATCGGAGGTGGCATCAGGCCTGTACAGCAGGAGCAGTGAGTCGGTAGAGGCCGCAACGGGCAACAAGCCACTATCGGTATTTCCTACTGTAGCGCTCACCGACCGGTTGTATTTGAAACGCGCACGGGCAATAAAATTATCGGGAAAAATCCCATCCACTTTCCAGTAGTGATAATCCGACAGCCGGAGGATATCGGGCCGGGGCGTTTTCAGTGTGTCGGGGGCAACCCAGTTGTGCTCCACACGCAACAACACCGAATCACTGATGCTGGATACATCCACACGGCATAAGGCATAGATCAGGTCATAAGATCCTGCCGTTTTTATCACTTTGGTCATATCCGTGATGGCATCAGAAATTTTTTCGTGGTAATCCATCATCACAAAATCGGGGACAAAAGGCAACACAAATTCTTTGCTTCCGGTTTGTCCCGAAAAATGTAAGGTGTCGGAAAAAAATATCCAGTCGTTTTTCCCGAAAGTCAGTTCTATCTTGTTTGAATTAGCAAACGCCGGAGCATGGTTTAGTTTCTGGCGCACCCATACCTTTACTCTCACCTCAGGACTGGTTTGCAGTATTTTAAATGAGTCCACTGCAAAATGCGGAAATCCCGGGCTGAATACCCACGCCTGAAAAAAATCATCCATATTGATGCCGGTGTGAATGGTTAAATAATCACGTAGGCCTGCTGAGGAAATATCTCTGAACTGATAATCGTTTAGCATGGAGGTGATGGCAGCAAAAAACACGCTGTCGCCAAGATAATTCCTGAGTGTGTGTACCACATCGGCGCCTTTGTCGTAAACCGTAGTGCTGTAAGTATATTCATCGGGTATTCCATACAGGGCGCGGTATCCACCGTCTTCCACGTGAGCAGAAAACAGCACATTATAATGGTTTTCACCAACTTTAAGCCTGTAAGCTTCGTTTCCGTATAACAACTCCCGGTAAACCGATTCGCAGTACGATGCCCAGCCCTCGTTGATCCACATATCGGCGGCAGTACTACAGGTGGTCAGGTCGCCAAACCACTGATGCGACAATTCGTGAGCATACAGCGATTCATAGGCTATATTTCCCGTTATACAAGCAAGCGGATAAGCGATATTGGTGGAATGCTCCATAGCCCCGCCGTCAAAAGGAACCCCCACATAGCCCACACGTTCCCAGCGGTAAGGACCGAAGCGTGTTTCAAAAATGGATAGAATTTGTTTCAGGTTAATAAAAGATCCTTTCGTCGCATTGGTATCTGAAGGCCGTACATAAATATTGATCGGCACGGGACCCGACATGCCGTGAAACGTATCGTTGACCGCCACATAATCGCCAACAGCTACCGAAGCCAGATAAGTGGGAATGGTATTGTGCATCCTCCAATGAAAAGTGCTGCTGTTATTGCCATTATCGGTAACCGACAGCAGGGTGCCGCCACAAATGGCTTTTTTATCGTTTTTTACGGTGATATAACAATCGTAGGTTGCCCTGTCAACAAAATCATCAATACAGGGAAACCATACCCTGCCGTAGTTGTGTGGAACAGCGGCAAAGCCTACGCCAAGGTTGTAAGCAAAAGAACTGTCGGCGCTGAAATAAAAACCGCCCCAGCCCGAAGCATCAATCTGAGGCATGCCATGATAATATACCGTTAGTGAAACTGTATCGTCCAAATCTAATGGATTGGGCAAGCCGATATCAATAATAGTATCGTTATAGGTAAATGTTGTCAGAGGGCTATTTTCATAATATATGGAATCAATATTCAGTTTCAGCAAATCCAGTTTTATCTGAGAAACGTTATTGACCCGGGGTGTAATCTGCAACGTGGTATTTCCCGACAGACTTTTAGTAGACAAGTGCACTAAATTAACATTTATGCAGTAATTAAGTACGTTGACAGTATCACCTACTGCCTTTGCAGGAATAGTGGCCCGGGAAGCGGCTGCCGCATAAAACAACAACAGCAGGCCGGTAATTAGTTTCTTCATAAGTTTATGATATTATACAAAAATAGTCACAATATTCTTTTGGCATAATTTCATAATAAATAATTTGGCACATGCCATTCCAATGCTTCTTAAAAGGTTTTATCTTTGTACCTTATTGGGATTTGTATGAAAAAATTTTTTACTGCGGTTTTTGTGTTCATTTTTTTGTGTTGTTCCCATGTGTTTTCACAAAAAATATGGACTCTGGAGGATTGTATTTCGCATGCGCTGGAAAATAATATTCAGGTAAAACAGCAACAACTGAATACT
>Ga0116184_10003163_pt1 | contig 13723 bp, 10 predicted proteins | sample AD_JPNNA5_MetaG_FD_89886 | JGI IMG/M metagenome (GOLD analysis project Ga0116184, IMG submission 89886) | Active sludge microbial communities of municipal wastewater-treating anaerobic digesters from Japan - AD_JPNNA5_MetaG | ecosystem: Engineered > Bioreactor > Anaerobic > Digestate | place... | reverse complement strand
GGGCGACCAGTAGGGCTGGAGCACCAGGCCCATGGACCCGGGCGGGATGGTGCCGATGACCTCGTCGAAGATCACCTCGGGCGCCACGCCGCGCTTCGCCGCCTCCTGGGCCTCGCGCATGCCGAACTCCTGCTTGAACCAGGTCACCATCCAGAAGCCCCGGTGGATGAACATCTCGATGTCCCAGGCGCCCGGGTAGGCGGACGGCCACGTGAAGAAGCGCATGTGCCGCTCGGTGACGTACTTCTTCGTGATCACGTGCATGGCCGTTGCCGTGCCGAAGCTGATCTCGGCGATGGCCGGGTCGATGGCGCCCGCGCCCAGAAGCTCGCTCTGCTTGTCGCCGGCGCCCACCACCACGGGCAGGCCCGCGGGCAGTCCCGTCTCGGCGGCGGCCTCCTTCGTGATCCGGCCCAGCACTTCGTCGGGCCGGAAGAGTTTCACGCAGTGCCCCTTCTCCATGCCCAGGGTGGAGTACGCGAGACCTAAGGGGTGCCAGCGGAGCTTGTTGTACTCGAAGGGCCAGATGCCTGTGACCATGCCCGAGGAGTCGTGGAACTCGCCGGTGAGCCTGCGCACGAAGAAGCCCGAGGCCTGCACGAACTTGTGGGTCTTCGCGTAGATATCGGGCTCGTTGTGTTTTATCCACAGGAAGATGGAATGCTTCTGCGCGTACCTCATGGCCTCGCGCAGGCCCGGGTTGCCCTGGGCGATGCCGCCCACGGTGAAGAGGAACGAGCCGAGGGCGCCCAGGGGCGGCGGGTCGCTCACGGTGCGCTGGTCGAGCCAGATGATGGCCGGCCGCAGCGCGTTGCCTTCCCTGTCCATGGGGATGACCGTGCCCCGCTGCGTGGTGATGCCCACCCCAGCCACCTGGGAGGCGTCGATGCTGACCTTGGCCATGAGGGCCTTCGTCACGGTGCAGAGCTTGGACCAGTAGTCCTCGGTGCTCTGCTCTGCCCAGCCCGGCTGCTTCGAGAAGTAGGGCTCGAAGACCCGCTGCTCGATGGCGAGCTCGGTCCCGTCGCGGTCGAAGAGCACGGCCCTGATGCTCTGGGTGCCTGAATCGATGGCGATGATGTAGCGTTTCTCCGACATAGTCCCTCCCCGTGCGGATAGCATGACATGCAGGCACGGCGTGCCTGCTCGGATCATCAGTCTAGCATACAACGCGCCTGTTCCAAAAGCGGATGTTGGTCCCGGCCGCCGTGCGGGTGTGGTTACGGATGACGGGCGAGGAGTTCCAGGGGGAGGAGGTGCTCCACGATGGAGCCCCGGGATACGATCTCCAGGAACTCGTCGCCCAGGCGCTCGCTCTCCAGGACCACCCGTTTCCACCAGTCGATGCGCTCCTGGTCCCGGTGCAGGAAGGTCCTGAAGTCGTCCCTCGAGGGGATGGCCCTCCCGGGCAGTCGCTCCATGAAGGCGGGCGAGGGGCAGACCATGACCACGTTGTCCATGTCGGACAGGGACGGTTTCCTCCAGGGGAGCAGCTTGTCGAACCACCCGGGCATGATGCGGCCCATGTAGTGGGGGAACAACACGATCCCGGTGCTGTGGAAGGGGATGGCCATGTGGTAGTCGAGGATGCCCGCGTCCCGGTACATGCCCGCCCCGGCGCCCTCGATGTCGCGGACGCCCTCCATGATGAGCGGGATGGAGCCGGATGCCATGACCGCCTGGCGCACGTTCAGCCGGGTCAGTGCCACCCGGCGCAGGGGGAAACCCTCCATGGAGAAGAAGGGGGGGAGGTCCCGGGGGTCGTAGAAGAGCACCCTGCTGAAGAAGAGGGACAGCAGCGTTCTGCCCAGGCCGTTCAGGATGAAGGCCTTGAGGATGAGGAGCATGAGCGCGTGGCGCTGTTCCGTGGTGTACGGCCACCTGCACCGTACGGCCAGGACGTTGAGCCTGGCCAGGGGGGCGCTGAGGATGCGCTCCGGGCCGCCCTGGTCCATGACCGCGTCGAGCATGCGGGCCACCTCGGCGGTGATGCTCTGCGCGGTGTTTTCCGTGTAGCGCTGGGCCAGGTATGCCGCCAGGAACCTCTCGAGGGCGTCCATGCCCTGGGCCAGCGCCGCGAATCGCCACGACCCCACCGACGACCCCACCAGGTGGAGCGGCTGCTCGCGCTCCATGATCCACGAGGAGAAGACCGCCCGGTCGAGGCCGTGGAGCACGAGCCACTTGGGCCCGCCCGCGGCGCCGGCCACCACCTCCACCATGTCCGGGCTCAGCCCGTCCCGGGCGATGGCGGCGCGCGCCTTCGGCCCCGCATAGATGGACAGGCTGCTCACGGGTGCGCCCGACGTCATGCCCGGATCCTGGCCCTGTCAAGGACAGGGGGGTCTTCCTCGTCCATGATGCGGATGATGGGGGCGTTCATCCGCTCCTTCTGGGCCAGGTAGAAGGCGCGGTTCTTGTTCAGGGACGATGCGAAGGCCATCACCGTGGGCATGAGCTCCTCCATGGGGCAGGCCTTCGTCACGATGCGGTGCTCCTCGCACTGGACGCCGGTGAGCCTCGTTCCCAGGTAGTACAGCTCGTCCAGCTTGTAGGCAGGGATGGCCTTCTTCACCATGGCCACCATGCCCGGCCAGAACGGGATTCCCAGGTCCACCTCGGGGAAGCAGAAGAAGCCCCGGTCCGAGCGCATGAAGCGGAAGTCGAAGCAGCAGCACATGATGGCCCCGCCTGCAAAGGCGTGGCCCGTGATGGCCGCGACGGTGGGCATGGGGTAGAGGAGGATCCTGCGAAGCAGGGCGTTCAGCGCATGGCAGAAGGACCGGACGGCTTCCGCATCCCCTGCTTCCACGATGGGCCCGAGCCAGTCCAGGTCGATCCCGTTGCAGAAGATCTTGTCGTGGGCGGAGCGCACCACCAGGGCGCTGGCCGGGGTATCTCGCTCGATGGCGTCCAGGGCGGCCCGGAAGTCCCGGATGAAGGACTGGTTGAACCTGTTCTCGCCGCTGTTCATGGTGAGCACTGCCACGTTCCCTTCCAGGGTGTATTCCATGGCCGGCATGGGAATCCTCCTTTGTCGTGGTCGATGCAGGCAGGTGAGTAGTATACCCGTGCGCTGCCCGGAATCCAAGGGTTTCCTTGGCCGTCGCCAGGGCGATCCCTCCCGCATGGCAGAGAGCCCCCTTTTTGTTTTGCCCGGGTCCCGGGTATCTGCTAGGGTGGACAGATACGCAGGGCTGAAAAGGGGGCGGGCCATGGAGAGCAGGCGATCGGCGCAGCAGGGCGACAGGGTCAGGGTGCACTACCGCGGGAAGCTCGAGGACGGCTTCGAGTTCGATTCCTCCGTGGGGAGGGAGCCGCTGATCTTCGTCATCGGCTCCGGCGAGGTGATCCCGGGGTTCGAGGACGGCGCCAGGGGCATGGCCGTGGGGGAGCTGAAGACCGTCACCATCGCCCCCGAGGACGCCTACGGCCCCCACCGGGAAGAGCTCGTGGTGGAGATGCCGTGGGAGTACTTCCCCGAGGACGTGGTCCCCGAGGTGGGCATGCAGCTCAAGCTCGTGGACGCGGACGGCGAGGAGGTCATGGTCATGGTGACGGACGTGGACGAGGAGACGGTCACCCTGGACGCGAACCACCCGCTCGCCGGCAAGACCCTGACCTTCGACATCGAGCTGCTGGGCATCGAATAGGAGCATCCCTACGGGCATATTCCAGAGTCGTTGCAGGGAACGGCTGTTCCCCGGACCCGACGATTCGACGATTCCTTAAAAACAGGGAATCGTCGAATCGTCGGGTTCAGTTTTTTAAAAAAACTGGAGCCTGTCCGATGATGATCCCCTCGCGCTCACCGTATCCCGAACCGCTCCACGAGCCACAGGCTCAGCCACGGCACGTAGGTGATCACCATGAGCGCGAGGATCATGATGAGGATGAAGGGCAGGCACGCCCGGTAGAGCCTGGTCACGGGCCTGTCGAACCGGATGCAGGAGATGATGAGGTTCAGCCCCACGGGCGGCATGGAGTAGCCGATCTCGAGGTTGGTGAGGAAGATGATGCCCAGGTGCACGGGGTGGATGCCGTAGCTCGCCGCGATGGGCACGATGAGCGGCACGATGACGAACAGCGCGCCGTAGATCTCCATGATGCTGCCCGCGACGAGCAGGAAGACGTTCAACGCCACGAGGAAGGCCACCTTGGAGTGTATGTGCGCCTGGATGAACTCCAGGGTGCGCATGGGGATCTCCGCGTCGATCATGTAGGTGGTGAGCGCCAGCGCGCTGCCCAGGATGATGAAGATGGCCCCCACCAGCACCATGCTCTCCCGGATGATGCCCGGGAACTGGGAGATGCGCAGGTCCCTGTGGACGAAGACCTCCACCACGAAGGCGTAGGCCACCATGATGGACGCCACCTCTCCCAGGGTCACCAGGCCGCCGAAGATCCCCACCACGAGCATGAGCGGGATGAAGAGCTCCCACTTGGCCTCCCTGGTGGTGGCGACGATCTCCTTCCATGAGGTGGAGTGCCTCTCCACCTTTGACCATCTGGCCACCAGCGAGCTGTACAGGGCGAGCACGACGATGAGGAAGACGCCGGGGATGACGCCTGCGGCGAAGAGCTGGGTGATGCTGGTCTGGGCCATGACCCCGTAGATGATGATGGGGAGGCTGGGGAAGAACAGCAGGCCCAGGCTGCCCGAGGTGGTGAGCAGGCCGAGGCTGAAGTTGTCCGAGTAGTTCCCCTTCATGAGGGCAGGGTACAGGAGGCCTCCCAGCGCCACGATGGTGACGCCCGAGGCGCCGGTGAAGGTGGTGAAGAAGGCGCACGCCACGAGCGCGACGATGGCGAGGCCGCCGGGCATCCAGCCCAGGAGGGCCTGCGAGAAGTTGACGATGCGCACCGAGGCCCTGCTCTCGGCCAGGATGAACCCGGCAAAGGTGAAGATGGGGATGGTGTACAGCACCGGGTTGTTGGAGAACTGGCTGTAGATATCCACGATGAGCGCCGCGAACTGGATGTCCGAGAGGAAGAACCCGATGAGGGCGAAGGCCGACAGCACGGCGAACATGGGCGCGCCCAGGAACGCCAGCACCACGACCAGGACGATTGCCGAGGTCACCATGGCCTCATGCCCCCCTCACGAGCGACAGGAAGGACCGCACGCACTGCCTGGCGTACCGGAGCGTGACCGCCAGGTAACCGAACGGGATGACGAGCTCCAGGATCCATACGGGCATGTCGTGGAATGCGATCACCGTGCCCGAGCTGTAGTCCATGGCCACGAACTGGCAGGATGCATAGAGGAGGATGGCGCAGACCGTTGTGGTGAAGATGCCCGTGACGACCTCGGCGAGCCGCTTGAGCCCCTGCGGGAGCACCCGGTAGGCCACGTCGATCCTGATATGCTTGCCTTCCCGGGCCGCCAGGCCGGCTCCCAGAAAAGCCACCCAGAGCACCATGTGGCGGACGATCTCCGCGCCGCCGGTGATGCCGGTGGCCAGGAAGTTTCTCAGCACGATCTGCAGGAGCACCATGAGGACCATGGCGCAGAGCATGATGGAGATCGCGATGTCTTCGGTGAGCGTGATGATCCGGCCCGGGCCGCTCTCCGGGCGCAGGGGCTCCCCGCATGCGGGACAGGCCTCAGGGGTCTTTCCGGAAGGATCGTGACCGCACGAGGGGCAGCGCATGGGGTGAGCCTCAGTTCAGCCGGATGGTCCGTGCATCCCTGTCCGGGTGGGCCCTGCGGTACTCCTCCACCAGGGAGAGCGTCCTCTCCAGGAGCTCCCTGGAATAGAGCTTGCCCACCAGGCTTTCCCGGGCCTTCCTGGACGCCACGAACACGTACTGCATGTCCTTGTCCTCCGGGTCAAGCGGGATGACGCTCAGGCCGGCCTTCTTGAGCACCACGAGGCTCCCGGCGTCGTCCTTGCGGGTGGCCTGCACGATCTTGGCGTGCTCGGCATGGGCCACCTCGAGGATGACCTTCTGGCTGGCAGGCGTTATCCTGTCCCACATCTTCTTGGACACGATGGTGGCGCCCAGGATGTTGGAGGAGGGGTAGCCGGAGATGTACTTGAACTTGGTGTACCACTGGAAGGCCACGGCCCCGAAGGGGGTGGAGTTTGCGCAGTCGATCATGTTGGTGGACAGCGACGTGGCCACGTCCGAGATGGACAGCGAGATGGGCACGATGTCCAGGGCCGCGAACACGGCCTGGCCGATGGGCTCGCCCTCGAGCGTCCACCACTTCTGTTTCCTCGCCACATCCAGCGAGGTGAGCGGCACCTTGGAGAAGGTGTAGATGAAGCCCAGGTTCATCCAGCCGAGCACGATGTAGCCCTCCTTCTCGAAGGCCTGCTCCATCTCGGGCTGGAGCTTTGAGCGCACATAGGCGACCTCGTCGTAGTTCCGGAACACGTAGGGGATCTCGGTGACGCGCACCTGGGGCACGATGAGTCCGAGGCCCGGGCCCATGAAGCCGCCGCCGTGGAGCTGGCCCAGCCTGATCTTGCGGAGCACGTCCTTCTCGTCGCCCTGCACCCCTCCCCAGTAGGTCTTGAAGGCCACCTCTCCCCCGGTCTTCACCCTGATCTGCCGGGTGAGCTCCTCGAAGGCCTTGCCCGTGGAGGTGTCCCTGGGCGCCAGGGTTGCCATCTTGATGACGATCTTTGCGTCTTCTGCCGCGCACACGGTGCCCCACTGTGTGCAGATCAGCGTGACGACGGCCATGCATGCCATGAATCGGTTCATTTCTGTGTGCCCCCTTCGTGGTGTGGATGTCAGAAGTACATGTCAACGTCGTCCAGGAGGGCCTTCGCCTTCCTCCTGGCGACCTCGTTGGCAAAGGCCTTGTCCGGGAAAGCCCCCGGCGGCGTGTCCAGGACCTCCTGGAGGGTTTTCACGAACAGGTCCCGGTCCTGGACCTGGTAGGCATAGAACCGTGCGTAGAACACGTGGACGAACAGGAGCTTCCTGCCCGAGATCTCGAAGGCACGCTCGAAGTGGCGCCTGGCCTTGTCCGGGTCTCCGCCCAGGGCCTTGGACTGGCTGGCGAACAGGGCGCCCAGCGCCGCGTGGGCGCTGCCGTAGTAGTAGGTCTCGTCGAGCTCCACGACCCGCTCCAGCATGGCCTGGGCCTTGGGCAGGTCCATGAGGGCCTCGGGCCTGTCGAGGTTGAGCCCGATCCAGGCGAGCCAGGAGTTGCCCGCCCAGAAGAGCGAGGGGACGTCGGAGCCCCCGAGCCCCCTGAGCGTCTCCCTGAAGGCGTCCGGGGAGCCCTCAAGGGCCCGGGAGAACGACAGGTCGTCCGTGAGGGTCGCAAGGGCGTAGTCGAGCGCCCTGCGGTACAGCATGCTCGCCCGCTGCTTGTCGGTATCCTCAACGAAGGCGTTCGCGTACCCGAAGTAGGCCTCGGCGCCCTGGAGCAGGAGTTCGTCGTTGGGCGCAGCCAGGATGAAGCCGTCCATCTGGACGAGGAAGGCGGGCAGGGCGTCGCGGAGCATGTCCACGTCGGTGCTCTGGTTCACGGCCGCGTTCAGGTCCTGCATGATGGGCTTCATGGACCTGACCATGAAGGCCTTCTGGCTGCACCCGAAGACCAGGGGCAGAACAAGGCACAGGAGGAATACGGATTGTCGCCTCGGCGTTGCAGCCATACACACCCCTTTCATCAAACGCTCACAAGCACATGCCATTCAAACATATGCACGTTCAATTACGTGCGAATAAATTAGTAAGTTCGTTCTTTTCTCCGTACGTGTCAAGGGCTTTTCTCTCGCGCACCGGCGGGGGGCCCGTCGTCGTCCCCGGTGGCGCCGGGGACGGGGGATGGGCCACGAAGGGACCGTGAGGACATGCGGGGCATGTCCTTTGTCGGATACGGAAACCGTGCCCGCTCGCATCGACGGGCTTTCAGAAAAACCCGTGGATGTGAGCGGGCTGCATGGATAGGATGCATATGCGGCCCGCACCGGCGCGGGAGGTGTTCGCCCCGCCCCGGTGCGGAGACTTTCTATGCCTTGCTCTTCTCGAATTCCTTCATGAAGTCGGCGAGCCTGGCCACGCCCTCGAGCGGCAGTGCGTTGTACATGGAGGCACGGATGCCGCCCACGGCACGGTGGCCCTTCAGGCCGATGAAGCCCTTCTTGGAGGCCTGTGAGATGAACTCGTTGTCGAGCTCATCGGTGGGGAGCTTGAAGGGGATGTTCATCCTGGAGCGGGACGCCTTCTCCACGCTGCCCTTGTAGAAGGAGCTGCCGTCGAGGATATCGTAGATGAGCTTCGCCTTGGCGTTGTTGATCTTCTCCATCTCCGCCACGCCGCCGTTGTCCAGGAGCCACCTGAGCACCTCGTGCACCACGAAGATGGCGGTCACGGGGCAGGTGTTGTAGCAGGAGTTGTTCTCCACGTGGGGCTTGTAGTTCAGCATGGTGGGGGTGTTCTCCGGAGCCTTGCCCACAAGGTCCTCGCGGATGATGACGCAGGTGACGCCGGCCGGGCCCATGTTCTTCTGGGCGCCAGCGTAGATGAGGCCGAACTTGCTCACGTCGACCTTCCGGGAGAGGATGTCGGAGGACATGTCCGCCACGAGCGGCACGTCACCGGTGTCCGGGAAACTCTGCCACTGGGTGCCGTAGATGGTGTTGTTGGAGGTGATGTGGCAATAGGCGGCGTCCCTGGTGAGCTTGAGCTCGTCCTTGTTCGGCAGCCTCGTGTAGTTCAGGTCCTTGGTGGAGGCGGCCACGTTCACCTTTCCGATGAGCTTGGCCTCCTTGATGGCGCGGGTCGCGAAGTAGCCGGTGTCCACGTAGTCCGCCACCTTGCCCGCGGCGAGCAGGTTGATGGGGATCATGGCGAACTGCAGGCTCGCGCCGCCCTGGAGGAAGAGGATCCTGTAATTGTCCGGGATCTCCATGACCTTCCTCAGGAGATCCACGGTCTCGACGAGCAGCGCATCGAACTGCTTGGAGCGGTGCGAGACCTCCATGATGGACATGCCGGTGCCGGCGAAGTTGAGGATGGCCTTGCTCGTGCTTTCGAGCACAGGCTCGGGGAGAACGGATGGACCTGGGTTGAAGATGAAGACGTTCCTCATATGGAAACCATGCCTCCTTACAGAAGTGAGTTGGGATAGTATATATACCAGTGAACGGGGAGCCCAGTAAAGGCAATTGTGCGGGAAAACATCGGCAATTCATTCTATCTTCACGATATTCATGGACAATCGCCAAATTCCCTGTGTGGAATCACCGATGTAAAACAAATGCAATCCCCACTCGCCCATGTACGTGCGCTCGTTGACAGCGATGTCCATCCGGGGTATATAAATGAATGCTCATTCATCTTTACGGAGGACAGCGGCCGCGTAGCCAAACCTGCAGGGAAGGATGCTCTCGAGCGCAACATTCATACGAGGAGGGGTCAAATGGAGTTTTCACTGAGCGATGAACACAAGATGGTACAGGACATGGCGCGGAAGTTCGCCGACCAGGAACTCAAGCCGAGAGCCGCCGAGATCGACCAGACGCACCGGCACAACGACGAGGTCCTGCGGAAGATGGCCGAGAACGGGTTCATGGGCGTGGCCATCCCGGGCGAGTACGGCGGCGCCGGCATGGACTACGTGGCCTATGCCCTGATCCTCACCGAGATATCCCGGGGCTGCGCGAGCACGGGCGTGATCATGTCGGTGAACAACTCCCTCTATGGCTTCCCGGTCTACACCTTCGGCAGCGAGGAGCAGCGGAAGAAGTTCAACACGCCGGTGGCCTCCGGCGCGGCCCACGGCTGCTACGGGCTCACCGAGGCGAACGCGGGCTCGGACCCGGCGGGCATGAAGACGAGCGCCGTGCTCGACGGCAACCACTGGATCATCAACGGCGAGAAGAAGTTCATCACCAACGGCAACATCGCCAAGTACGCGGTCATCGCCGCGGTGACTGACAAGACCAAGGGCTACAAGGGCATCACCCAGTTCGTCATAGATCTGGAGGAGACGGAAGGGTTCTCCGTGGGCAAGGTGGAGGACAAGCTGGGCATCCGCGGCTCCGGCACCTCGGAGCTCGTGTTCCAGGACGCCCGCATCCCCAAGGACGCCATCCTGGGCGATCCGGGCAACGGCTTCCGCCAGATGCTCACCACCCTCGACTCGGGCCGCATCGGCATAGCCTCCCAGGCGCTCGGCATCGCCAAGTGCTGCCTTGAGGAGGCGGTGAAATACTCCAAGGAGCGCGTGCAGTTCGGCAAGCCCATATCCGACTTCCAGGCCATCCAGTTCAAGATGGCCGACATGGCCACCCGGATCGACGCGGCCGAGCTGCTGGTTCTCAGGGCCGCCTGGCTCGAGAGCAACCACATGCACTTCGAGAAGGAGGCCGCCATGGCAAAGATGTACGCCTCCGACGTGGCCATGTGGGCAACCGTGGAGGGCGTGCAGATCCTGGGCGGATACGGCTACGTCACCGAGTACCCCATGGAGCGCCTCATGCGCGACGCCAAGATCACCCAGATCTACGAGGGCACGAACGAGATCATGCGGGTTGTGGTGGCCAGGAACCTCCTGGGCAAGCGGTAGCAAGAAACGCGGGAAGAGGGGGGCAGAGAGTCCCCCCTTCTTCCCTTCACCCTCTTCTCGCCTTCACGATCACGTACGGACACCCCTCGAGACGGTGCGCCTGTACCTCCCTGGATCCCGACCTCTCGAGCAGTTTCATGAGCTGTCCCTCGGAGAAGCTCTGGCCGAACACGATGCGCCTCAGGCCCCACAGGAGCAGGGGGTTCCACAGATACCAGGCCGTGAAGCGCTCCATGAACCGTTCCAGATCGTCCTGTGCCGCCTCCCGGTCGGTCTCCGAGACAAGGAGCAGGCCCCCGGGGCGCAGGACCCGCACCATCTCCCGGATGCCCTGGAGAGGATCGGGCCAGTGCTTGATGGAGCCCACGCTCACCACGGCATCGAAGCGTGCCTCATCGAAGGGCAGGTGCATGGCGTTCGCCTTCGAGAAGCGGCAGTTCCCGATTTCTCTGCTCCTTTGCAGCCGCCTGGCGGCGCGCACCTGCATGGGCGAGAAGTCCACGCCAGTCACCGTGGATGAGGGGTGGAGTTCCGCCACGCGGAGCGCCAGGTGCCCCGGGCCTGCTCCCACGTCGAGAACCTGCGCGTTCCCCTGGAGCGACAGGTCTCGTGCGATATGCTCGAAGAGCTCGTGCAGGGCATGGTGGATCCGGTGGTTGTAGAGGGGTCCGAGCAGGTCCCAGACCAGCCGACTGTCCCGAAGCCCGGTGAGGATGGCGGTGAGCATGGCCGGAGGGGGTGCCCGTCGGCTCAGTGGGCCTCGGCCCAGCTCTTCCCCGTGCCGATGTCCACGTGCACGGGCACGTGCAGCGGGAAGGCGTTCTCCATCTCGTGCTTCACCAGGGTCCTCACCTGCTCGAGTTCGTCGGGCACGACCTCGAAGACCAGCTCGTCGTGCACCTGGAGGATCATGCGGCTCTGCATGCCCTTCATGCGTTCGTGGATCCTGACCATGGCGAGCTTGATGATGTCGGCCGCGCTGCCCTGGATGGGGGTGTTGATGGCGATGCGCCGGGCGCCTTCGCGCTCGTTGAAGTTGGGCGACGCGATCTCGGGGATGCTCCTGCGCCTGCCCATGACGGTGGTGACGAAGCCGTCCTGCTCGGCGGACCTGGCGATGCCCTCCATGTAGGCGCTCACCCCGGGATACCTGGCCAGGTAGGTGTCGATGTACTGCCTTGCCGTGTCCCGCCTGATGCCCAGCTCGCTCGAGAGCTTGTGCGGGCCCATGCCGTACATGATGCCGAAGTTGATGGTCTTGGCCTGCCTGCGGAGACCCTCGGTGACCTCGCCCAGGCCCACGCCGAAGACCTCGGCCGCGGTGCGGGCGTGTATGTCGAGGCCCTTTTCGAAGGACTCGGTGAGCACCGGGTCCTTCGTGATGTGAGCAAGGATCCTCAGCTCGATCTGGGAATAGTCCGCGCTCAGGATGGTGAACCCCTCGGGCGCCCTGAAGGCCTCCCGGATGCGGCGGCCCATGTCGGTGCGGATGGGGATGTTCTGGAGGTTCGGCTCGGAGGACGAGATCCTGCCCGTGGCGGTGACGGCCTGGTTGAACCGGGTGTGCACGCGGCCGGTTTCAGGGTCGATCATGGCGGGCAGGGTGTCCACGTAGGTGTTCTTGAGCTTCGTGAGCATGCGCCAGTCCAGGATCATGGCGGGGAGCTCGTGCCGGGCCGCCAGCGCCTCCAGGACCGCGCTGTCCGTGGAGAACCCGGTCTTGGTCTTCTTCACCGCGGGCAGCTTCATCTCGACGAACAGGATCTCTCCCAGCTGCCTGGGGGAGTTGATGTTGAAGGGCCTCCCCGCGAGCGCGTAGACCCGCTCTTCCATGCCCGCGAGCTGGGCCTCGATCTCGGCGCTGATGGTGCCCAGCAGCTCGGCATCCACCAGGACGCCCACGGCTTCCATGTCCGCCAGGACGTGCATGAGCGGGATCTCGAGCTCGTGGAACAGCCTGTCCACGCCGAGGTCCGCCATGCGGGCCGACAGCTCGTGCTGAAGCGGCGCGAGGCAGGCTGCGTGACCGGCCAGGAAGCGCGAGAGCTCTTCGGGGTCGATCTCGCCCGGCCGCAGGGCCTTCCTGCCCGTGCCCATCAGGTCCCTGGCGCGCTTCAGGTCACGGTCCAGGTACGCCTTTGCCAGGTCCTCCAGGGTGGTCTGCCCGGTGGCCGCATCGCAGCAGTAGGCCGCGAGCATGGTGTCGAAGATTTCCGCCTTCACAGCGACACCGCGCCTGCGGGCGGCCACCAGGGACTCCTTGGCGTCGTGCATGACGAGCCGGCAGCGGCCATTGGTGAGCACATCCAGGCACGCGTCTTTTTCGAGACACACGAAGGCGGTCCCGCCCGAAGACGCCGCCGAACACTCTCCCTCCAGCACGAAGAGACCTGTCTCGCCGGACAGCGGCGGGTTGCACGCATGCTCGATGGCGCCCGAGAAGGATGGGGCCGCCTCCGGCGCCTGTGCGGCGAGCTCGGACGCCAGGGCGCGGAATTCCAGCTCGGTGAAGAGCCGCACGAGGCCTTCTTTGTCCATGGGGCCGCGGGCGATGTCCGGGTAGTCCAGCCGCAGGTCCACGTCGCGGTCGAGCCTCACCAGGTCCAGGCTCAGGAGGGCCTTGTCGGTGTTGTTCAGGATGGCCTCCCGCGCCCTCTTCGCCTCGATGGTGGAGGCGCCCGCAATGATGTCCTGCACATGGCCCAGGGTGTTCACGAGCTCCAGGGCCCCCTTGGCGCCGATGCCGGGCACGCCCGGGATGTTGTCCGAACTGTCCCCCATGACGGCCAGCAGGTCGGCCATGTATTCGGGGTAGACACCGTACCTGGCCTTCACGGCCTCCTTGTCGTAGACCTGGTCCTTCAGCGTGTCCCAGACCAGCACGGAATCGTCCACGAGCTGCATGAGGTCCTTGTCGCCGGAGATGATGTAGACCTTTGCGTCTGAGCGGAACCTGCGGGCCGCGGTGGCGATGATGTCGTCCGCCTCCACCCCCTCCTTCCGGAGCACCGGGATGCCGAAGGCGCGCACCATGTCGAGGATGTAGGGGAACTGCACGGAGAGCGCCTCTGGCATCTTCTGCCGGGTGGCCTTGTACGCCTGGTACCGGGCGTGCCGCTCGGTGGGGCCCCTGGAGTCGAGCACGAAGCACAGGTAGGCGGGGTCCTTGTCCCTGATGAGCTT
>Ga0116184_10003150_pt1 | contig 13754 bp, 9 predicted proteins | sample AD_JPNNA5_MetaG_FD_89886 | JGI IMG/M metagenome (GOLD analysis project Ga0116184, IMG submission 89886) | Active sludge microbial communities of municipal wastewater-treating anaerobic digesters from Japan - AD_JPNNA5_MetaG | ecosystem: Engineered > Bioreactor > Anaerobic > Digestate | place... | reverse complement strand
CCAGTTCATTTGCATACGTAATTAGTTCAAATGAAACTTTTTTAAACTTTCCATCCCAGTTTTCGGTATATACTAATATTGACATAGGTTTTATTGAATTAATGTAAATAACAAATTAAATTAAAGAACTTTAGCTTCGTTATGTAAAAGATGAATAAGTTCTTTTACATTTTCGGGATCTACTTTTTTACAGGCTGCTCTTGGTTTCGGATATTCGTAATTTGCAATGTCAACGAATGATTCGCAAGCAATAGGTTCTAATACTTGTAACGGTTTTGTACGTGCCCCCATAATTCCTCTCATAGAAGGAATACGGGCTTCTTTACAAATACCTTTTTGTACAATAGCAACAAAAGGAGTCGGTATATTTACCAATTCTTGACCTCCGTCTATTTCTCTTTTTAATTGAACTTGTCCACCGTCTATATCTAAAAAAGAAACTGCCGATACAGAAGGAATGCCGAGCAATTCTGAAAGCATACCACCTACAGAAGAACCGTTTCCATCGGCCGACTCAATACCGCATAATATAATATCAAAACTTTCTTTTTTAATATATTCCGCCAGCTGAGTAGCAATATAAAATGAATCTTTTGCTTCTGCATTTACACGAACACCTTTATCGGCTCCTATAGCTAGTGCTTTTCGAATAGTAGGTTCTGTATCTGCTAATCCAACATTAATAACCGTAACATTTTCAATAGAGCCGAGTTTCGCATCTTTAATATCTAATATTCTGGTAAGTGCCAGCTCATCCCACGGATTAATAATCCATTGGATACCCGTTGTGTCAAGAACGGTATTGTTATTTAGAAATTTAATTTTAGTTGTGGTGTCAGGAACATGACTAATACATACTAGAACTTTCATCGTAATTTAATTTGGTTAATATTTAAATAGCATTCGTTTTTAAAAATGCAAAAATAAGAATAAAAATGAAATAGTATTAATCGTGATTTTTTACAATCAAAAACAACTAATATTGAAGCGCTTGCGTTTCCCCATTTAAGATACGTAGACCTGCCATAGCCAATGCTTCCATCTCGTCCTCTCCGGGATAAATAAACGAAGGAGCTATTTTGGTAATTCGTTCAATAATTAAGTTGGCAAACCATTTACTTTTTGCCATACCACCTGTTATCAAAATTGCATCTACATCTCCTTTTAACACAGTACTCATAGCCCCAATTTCTTTTCCAATCTGGTATGCCATGGCTTCAAAAATAAAAAAAGCTTTTTTATCACCTTTTTGAGCTTTTAATTCAACTTCGTAAGCATTATTTGTTCCTAAATAGGCAACCATTCCTCCTTCTCCTTTAATCATTTTCAAAACTTGTTCTTTGGTATATTTTCCGCTGAAACATAATCGGGTTAATTCTCCTACAGGTAAAGTTCCACTTCGTTCCGGAGAAAATGGACCATCTCCATCTAAGGCCTGATTAACATCTACAACACGACCTTTATTATGTGCACCAACACTAATACCTCCGCCCAAATGAACCACAATAAGATTGAGATCTTCATATTTTTTTGAAACAGCTTTTGCATGCTTACGAGCAACCGCTTTTTGATTTAAAGCGTGAAAAATAGAGACTCTGTTTAATAATGGATGACCCGAAATTCTTGCAACATCCTCTAATTCATCTACAACTACCGGATCAACAATAAAAGCACGGGTAGAAGGTAAATTTTTAGAAATATCATCGGCAATTAAACCACCCAAATTACTTGCATGTTCACCGAAAGGACTTTCATACAAATCCTCTTTCATCTTTTCGGTTATTTCATAAACACCCGATTTTATAGGTTTTAGTAATCCTCCTCTACCTACTACCACTTTAATATTTTGCAGATCAATACCTCCTTGATTAAGCTCATTTAAGATAATATCTTTTCTAAACTGATATTGATCGGTTATTTTTTTAAACTTTTTTAATTCTTCAACAGGATGGGTTAAATTCTTCGTAAAAATAAGGGTTGAATTTTCATAAACCGCTATCTTTGTTGATGTTGACCCCGGATTAATCGCTAAAATAAGTTCTTTTGACATAGATTGTTATTAATAAATAATGGATAATATATTCTATTTTACAAACATAATTGCTTTTTATCAATTATGAAAAATTATTTTTTCACAACTTATACCAATTGACTGTATTTCATTAATTAGAAATAAATATCTAACTTAAAATGACAGTAAAGCCGAAAAATCAAATTTCTAAGAAATTTATGCAAAAATATAGTATTCTAATCAATCTATTATCAGTGATTTAGGGATGAATTAGATAGTTTTATTTTTCTTTTCTCCATGATGAGAAAAGAAACAAAAGAATCTAGACGAATCGAAGCTTCAGCGCTCTCTAAAATTTTAAAAGAATTTTATAGCAAAGTAACAACCCCCCTGAATTAGCGGCCTGCTTTGCTAAAATTCTAATTAAAATTTTATTCACGCTTGCCCTGTCCTCGCCGATTCGTCTGGCCTTCGCACATTTATTGAATATTTGGCATTTTTAAGCTATATTAATTTTTAACATTGGAAATTGGATATTGGGTATTGGATATTCCTTTATATTATATTTTTTTCTTGAAAAGAGGAATAAGTTTTTTTATTTTAACTTTTTTCCATTAATACAAAAAGTTACAAAGGCTGTCAGAAAATTTCTTCACTTTTATTAAAAAAAATGGTATTTTAATCAGTGAGTTAGATAGATTGTAAATTTAAAATAATCCAACGAATATTTTAAATTTTACAATGGTAATGCCTATAACATAGATGTTATAGTACAATTTATTGGGCTATTACATATATACAATCGGTATTAAAAAAATTATACCGTATTTTTTTAGCATTATATTATAATTTTTTTCCTTATACTTGCCGCAAAAATAAACTATTAAATTATATAAATGTATGGAAAACACGAATTTAACCTTAAAAGATAATACTTCAAATCCTGCTCCACTCGGACTTACCGGATTTGCATTAACAACCATTTTATTAAATATGCACAATGCTGGTTTTTTTGCATTGGGTAGTTCTATTCTTGCAATGGGAATAACAATGGGAGGTATTGCTCAAGTTATAGTAGGAGTAATGGAATGGAAAAAAGCAAATACGTTTGGTACAACAGCTTTTTCTTCTTATGGGTTTTTCTGGCTTTCTTTAGTTTTATTAATTATTCTTCCTAAAATGGGTTATGGAACTGCTCCCGATAAAAATGAAATGGCCGCCTATTTATTTGTTTGGGGCGTATTTTCTATATTTCTTTTTATTGCCACTTTTAAATTTAATCTAGCTATGCAAATTTTGTTCGGTTCGGTAGTACTTCTATTTTTCTTATTAGCAATTGGAGATTTTATGGAAAATAAGAGTATAAAAATTCTTGCCGGATACGAAGGAATTATTTGTGGATCTATTGCTTTGTATATAGCAATGGCACAGTTAATAAATGAAACATACGGAAAAATAATTATGCCTTTAGGTGCGCCTAAAAAATAAATAAAAAAAGTTTTTTATCGAATTGAAAAAAGTAAAAATGGCATTCAGGAAATTTTGTTAAAAACGTAAGTAATTTAAAAATACACAGTATGAGAAAGTATAGACTTCTATTTTTTTTCTTGTTTTTAGTCATAAGTACACAATCACAAAACAACACTCCCAAATATGGAATTGATTTTTCCGGATTTGTAAAAAATGATTTCTTTTGGGATTCACGACAAAATGTAACAATTAGAGAAGGTCATTTTTTGCTTTATCCAATGCCTATTAGTGAAGATGCTGATAAAAACGATATAAATGCAAAATCAAATTTTAACTTTTTGTCTATTCAATCTCGATTAAGCGGAAAAATTACGGGTCCCGATGCATTTAAAGCAAAAACTTCCGGACTTATTGAAGCCGATTTTTTTGGTAACGAAAATACAAACTTTGCCGATGTTAATGGTTTTCGTTTACGTCATGCTTATGTAAAACTAAATTGGGAGAAATCAGAATTGATTTTTGGTCAAACTTGGCATCCTATGTTTATCGCAGGATGTTTTCCTGGGGTTGTTTCATTTAGTACCGGTTCTCCTTTTCAACCTTTTTCACGAAACCCACAAATTAAATGGATACGAAAAATTGGAAAATTAAGTTTGGCCATTTCTGCTAATTCGCAACGCGATTTTACAAGTCCCGGAGGTTCTTCTGCTTCTTTACGCAATTCTTCCATTCCGGAGGTTCATGTACAAGGAATATTTGAAACAAAAAATGAAACTTCCAAAAAAGAATTGCTTATTGGAATGGGCGCAGGATATAAAACGATAGTCCCTCGCTTGTATAGTGAAGTAATAACAACTCCCGAAAGCTATGTATTAGATACAAATACGAATAAAATTACACATACCTACGCAAAAACAACGAAATATAAAACGGATGAAAAACTAGGGGGATATGCAGTTTATGGATTCATAAAATATAAAATGCCGGTATTAACTGCTAAATTTTATGCCACCTATGGTCAAAATTTATTCGATTTAACTATGCTTGGCGGATATGCTATTAGCGGAACTAGCGACCCTATAAAAGAGTTTAAAGAATATACTTCTTTGCAAACAATGGCTACATGGGGAGAAATACAAACAAACGGAAAAAAAGTTCAAATGGGCTTATTTGCAGGATATACTCAAAATAAAGGTTCCAATAAAAATATATTATCCTATACCATGCCTTCTGCTATTCCCATTGCAACAAACCCCTACCCATCAGCTACGCAAGCTATTAATAGAGGAGCCGACATTAAAAGTGTATATAGAATATCTCCTAGAATTATTTTTATTTCTGAAAAATTTCAGTTTATGACGGAGTTGGATTATACTTCTGCGGCCTATGCAACAAAAGATATTAATGGTAAACTAAACAGAAATGAAAAAGGAGTAATTACCGATACCTATAATATTGCCAACATCCGTTTTTTATTTGCTGTTCTTTATTCTTTTTAAAAGAATATGATTAATATAAAGATAGAAAATGTAACAAAGTCGTACGGAAAAATTAAGGCCATCGATAATTTAACTATTTCTGTTGAAGAAGGTGAAATTTATGGATTTATAGGATCTAATGGTGCCGGAAAATCTACCACTATTCGTATGATGATGAATTTTATTAAGGCCGACCAAGGGAATATAACATTACTTGGATTACATCCTCAAAAAGATGAAATTCAATTAAAAAAACAAATAGGATATGTCCCGGCAGATACGTTTATGTATAGTGATATGAAAGTGAATGACCTTTTCAAATTTTCAGAAAACTTTCATCAGGTTCCTGCAAAAGAAAAAATAAATCAATTAGTAGAAATATTGGATATTGATCTTAATAAACGATTTGAACAATTATCTTTTGGTAATCGGAAAAAAGTTTCTATTGCTTGTGCCATGTTACATTCACCTAAACTTATTCTATTAGACGAGCCTTCAAACGGATTGGATCCGGTTATTAGAATAAAATTATATGAATTGCTAAAAGAGGAACAAAAAAAAGGGGTCACTATTTTCTTTTCTTCTCATGTATTAAGTGAAGTTCAAAAATTTTGTTCACGAATAGGCTTATTAAAAAATGGAAAATTAATAAAAGAAACAACGGTTGCTGATTTTACTAATATTGGATATAGACAAGTTCATATTGAAAGCAAAGAAGAAATAAATTTAGCTGCTTTAAAAGGAGTTGCTGCCATTCATAAACAAGGAAACTCAACTCACTTTATGTATTCAGGAAATCCCAACGAATTAATTCGATTGTTAAATACTATTGATATAATATCTTTTAACATTGAAGAACCCGATTTAGAAAATGTATTTATGCATTATTTTGAAGAAGGAAAGGAGGTTTTAAATGTTATTTAAAAGAGAATTAAGAAGAAATGTAAAATCTTTTATTGTTTCTTGTCTTATTTGTTCATTAATGGTGGTATATGTTATTTCAATAGCACCATCTTTTGGGGAAGATATTCAACAAATAATCGATTTAAAATTTCCGAAACCACTTCAAAAAGCATTTGGTATTTCAGAATTGGATTTCTCTAATCCGGTAGGTTTTTTTGGATTAATGTTTTCCTATATATATTTATTTTTTAGCATTTATACGGCAGGTGTTTTTTCCTCTATCGTATCGAAAGAATTTACGGAGAAAACAGCGGAATATTTATTTTCATTACCGGCAAATAGAATACAAATAATGATAAGTAAATTGTTGGTTGCAATTATTTATGCACTTTTAACCATAATTATTTTATATGGTTTAACCATTTTTTCTTTTACATTATTTATTAATGATAGTTATAATCAAACCCCATTGTTTCTAATGGCTTTATCGTGGCTCATAGGAGGCATTACGTTTGGGTCTATTGCTTTTTTAGTATCCTCATTTTTTTCAAAACAAAGAACTATTTCTGCTATTTCTGTTGGAATGGTAATGGTGATGTATATGTTTCAGGTAATAATTTCCATGAATAAGAAATTGGAAAATTTAAAATATATATCTCCTTTCGATTGGTTTAAAGGTTCAGATATAGCGAATAGTGGAACTATTTCAGGCACCTATATCCTAATTGCAATAACTATTTCAATTAGTTGTTTGATAGTCGGTATTATTCGTTTTAATAAAAAGGATGTATTGGTATAATAAAACATAAATTAAAGCGAAAAAGGGTTGAAAACATTTCAACCCTTTCTCGCTTTACTCAATTAAGAAATTTTATTTTACTAGCATGGCTCCTAGAGCTATACTAAATAATTTTGTTTTTTCACTGTCGCCACGTGAGGTTAGAATACATGGTACTTTAGCACCAAATACAACAGCTCCTAATTCTCCGCCGCATAATTTAGTATTTGTTTTAAAGAAAACATTCCCTGATTCAATATTCGGGAATAAGATACAATCTGCATCTCCTCCTACCGGACTTTTAATCTTTTTAATTTCACAACTTTCTTTATCAACACATACATCTAATGCTAAAGGCCCTTCTACAATAGCTCCTTTTATTTGACCGCGGTCCGACATTTTACTAATAATAGCAGCATCAACACATGCAGGCATTCCTAACGACATTTGTTCTGTTGCAGCCAACAATGCTACTTTCGGATTTTCTATCTGAAGCGCATGGGCTGTTTGTATTAAGTAATTAGTAATAGCTATTTTTTGAGGTAAGTCGGGTGCCGGAATAATAGCAACATCTCCAACAACAAGTAGCTTATGATATTTAGGTGTTTCTATAACCGTAACATGCGATAAAATTGCTTTAGGTCCCGACATAAGTCCTTTTTCTTTGTCGAGAATAGCACGCATATATTTATCGGTAGTAACTAAGCCTTTCATTAAAACATCTCCCTCTCCTTTATTGATAAGTTCAATAGCTTTTTGTGTTGCTTTCCATTCATCTGCTTCTTGTACAATTTTAAATTTTTTAAAATCAAAATTATTTTCAGTACATACTTTTTTTATGGTTGTTTCATCTCCCACTAATGTTGCCTCAACTATTCCTTTATCGATAGCGGCACTAATAGCACCAATTGTATGAGAATCATTTGCAAAAGCAGCGACTAATCTTTTTTTTGTTTTACTTTTTAAAGCATCAAACATTTGTTCTAATTTTGTAATAGGCATTTTATATCCTCCAACTTGTTTTTATAGGTTATTAATTTATTTATATAGTATTTATTTTGTGTAAAAATCAATCATGTTTTGTATAGCCTTTTTACATACTCCGCAAAAGTTATCATACGAAGCCGATTTCATCGTACAATCGAATGATGGTCGGTAAACCCCTTTCGTTTCATATCCTCCTCCTTCAAAAACCCCCAATTTATTTTTATTAGCTTCGCTATTAGTTGTAGGAATATGAGTTCCAGCTAAAAGCATATTCTTCCATTTTTTATCAAAATGAACAAGCGTAGTTAAATTAGATTCCCAAGGTTCAACATCTTTGGGGTACATTCCCACCGTTGACACTTCGGAATCATAGTATTCATCTCCCAGTCCTGCAAAAGCATGCCCAAATTCGTGTGTAATTACATATTTAGAATACATATTATCCGAAGAACAGGTACCATAAAAATTGTAAATACCCCCTCCACCATATTTGTTCGAATTTACTAAAATAAAAATTTGATCGTAGGGTGCATTTGCAGCCACATCATGTAAATTTTTGTTGTCGTAGGTCATCAAATATCGTTCTGAATCGAATGTGTAAAACGTAGATCCAACAGCGGTATTCTTCCATATATCTTCCCCTGGAATATCAGGACCCGATTCTAAAGAGGAGGCTTCAATACCCCAGATATTAATTTTTTCTTTATTTTCTTTAAAAGGAGATGCTCCTATAAGGGCATTTTTAAAGGCTTCGCAATCTTTTTTAAATTTACCCATTTCCTCTCGTGTATATCCATCGGGTATGATAACAATATCCACTTTTTTTGATGGATCTCCATTATATAACACTTTAAAAGAAGAACTGCGATTCTTTTTTTCGGTCGAAATAAAGTAACTGCTGGGGTCAATAATATATTCAAATTTTTTATGCCAATTATTTTTTTTGTCTCTACTATAAAATTCAATTTTTATAGTTGCTTTAGGATAAGGCATTGTAATGGTTTCAGAAAAAGATTTAATAACGGTCTTTGCTTCATTGGTTGTTCTCCATTCGGCAAAAAGGGAAGAGTAATTTTTCTGAAAAATAATCTTACCGGAAGCTTTATCATACGCGACAAACTTATAATGACCATAATTAAAAGTATCCGTTAAATTGCTTAACGAACCTCCCCATAATGATTCTTCTTTCAATTCATCAATAGAATAAAATTCTAGCGTGTCGTTTCCGGAATGAAAATAATCTATACGGAGTGTTTTGTTCTCAAAATAATCACTATTTCCGGCAAATGAATAAAAAAAGGAGATGAATAAAAAAATGACAAAGACTAATCTTTTTTTCATGGATGTTGTTAATAAATTGAATGGGTGAAGATATGCAAATTTATGCGTTTAATTCGTGTTTTTATTAAGTTTTTTTCAAAATATTTTTTGATTAAATAAAAATTATTTATATTTGAATTATAATTCATCATGAAAAAGATACTTTCTTACATATTAACTCCTTATGTAAATAAAATTTTCCCGAATATCAAGGAAAGAGATCGTTTTTTATTCTAACGTATATTCCCTTTATTTTATTTTCTTCAATGCAGGCATTTTAATAAATGCGTAAATTTTGCTTAGGGAAAGCTATAATAAATAATTAAACTGTTACAAGAAATAATACTGAAATTAATTAACAATGTAAGGTTTGAGATATATTACAAAAAAATGTTCTTTTTTTTAATTCAAGTAATAAAGTTAAGAATGGCATTCAGGAAATTTTGTAACAAAACAAGATTTTGTTTTGTGTTGTTGGGCTTGCGCTAAGAAAACGGCTATTTACAAATTCAAATTTCTGAAATAATGAGTTTGGTTTCGGGGAGAAAACAAAATCGTAGTTTTGAAAAAATTTGCTGACAGCCTTGACTTTTTGTAACTTTTTGGTCAAGCAAAAAGTTATAAAATAAAATTAAACAAAACAAAAGTAAATAATTCAACAAAATGTTAAATTTATAATATAAAAATTTATGATTACCGAACAATTATTAAACCCCAAAAGTATCGTTGTTATAGGAGGTTCAAATTCTATAAGCAAACCCGGCGGTCGTGTTCTTATGAATTTAAAAGATGGTCATTTTAAAGGAACAATTCATGTTGTAAACCCAAAAGAACCGCTTGTTCAAGGAATAAAAGCGATAGCGGATGTAAAAGAGTTGCCTTCCGTAGATTTAGCAATAATAGCAATAGCCGCTAAATATTGCGAGGAAACGGTTAGTATCCTTGCTAAACAAAAAAATACAAAAGCATTTATTATTCTTTCAGCCGGATTTAGTGAAGAAAGTAAAGAAGGGGCCGAAATTGAGAAAAAAATAGTAGCCATAATTAATAGTGTGAATGGTTCTTTAATTGGGCCAAATTGCATTGGTTTTTTAAATTCGAATTATAGCGGCGTATTTACGTTGCCTATTCCTAAATTAAACCCGCAAGGCTGTGATTTTATTTCCGGTTCGGGAGCAACTGCCGTTTTTATTATTAATTCAGGTATGTTAAAAGGCTTAACTTTCTCTAGTGTCTATTCGGTAGGAAATTCAGCACAAATGGGCGTAGAAGAAGTATTACAATATATGGATGAAAGTTTCGACCCGATAAAAAGTTCTAAAGTGAAAATTTTATATATTGAGAATGTTAAAAAACCGGCTTTACTCTTAAAACATGCGTCCTCTCTTATTCGAAAAGGATGTCGGATAGCAGCCGTTAAAGCAGGGTCATCCGATGCCGGAAGTCGTGCTGCATCATCGCATACCGGTGCTCTTGCTTCACCCGATGTGGCTGTTGATGCATTATTTCGTAAAGCAGGAATTGTTAGATGCTATAGCAGAGAAGAATTAACAACAGTCGCTTCTGTATTTATGCATAAAGAAGTGAAAGGAAAAAACATAGCCGTAATTACACATGCCGGTGGACCGGCGGTGATGCTTACAGATGCTTTATCGAATGGCGGATTTGAAGTTCCTCATTTGGAAGGTCCCAAAGCTATCGCATTACTCGAAAATTTATTCCCCGGTTCTTCGGTAGCTAATCCAATCGATTTTTTAGCCACAGGAACGGCGGAACAACTTGGTAAAATTATAGATGCATGCGAAAACGATTTTGATCAAATTGATGCAATGGCCGTAATATTTGGTAACCCCGGATTATTCGAAATATTCGATGTGTATCGCTTATTGAATGAAAAAATGAATACATGTAAAAAACCCATTTTCCCGATACTCCCATCAACGATAGTAGCAGAAAAAGAAACGAACGAATTTTTATCGAATGGAAGAATAAATTTTCCGGACGAAGTTTTATTAGGGAATGCCATAACTAAAATATTTTATACCCCTAAACCGGCTCCCGAAAAAATAGCGCTTCCCAAAATTGATGAAAAGAAAATTCGTGAAATTATTATAAACGCTTCTAACGGGTATTTATCTCCTATAGAAGTACAATCTTTACTCGATGCTGCCGGAATACCTCGGGCAGGAGAAGCAGTAGTTAAATCAAAAGAAGAAGCCGTTCAATCGGTACAGCAATTAGGATTCCCTGTTGTTATGAAAGTTGTTGGACCGGTACATAAATCTGATGTTGGCGGGGTTGTATTAAATGTAAAAGATAAAGAAACGCTCGCCTCCGAATTTGATAGAATGATTAAAATTAAAGATACTACCGCTATTCTTCTACAACCAATGCTCTCCGGAACGGAATTATTTGCCGGTGCAAAAAAAGAAGAAAAATTCGGACACATGGTTCTTTGTGGATTAGGAGGAATTTTTATAGAAGTATTAAAAGATGTTAATTCAGGTCTAGCACCGCTTACCAAAGAAGAAGCAATACGAATGATTCGTTCTCTTAAGAGTTATGGAATAATTAAAGGGGCAAGAGGGCAAGAAGGGGTGAATGAAGAATTGTTTGCTGAAATTGTTCTCCGATTAGCTGCGCTGGTAACAATTGCACCCGAAATTTTTGAAATGGACTTAAATCCATTGTTAGGCAAAAAAGATAAGGTGGTAGCAGTAGATGCTCGAATTAGAATTGAGAAGTAAATAATAAAAATGTATTGTTCTTTATTTAACCAATAAAGACATTTAATATAAAAGATATGTCGAAATTTATTCAATTAGTTGAGTCAGAACCGGGGAGTAAACACGTCTTGCAAGGGAACGAGGCATTTGCAGTAGGTATTGTTCATGCAGGTTTTCATGCTGCCGATGGGTATCCCGGTACTCCTAGCACGGAAGTAATTGATAAATCATTAAAGCATGTTCAGGACCGAATGGCAGTCGGCTGGTCTGTTAACGAAGCCGTTGCTGTTGGTGTTGCTTTAGGTCATGCCATAGCCGGTTCGGATACGGTTGTTACTATGAAAATCCCTGGTGTGTTTCAAGCCGGTGATGTTATTTCTACTGCTGCATTTTATACAGCAGAAGCGGGGGCATTGGTAATTTATGCAGCCACAGATTATGTTCCTTCGAGTACACAACATGTTATAGATGCCCGATATTTTTTTAGCTCTTGTCGTTTCCCTATCATAGAACCGCGCAACCATCAGGATATGTACGAAGTACCTAGAATAGCTGCAGATATGAGCCGAAAATTTAAAACACCAGTTGTCGTATTGGCTTCAGGAATTCTGGCTCATTCGGAAGGTTTGGTAACGACGAAAAAACCAAGAACAATTTCCAAAAGAGAGCTCCCCGAAAATTTGCAAGCATGGATGCTTATGCCCGGAATAGCACGAAAAAATTATAATATAGCTACACAGGAACGTATCCCGCAAATTCAACAATGGCTCGAAAAATCGGAGCTTATAAACGAACAAAAAGGAAATGAAGAATGGGGTATTATTTTATGTGGAGAAAGCGATATCATTGTTCGTGAAGCACTAAAAACAATTCATAAAAACCCATCTATATTATCCTTGGGAATGTCGTATCCTTTTCCGAAAGAACGGGTGAAAAGCTTTGCTGACGGAATAAAAGGGAAAATATTTGTTTTTGAGGACGGTGATAAATACCTGGAAACACAAATAAAACTGCTTTCCATACCTGTTATCGGAAAAGAAGAGAATAGTGTAATTACCGACTGGACTCCATTTTCGGTAATAGATCAACTATCCAAACATGTTTCTATCGATTATTCCTTAAATCGAAAAAAAATAGATATTAATCCGGTCATGCGCCCTCCTTCTATTTGTCCGGGTTGCCCTTATAAAGCATTTGCATTAAATGTAGATAAGTTAAAGAAAAAGAAAAAAATATATGCCGTATTCGGCGATATTGGTTGTTCAAGCTTATTGTATTTCTTAAATTCATTGGATACGGTATGCTCAATGGGTGCTTCCGATTCTATGCGACAAGGTTTTGTTTTGTCGAGACCTGAATATGCGTCTAAAACAATTAGTGTTTTGGGAGATTCCTGCGAATGTCATAGTGGGATGGATGCTACCAGAAATGCTGTTTTTAGAAATACACCCGGTGTTAAAATAATACTCGACAATACTGTAACAGCCATGACAGGAGGACAACCTGCTCCTAGCAGTAAAGCTAATTTAGCCGGAGTCCCAAATATATTTAATCTCCGAAAAGCGATTGAAGCAGAAGGCGGAAAAATGAAAGTGGTAGATTCATATAATTTAAATGAAGTAGAACAGGTTTTAGTTGAATCGCTCGAAGAAGCTGATAAAGGAATCTTTTCTACTATCATTTTAGAAGGCGTTTGTGTTCAGGAAATAGAAAGTAAAAAGAAAGTACGGAAAATAACTAGAAATTACGATTTATGTAAAAAATGTTTCCGTTGTAATATTTGCCCGGGTATTCAGTTCGATGATCAAAATATACCTCATTTTACCAATTTATGTACAAATTGTGGAGGTAGCACTCCTGTATGTATGCAACGCTGTCCGTTTAATGCAATTATAATTGATGAGCATCCAACGGAAAAAAATACGTTTCCTGAGCTAAAAAAGCTTCCTGAAACCAAAAAAACTGAATTAACGCATGCTGATTTGCCAGAATCTTTAAGAGTAGCGATTAGAGGTATAGGTGGACAAGGAAATTTATTTTTTGGGAAAATTTTATCAGAGGTAATTTTAAAAACATCGTTT
>Ga0116184_10003147_pt1 | contig 13757 bp, 9 predicted proteins | sample AD_JPNNA5_MetaG_FD_89886 | JGI IMG/M metagenome (GOLD analysis project Ga0116184, IMG submission 89886) | Active sludge microbial communities of municipal wastewater-treating anaerobic digesters from Japan - AD_JPNNA5_MetaG | ecosystem: Engineered > Bioreactor > Anaerobic > Digestate | place... | reverse complement strand
GCGAGAAAAGAGACAAAATTAAGCTTAAATTAACCAAGGATGGATCTGGAAAAGGAGCTGCAGTAGCTGCAGCGACTGCAATAATAAATCAACAAAAATAGTTTATTAATAATTAATTCGTCCGAAAATAATTTATCAAAAATTATATTTGGTAAAGAGATTGAATTGTTAGTTATACATAAAATGCATACTAAAGAATTAAAAATATTATTTTCAAACCTTATTGTGGTAGAAATTCCATGAGATATTTAAATGTGTTATAATTAGCAAGTAAATTTAATATTATTTATTTTAGAAGTATGAAAATAATATCTTTAAAAAAATTTGCTGGAATTGATATAAGCTTGAACGAATCAACTGGTGAAATTAGTTTTAGTGATAAAATTAATACCATAATACCTGGCATAAGAAGAATTTCGGAAGCTGAGCCTTACTATATTGACTCATCAAGCTCTGACAAAAATATGCCTTTATATTTAATGTATAGAAACGTTGGCAAAAGAGAAGATAGTATTAATATCAAAAATTGTGGCTTAAGGTATGATATAACTGTTATTCTTCCTGGGACAATAGGAGAAGAGTATATTAAAACTATTGGGCACGTCCATCCTCTTTCTCCTTTATCGGGTTTTAAACGTACGTTTACAGAGGTTTACTCAGTCATTTACGGAAATGCAATATATGTTCTTCAAAAGTTTTCACACCCTTATTTGTCTGGAAAAGAAGCTGAATCAACAAAAATTATTGAGGATGTAGTAATAATCGAAGCAAAAGTAGGGGATACTATTTTTATTCCATCCCATTATGGCCACACCACAATAAATACTGGAAAAACTCCACTTGTAATGGCAAATATACTTTATGCTAATTTTAATTCTATGTATGAGCCATATAAAATATTTAAAGGGGCATCTTATTATATTACAAAAAGTAATGAAAATATATTAATTAATGAGAACCACATGTATTTTAATACTCCAAGACCGAGATTCTTAGATGCAAAGGATTTCACCCCCAAAAACTTAGATAATAATAATCCTCTCTATCTTCAATTCTTAGAAAAATTAGAAGAATTTGATTATTTGTATAGTTAATATTTACCAACAAAGTAATCTTTGCTTTAACTTTGTAACAATCAATATATTGGTATTACATGATTGCTTTAATGCTTGATTTTGAGAGATTTTTAAATATAATTTGTTTATATATATTTTTAATTGAGGAAATAAATGGAAGAAAATTTAAATAATAATGGCAATAATAATTTAAACAATAAAGACGATAGTTACAAGGCATCCAGCATAAGAGTGTTAGAAGGTTTAGAAGCAGTCAGGAAAAGGCCAGCAATGTATATTGGCTCAACTGATGAGAAAGGTTTAAATCACTTAGCTCTCGAAGTTATTGATAATAGCATTGATGAAGCAATGGCAGGCTATTGTAATAATATTGTTGTTACACTTGAAGACAAAGATATTCTTTCTGTAGAGGATGATGGTAGAGGTATACCTGTGGACATTCATCCAGAATTAAATATATCTGGAGTGGAAGTAGCTCTCACAAGACTTCATGCAGGTGGAAAATTTGATGAAAAGAGTTACAAAGTTTCTGGAGGCTTGCATGGAGTGGGTGTTTCTGTAGTAAACGCATTATCAGAATGGTTAATAGCTGAAGTTAAAAGAGATGGGAAAATCTATAGGCAGAAATTTGAGAGAGGAAAGCCTGTAAATAGCCTTGAAGAAGTTGGAGAAGAAAGTTTCACAGGGACAAAGATAACTTTTAAACCTGATCGTGAAATTTTTGAAACCACAACATTTGACTCTGAGATATTATTTAATCGATTAAAAGAGCTTGCATTTCTGAATAAGAACCTACGTATTGTTTATAAAGATAAGGTCAGAGGAGAAGAAACAGTATTCCATTTCGAAGGTGGAATAAATGAATATTTAACTAACTTAATTGATAATAAAGAAACCATATTACAAAACCCAATTTATTTTTCTGATGAAGGATATTCACCTGACAATAAGCCGGTTTTTGTGGAAATATCTTTTAATTACACAAGAGAATATGGAGAGAACATTATTTCTTTTGTAAATAGTATAAATACAAGGGATGGCGGTACTCATGTATCTGGTTTCAAATCAGGCTTAACAAAAGTGATTAACGAAAAAGCTCTTCTATTAAAATATACAAAAGAAGATAAGAAAGATTTATTTTCTCAAGATGACGTAAAAGATGGTTTATATTCTATCATTAATTGTCGACTTTTTGATCCTCAATTTGAAGGGCAAACAAAAGGCAGATTAGGTAATAACTTTGTTAGAAAAGTTATTGAGGACATCGTTTATAAAAATCTATCCTTTATTTTAGATAAGAACCCTGAAGTAGCAAAAGCTATAATAGAGCGATGCCTCCTTGCTAAAGAGGCAAGAGAAGCAGCTGCTAAAGCAAGAGACCTTGTCCGAAGGAAAGGCTTTCTCACAAGTTCAATACTTCCTGGCAAGCTTGCTGATTGTACGGAGAAAGATCCTGAAAAATCAGAACTTTTTATTGTCGAGGGAGTTTCAGCTGGAGGTAGTGCAAAACAAGGTAGAGACAAAAGAACCCAGGCAGTACTACCACTAAGAGGAAAAATATTGAATGTAGAAAAGTCAAATTTAAATAAAATTTTGGCTAATGAAGAGGTAAAAGCTCTTATTGCAGCTATAGGATGTGGCATTGAAAGAGATTTTGATTACAAAAAATTAAGGTATAAAAAAATTGTTATAATGAGTGATGCTGATGTAGATGGAGCTCATATAAGAACACTATTACTTACATTGTTTTATAGATATATGCGTCCTCTTTTAGAAAATGGGAATATTTACATTGCTCAACCTCCTCTTTATTTAATTAAAGCTGATAAGAAAGAAATATATGCTTATTCTGATAGAGAGCTTGAAGAACATCTCAAAAACTTAAATGGTAAAGCTGAAGTTCAGCGGTATAAAGGTTTAGGTGAAATGAATGCTGACCAGCTTTCCGATACCACAATGAATGCAAATAGCAGGGTAATATTAAATGTTTCTATCGAGGATGCAGCACAGGCAGAAATGATTTTTACCATTCTTATGGGAGAAAAAGTGGCTCCAAGAAAAGAATTCATAAAAAGACATGCACACGAAGTAACTAACCTTGATATATAAGTAGGAGAAATATATGGCAGAAGAAATCAAAAAAGATGGCGAAAAGGTAATAGAAGTAGTCTTAGAATCAGAAGTTAAAAAATCATATCTTGAATATGCAATGAGTGTGATAGTGGGGAGAGCTCTTCCCGATGTAAGAGATGGATTAAAGCCAGTTCATAGGCGAATTCTTTATGCTATGCGTGAACTTGGAAATCTTCCTAATAGACCCTTTAAAAAATCAGCAAAAATTGTTGGACAGGTTCTTGGTAACTACCATCCACATGGTGAAGCAGCAATTTACGATTCTCTTGTTAGGTTAGCGCAGGACTTTTCCATGAGATATCCTTTAGTTGAAGGTCATGGAAACTTTGGCTCAATTGATGGTGACCCCCCTGCTGCAATGCGTTATTCTGAAGTTAGGTTAGCAAAAATCTCATTAGAGCTATTAGAAGAATTAGACCAAAAGACAGTTCCATTTATGCCAAATTTTGATGCTTCTCTAGAAGAACCCGAATATTTACCAGCAAAAATACCCAATTTATTATTAAATGGTTCAAGTGGTATAGCTGTTGGAATGGCTACGAATATACCTCCGCATAATTTGAGCGAAGTAATAGATGCCTTACTTCTCACTATTGATAAACCTGAAGCTTCAATCCAAGAAATTATGCAGTTTCTTAAAGGACCTGATTTTCCTACTGGAGGCCGAATTATTGGCACAGAAGGAATACAAAGTTACTTTGAAACCGGGAGAGGTTCTGTAAAGCTTCAGGGAAAGGGTCACATTGAAGAGGCAAAGAATAAGACAATTTATGTTATTGATGAGTTACCTTACATTGTTAATAAGTCTGAATTATTAAAGACTATAGCGGAACTTGCAAAAGAAAATAAGATTCAGGGTGTGAGCGATTTAAGAGATGAAAGTGATCGTGAAGGCATAAGAGTTGTTATTGAGCTTAAGAAAGGAATAAATCCATTTATTTTTGAAAATCAGCTTTACAAACTCACTCAGTATGAAACAAATTTTGGTGTAATTATGCTTGCTCTTGTCAACAAGATTCCTAAAGAACTTAATATAAAAGAGCTCCTAAATTTATTTATAGAACATAGAAAAGATATTATTACAAAAAGAACAAATTTTGAGCTATCTAAATCTCGCGCAAGAAGGCATATACTCTCTGGATTAAAAATAGGCATTTCTAATATAGACAAGGTATTAGAGCTTATTAAATCTTCTGAAAACTCAACTATAGCTAAAGTAAAACTTGAGGAAGCTTTTGAATTGACACCTGAACAGAGCAGCGCGATAATTGAAATGTCTTTAGGTAGGTTGACCTCATTAGAACAACAAAAGATTGATAATGAAATGGATAATTTAAACAAATATATTAATTCCCTTGAAGATATAATAAAGAACGATACAAATCTTCTTTCGGAAATTAAAAATGAACTTCTTGCAATAAAAGATAAATATGGTGACAAGAGAAGAACTGAAATAATATATGATAGAAGTAGTGATTACTCAACGGATGATTTAATTCATGATGATCCTGTTATAGTTCTATTTACAAGAGATGGCTATATTAAAAGGATGAAAGAGGAAACCTACAAAACCCAAGGTAGAGGCGGCAAAGGGGTAATTGGTATTACCAAAAGAGAAGATGATGAAATTCAGGATATCTTCTCAGTAACTAATCATAAAACTCTTCTTTTCTTCACCGAAAAAGGGAAAGTCTTTTCTCTAAAAGTTCACAATATTCCAGAAGCGGAAAGAAGGTCAAAGGGTACACCTATCTCTTATTTACTTCAACTTGAACCAGACGATTCAGTTAGCACTGCATTAGCCATTTCTGATTTTAAGGAAGATAAAAGCTTATTAATGGTCACAGAGAGAGGAATAATTAAAAAGGTAGCTTTAAATAATTTTGAAAATATTAGAAGGAATGGAATAATTGCAATAAGACTAAAAAATGGTGATAAATTAAAAAAAGTTAGAATAATTAAAGATAATGATACTGTTATTATTGTATCAAAAAATGGCTATGCTGTAAGATTTACTGAAAATTTAAGAAAAATGGGTAGAGCTAGCTATGGTGTCAGAGGAATCAGGTTATCTAAAGATGATTCAGTAGTGGGAATGGAGATCGAAGAAGAAGACCATATGCTCTTATGTTTAACAGAGAAAGGTTACGGTAAACTTAGTAATTTTAAACTTTTTAGAAAGACAAAAAGAGGCACAAAAGGAGTTAGGGCTATTAAAATTAGCAGTAAGACTGGTCCTGTAGCTGCATGCAGGTCATTAAGGGGTGATACGAAGCTTATTATTACAACAGCTGCAGGTAATGTCATTCAAATTAATACAAAACAAATTCCTAAATTAAGTAGAAACTCTATGGGAGTAAGATTGATAAGGATTGGAAGTAATGATAGAGTTATAGCTGTAGCACGTGAATCATTAGATTAACGAAAGGAGAATAGAATTAATAAATGAGCAAAAAAGAAACCGATGAATTTAAAACTAAGGAATCATTCTTAAACAGTTTTTTCAGATTAAGAGAAAGTAATTCTTCCATTATTACTGAATTTATTGCTGGTTTGACAGCAGGTTTTGTTGTTTTATTTACTTTAATTACAAGCTCTAATCTTTTATCAAATGTAGTTGGTAGCGATCAACCACTTTTTTTTGGAGTTTTTCTTCTAATTGGGCTTGCTGTTGCAGGTGTATTCTCAATAGTTGCAGGCTTTTATACAAAACTCCCTATTGTATTTTCAAGTTCCTTGGGATTTACTTCCTTTTTAACTTTAAGCTTGATATCTGTATTGAGTCTGGGGTGGAATGTTGCTATAGCTTTTTTTGTTATTGAAAGTGTTGTTTTCATAGTTGTTGCTTATACTTCTGTTGGAAAATGGATAATCAATGAAATGCCATCTTTTATGAATTTAGCAGCTCCACTAGCTCTTGGTGGTATTTTAATTTTCTTTTCCCTTTTAGGGGGAAAGTTTATCTCTTTTAAGGGAGACTCTCAAATTGTATCTTTTACTTTAAGAAATCCCGAGACATTTGTATTTGTAGTTGGAATTATAATTACATTTATTCTGCATAAAGTTGGAGCAAAAGGTTCATTATTATATGGAATGGCTCTTACAACCTTGTTGGGTATGTTTTTGCCAAAAGTATCTGGTTTTAACTTAAGGCAAGCAGCATTTATTTTGGCAGGTATTATTGTTGGATGGCTTCTACTTTATGCTTTCCTTGTTGATGCAAGAAAGAAATATGCTATTGAGCTATCTTTAGGTGTGGTAATAGTTGCAATGATTATTATCCTTATATTCTTTAAGCATCCAGATGCAATAATTATACCTCCTTCAAAATTAGCTGGAACTGATGGTATATTTGCTCTACCAGACTTTAAAAATATTCCTCTTGTTCTTTCAAAACCTATTTTATCTTTAGGTGATATGTTCGCTAAATTTGGCCAGCTTTTTATTCCATTAATCTCACTACTTTTTACTCATATAGTGATGATGATAGCACTCATAAAGTCCATATGGCTTTTCTTTGATGAGGAAGAAATATTTTCATCAAAAGAAAAAGATGTTTTAAATGGGAGATTATTAGTCACAGAGGGAACCGGATCTCTCGTTGCAGGAAGTTTTGGTTCAAGTCCTGTTTCATCAAGTTTTGGAACACTTATTTCTTTAGTTTCTGGTGGCAAAACAGGATTAACATCAGTATTTACCGGTATTATTATGATTCTATCGATGTTTATAATACCTTTAGGAAGTAAAATTTTTACTCCCTATACTGTAGCTCCTGCTCTCTTTATTGTTGGCTTGACTTTGATTTCAAAAAGTTTTCAGTTGCATAATGCAGATTTAAAAGATAATATTGTACCATTACTCTTTACGGGTATTATAGCTGCCTTTACAATGAATATTTTTCAGGGTATAGCAACAGGATTACTTATTTATGTCATTATAAAGTTGCTTAATGGAAAATATGGAGAGATAAATGCATTTACCTGGATTTTACTGATTCTGTTCATAATAATTAGCTTTTATCGAATAAATATTCCTTTCTTAAGCTTAGGTTAGAAGTTTCTTGAATTTGAGTTTAAGTTAATTTTTTTGTTAATTTTAAAATATTTTGTTGGGTATAATTCTTTTTAGAAAATTTATAATTAAAACAGGAGGTAAAAGATAATGATAAACATTAGACCATTGGGCGACAGAGTTGTAATAAAGCCAATGGAAGCGGAAGAAACAACAAAAGGGGGTATAATTCTCCCCGATACAGCTAAGGAAAAACCTCAAAAGGGAAAAGTTTTAGCAGTTGGAAGTGGCAGAATCCTTGATAACGGAACGCGTGTTCCTGTGGATGTTCGTGAAGGCGATACAGTTATTTTTTCTAAATATGGTGGAACAGAGATAAAACTCGATGGTGAAGATTATCTTGTCGTTAGCGAGAGAGATATTTTAGCTGTTTTGGTTTAAATTTTTATGAAATTTAATATTAAACTAATATTAGGGGAGGCAATAAATGGCTGAAAAATTAATAAGTTTTGGCGAAGAAACCAGACAAAAATTATTAGAAGGTATCAACAAACTAGCAAATGCTGTAAAAGTAACTTTAGGTCCGAGAGGAAAACATGTTGTTTTAGAAAGAAAATTTGGTTCTCCAATTCTTTGTGATGATGGCGTAACAATTGCTAAGGAGATTGAACTCGAGGATCCATTTGAAAATGAGGGAGCTCAACTTGTTAAAGAGGTAGCTTCAAAAACTGCTGATGTCGCTGGAGATGGTACTACGACTGCAACTGTTTTAACTCAAGCTATTGTTAGTGATGGTCTTAAAAATGTAACAGCAGGAGCAAACCCAATTGCTCTTAAAAAAGGCATTGAAGAAGCTGTTAGGGTTGCAATTGATGAAATCAAAAGAATTAGCAAGCCGATCGAGGATAGAGATGATGTTGAAAAGGTTGCAACAATTTCATCTAAAAACACTGAGATTGGTAAATCAATTGCAGAAGCAATAGATAAAGTAGGAAAAGATGGTGTAATAACTGTTGAAGAATATGAAGGTTTTGATATAAAGGTTGATTTTGTAGAAGGAATGCAGTTTGATAGAGGATACATATCTCCGTATATGATTACCGATCCAGAGCATATGGAAGCAATAATTAAAGATCCTTATATAGTTATAACTGATAAAAAAGTTAGTTCAATTCAGGAATTCTTACCATTACTTGAGAAACTTGCAAAATCAGGAAAACCCTTCCTTTTAATTGCTGATGATGTAGAAGGAGAGGCATTAGCTACTCTTGTAGTAAACAAATTAAGAGGAACTTTTAATTGCGTGGCTGTAAAGGCTCCGGGATTTGGCGATAGAAGAAAAGAGATGCTTCAAGATATTGCTATTCTAACAGGTGGTCAGGTTATTTCTGAAGATATCGGAATCAAATTTGATAGTGTTGATTTATCTATGCTTGGTCAGGCTAATCAAATAAAAGTTGACAAGGACAACACCACAATAATCGGAGGAAGAGGTTCTTCAGAAGAAATAAAAAAGAGAATTGAGCAGATAAAGAGACAGATTAAAGAAACAAAATCTGATTATGACAGAGAAAAACTTCAAGAAAGACTTGCCAAGCTAACAGGTGGTGTAGCTGTTATAAAAGTTGGTGCTCCAACCGAGACTGAGATGAAAGAAAGAAAACATAGAGTAGAGGATGCTGTTGCAGCTACAAAAGCAGCAGTAGAAGAAGGCATAGTCCCTGGTGGAGGAACAATCCTTGTCCAAATTTCCTCTGCGCTTGATAAATTAAGATTAGGTAATGAAGATGAACAAACAGGAGTAAATATTGTGAAGAAGGCTTTATTTGAACCTGTGAAATTGATTGCAAACAATGCAGGAGTTGAAGGAGTTGTAGTTGCTGAGAAAGTTAAAACACTTCCATTAGGTCATGGATTTAACGCTGAAACTCTTGAATATACTGATATGGCTAAAGCTGGAATAATTGATCCTGCTAAAGTTGTTAGAACAGCTTTACAAAATGCAGCTTCTATTGGATCACTTATTCTTACAGCTGAAGCAGCAATAGCTGAGAAGAAAGAAAAAGAAACAACTCCTCCGCCACCAGCATATCCTGAATACTAATTCTTAAACGATTTTAGCTAACTAAGCTGATTATTAAGGGACGAGCCTTAAAACTCGTCCCTTAATTTTTTTATATAGGTGAAAGAAGGTATAATCAATGAAAAAATTATTATCACTTCTTATCTTAATAGTTTTAAGTTTTTCTTTAATGTCGTGTGATGAACTAATTTCTAAAATTTCTCACAATGTTTTAGTGGAAACATTCACTGCTGTTTGGTTAATAAAAGATGCTTTTGTACAGGAAGCATTTATAAAACTTGAAAACGAATTCAAAGACAAAGTTTCCTTTATGAAATGTTATGTTGACTCAAGTGATGATCATCCTACACCAAGGCTTTCTTGCAACGAAATAGAGCAGAGAATGGCATGGTATATGAAAGATAAAGGGATACCAACAACTTTTTTTGATGGTGTTACTTACATTAAAGGAATTCCAACAAGTATCGAAGATACAGATCGAATTGAGGCAACATATAGAGAATATAAAGAAAATATTCTTAAAAGATTATCCAAACAACCAGATATTGCACTTCATGCTATTAGTGAATTAAGCGAGGACAAAAAGTCCGGCATAGTTAATATAAAAGTATTAGCTTTGAAAGACTTAGATAACTACAATGATTTGAGATTATATGCAACAATAATAGAAGATGACATTCAGTTCAAAGCTATTAGTGGTGTAAATAATCATAAATTTGTTTTTAGAGATTACTTATCTTTGGAAAACAATGATAAAACTGATTACCTTGGAACTCCTATGAAAATAAAGAACAGAAATTTTGGTCTAAAGAACGATTTATGTGAGATTTCGCTTAATTATAAAATTAATGAAATTTATAATTTGGATAATCTATCAATTGTTGTTTTTGTCCAAGACAATGCGACAAAAGAGATATTAAATAATATTGAGCTTCCTTTAATATCTCTTCGTATTTCTGCCACAACATAAGCATGAAAATAATAACTTTAATCCTTTTATTATGCCTCTTATATTACTAAACAATCTTATTTCTTTAACAATCATCGTTTTATATTTTGGAGTTATTATTTTCGGAGGAACATAAATAGATGAATTACGAATTTTTTATGAAAGTTGCTTTAGATGAAGCAGAAATAGCGAGAGATGAGGGAGAAGTCCCTATTGGAGCTGTAATTGTGAGGAACGATGAAATTATTGCAAAAGCTCACAATGAAATAGAGAAGACCAACAATCAGCTTAAACACGCAGAAATGATTGCAATTGAAAATGCTTCTAATGCATTAAAAGACTGGAGATTCAATAATCTTGATATCTATGTTACAATTGAGCCATGCTTAATGTGTATGGGTGCAATCTTATTGCATAGATTTAAGAGACTTATTTACGGAGCTCCAAACAAAATAACAGGTGCATTTAGTGGACCATGTAATATTGCTAATATAGATTCAGACAAAATTAAAACTATAATAATTAATGGTATATTAGAAGAAAAAGCATTAAATTTAATTAAAGGTTTTTTTGATAAATTAAGAAGCTAAAGTGGAGAGGTGGCTGAGTGGCTGATAGCATCTGCCTCGAAAGCAGATAAACAATTAGTTGTTTCGTGGGTTCAAATCCCACCCTCTCCGCCAATTGGTATATATTGCGGTTTTTAATTTATATGTAAATACTGTTTTTCCTGACTTTACAAATTATTTAACTGTATGTATTTAATAATCTGATAGATTCTAATTGAATTTTGGTTTAAAAATGTAAAGTACAGTTATCTACGAAATTACTTGGCTTTTAAGAGTTAATTATTTAATATTTATCTAAAAAATATTTAAGTAAATTTAGAAAGGTTAAATAAGTCAAATAAAGCTTTCTGTATTGTGGTCATATTACAAATTTGTCTATCAACCTTTAAGTCAGGGTAAAGTAATATTACTTCAGTTATATCTCTTAGTTCATTAATCAAAACCTTAGTGCTCATTGAAAGCCCGTTTTTTGCTGAAATATATTCAAGTAATTTAACAAGAAGAAGTGCAATTACACAAACAAAAGCATGAACTTTTATCTTAGAATCAGTCCATGACCTTACTGGCTGAAATGACACATAATTGTTAAGTATCTTAAATACATCCTCTATCTTATTCTTATCCTTATAGTATTTAATTATTGTTCCAGTTTCTGCATTTAGAAGTGAAGAAAAGTATATTGTCTTACCAAATGAAAGTTTTTTCCATTTTACATTATCAGTCTCTCTTATTCTTAGTTTATCATCTTCTATAAAAGCTTTAATATAGTATGAAGCTCTGGCTGTATCAATCCTTATACTTTTTAAGTAAGAATCAATAATTTTTTGGATTTCACTATTCTCTTTACCCTTATTTCTGTTTTTATCATATATATCTCTAATACTCCTCTTAACAGCATTAAGCTTATCTGTAAATATTGATAATTGCCTTTTCTTTGAATTTTCACTGTAGGATACTATTACAGTTCTCTCTTTACCATAAAGCTCCTTCTTTGTTCTGTATATAATAGAATCACCTATAGTTTCACTGTACTTTGAAAGGGGAATTCTTAAAATATCTTTATGTTGGGAAGGAGTTAAGCTTCCAACAAAATCAATTTTAGCTTCTTCTAAATTTAATATATTCTTTTCTGAATTATTACCCTTATCAAATACAAGTATAATTTTTGATACATCTTTTGTGAGATTTGATATTCTTGATACAAGCTTATTTATTGCAGAAGGGAAAAGAGTAACATCATTTATACTTCCTTGATATAGTTCATGAAATAGTGGTATCTGTGTGTTGTTAAGAACAGCGAGAGATAATCCAACCTGCCTTTTGTTATTCATTCCATGTTTATTTCTTCCATAGCCTGGAAGAGTTGAATCTGTAAACTTATCAATGAATGTTGCAAAGTTGGTTGTATCATATAGTACCACATCAAGAAGGAACCCATACTTCTCAATTAATTTCTCCCATATGGCTTCCTCAATCTTTTCAATCTTTACTGAATCAAGTTCTTCTTGAGATTTAATTTCTGCTTCACTCATCACTTTTTCAAAGTTATTCCAAAATGATTGTGAAGAAAGACTTCCTTTGCCTGTTACTTTAAGAAGACAACTCTTTTTTATCCAATTTTCTATATCACTTTTACTTGGTGGAGTAGGAGATACTCTACTTATAGCATTAATGACAATATATTCACCTATTGATAATCCCTGATTTCTCTTTGGAATGGTTCTGTCAATTATATCTATTAAGTCTATTTCATTTGCAATATTCCATAAGGCTAAAGGTAATCCAAATTCTTTTTTTTCAATCTGTGAAACTTTACTATTATCTTTAAATCTATTTAGGATATCTGAGGCTTGCCCAAGATAATATCTTTCTGTTAATACTTTACTTTTACCTGAACACTTTGTTTTTCCTTCTGCATTTGGATCAACCTTTACTCTGTAAGATCTACTATAGTAATAATAAGTCTTATTTCCTCTCTTGAACTTAGATATACAACCCTCACTCATTATTTACCTCCATATGTATAATATACATATTATACATTATACAATTTATAATTTTAATGTAAAGTATTTATACCACTAATATGTAGACCTACACTATTTAACTTATAAAAGCTTGAATTTATGAATAGTTTAAGATTTAATTATTTTTAACTTGTAAAGTCAGGTTTATAGTAATCTACAGGTCTTAGATAACTAATACTTGGATGAGAAGTCTTCATTTTTTCATAGGGTTCAACTAATTAATTTATGATTAAAGATTTGTATCGCTTTATTTATAACATTGCACTCTGAGCATCAATATATAAATAAAAAGTTACCCAAATAAGAAATTATTTTTGGAAGTATGTTGCTTCCTATGAGTATAATAATAATTAGTTCCCCGTATAACTCTACTTGAGTAACATTTATATTTCTTTTTAAAAGTGCCATAAGAATTAACCAACCATCCAATGGAGGAATAGGCAGAAGAGAAAACAATCCATAATAAATGTTTATTCTAGAAAATAAGTTTATAATAGCAGCTAATGTTAAAGAGATATTTTCGGTTGGTTTTATTAATAATGCAAGGACAAATCCTAATAATAGGTTCATAATAATTCCGCTCAGAATAATTCCAAGTCTTTGAAAAGTTGATTCACTTTTAAGAACACGACTAGAATTTATTGGTTTTGCCCACCCAAATTTAAAAAATATAAATGGTATTAATCCAATTATATCAACGAACTTAAACGGATTTAAAGTTAAAAAACCTTCAACTTTTTGGTTTATATCTCCTGCTTTATATGCAAAATAAGATTGAATATATCTATGCAAGGAAATACACAAAAGAGAAAAAACCATTATAATTACAATTTCAAAACTAAGAATACGATTAAGAAACATTTCTTTTTGTAAATTATAGTAAATAGCACCAATCATCCCTAAGGAAAG
>Ga0116184_10003143_pt1 | contig 13765 bp, 5 predicted proteins | sample AD_JPNNA5_MetaG_FD_89886 | JGI IMG/M metagenome (GOLD analysis project Ga0116184, IMG submission 89886) | Active sludge microbial communities of municipal wastewater-treating anaerobic digesters from Japan - AD_JPNNA5_MetaG | ecosystem: Engineered > Bioreactor > Anaerobic > Digestate | place... | reverse complement strand
TGGGCGCCCGCCGGCATCGCACCCCTGACGCCCAGGGAGATGAGGGCGTGGCTCGAGCAGTACGGGAAGATCCTTCAGCGGCTCGAGAAGATGGGCGAGCAGAGGGCCCTCATCGAAAGGCTCCAGGGCCGGATCGACGAGCACCGGGTGGAGCTGAGCCGGCATCCCGAGGCCCTCGGCGAGAAACCCGCAACGGAAGAAGAGACATTCGGGCAGCTTGTGGAGCGCTGCGAGGCCGTCCAGGAGAGGCTGGAGAAGATTGCCCGGCGCCATGGGGAGCTGGAAGCGAAAATCACCGCCATGGCCGACGAGATAAAAGCGCAAACGCAGGCGCAGGCAGACGCAGGGCAGCGGCTGGCGGACTGGCAAAAGGAGTGGTCGGAGGCCGTCAAGACGTTGGGTTTGGGTGAAAAGACGACCCCTGACGAGGTAATTGTCACGCTCTCGAAGTTCGACGAGCTGTTCAAGAAGATCGATGACTGCGACAGCCTGGAGCAGAGAATCTTCGGCATCAACCGCGACGCCGAGCATTTCAACGCCGACGTGAAGGCCCTCATCGGCCACGTTGCCCCCGAGTGGGAGAGGCTGACGCCCGATCAGGCGGCGGCGCAGCTCAGCTCAGAGCTCAACCGGGCCAGGGAAGCGGCGACCCGTCAGGCGCAGATTGCGCGGGAGATCGAGCAGAAGGGCAGGGGGCTGCGAGAGGCGGAAAAGGAGATTGCCCTGGCGACGGAGAAGCTCAACGGCCTCTGCAGGCAGGCCGGCTGCGAAACACCCGATGAGCTGGAGGCCCGGGAGAAGCTCTCGAGCGAATTCCAGGAGCTGAAACAGAGGATTCAGGACCTTGAGACGGACATCGTCGAGCGCGGCGGGGGCGCAACCCTCCAGCAGATCCTGCAGGAGGTAGAGACGATCGATGCCGACGCGTTGTCCGCACAGATCGAAGAACTGAATAGAACTCTCGATGAATTGAAGCGGCAGCAAACCGAACTCGACGAGAAGGTCGGCAGCCTGCGCAGCGAATTGGGCCGCATCGACGGCTCGGCCGCGGCCGCCGAGGCCGCCGAGGAGGCCCAGGGGGTCCTCGCCTCCATCCGGGATCACGTCGAGGACTACGTCAAGCTCCGCCTCGCCTCCCTGGTTCTCAAGCAGGCCATCGAGAACTACCGGGCGAAAAACCAAGGCCCCCTTCTGGAAAGGGCGGGCACGCTGTTTTCCCGTCTCACTCTCGGCTCTTTCTTGGGCCTCAAGACGGACTACAGCGAAAACGACGAGCCCGTCCTGCAGGGCGTCCGCCCCGACGGCAACGTGGTCGACGTATCCGGCATGAGCGACGGCACCCTGGATCAGCTCTACCTTTCCCTGCGCCTGGCCACACTGGAGAAATACCTGGAGACGAACGAACCCATGCCGTTCATCGTGGACGACATCCTGATAAGGTTCGACGACGACCGCGCCAGGGCAACCCTGGAGGTGCTGGCCGATTTGTCAAGGAAGACTCAGGTGCTGTTCTTTACGCATCACGAAAGGCTGGCTGGCATGGCGAAAGAATTGAAAACGAATGTGGGGGTATATTTACGAAAAATGTAAGAGACTCAATAAGCCGAAAACGATGCAAACAGGCGTTTTGTTGTTTTTAATCTCAAGACCATGAATGTCTTCGAACTGTGCTGTAATGTTCGAGAAACTCGCGAAATAGCCGTTCGATAATAAAGGGCATAACCTGCATAGGAGCACTCATGATTCTTCGCCAATTTTTTGAATCTGGAAACTGGCATGTTGTGGAACAGCTACATATTCCCGGACGGGACGGGATTAGCATAGATGTTCGGGAGCTCAACGTATCTCAGACGGCAAAGAACACTCTAACTAAACTCTTTCCAAGTGGAATATACAACCACCAAAGGACGGCTCTTGAAGCTGTTACAGCCGGCAAGCATGTCTGCATGGCAACAGGTACAGCATCGGGTAAAAGTCTCGTATTTTACACGGCGGCTCTCGAGCATTTGACAAGAAATCCCCAATCGAGAATCATCGCAATCTACCCGCTGAAAGCGCTGGCCAAGGAACAGGAACAAAGGTGGAAGGATTTTCTCGCCGCGGCAGGCCTATCTGCAGGCATTGGAAGGATTGACGGTCAAGTGCCCATGCAAAGTCGCATTTCGTTGCTAAAAAACAGCCAGCTGCTGATCGTGACACCCGATGTGATCCATGCATGGCTCATGTTAAGCTTATCAGATAAGGCAGTCTTTAAATTTCTCAAGGATATTTCACTAATTATCGCAGACGAGGCGCACACGTATTCGGGGGTCTTTGGGAGCAACGCGGCATATCTCTTTAGAAGACTGCGCCATGTTATGAGCATCATAGGGGCAGCGCCACAATTCATCGCCGCTTCAGCGACTATAGCAGAGCCCAAAGAGCATCTGAAAAAATTAACCGGCTTGGAATTTACGATTATTGATTCAAATCATGACTCGTCACCGAAGAAAAGCCTGACTATACGATTTATTAATCCCCCTCAGAATAAGGATTTGCTCACAAACCTTGCGGAGCTGATGGATGCGGTTGTAAAAAACGCCGAGCACAAATTCATTGCATTTGTCGACAGTCGGAAACAAACGGAATACATCACATCCATCTCCTCTCGGCTACAGGTTGAGGAGGATGAACAGTTTGTAAACAAGTTCATAGAGAAGCTCGACATCCTGCCTTATCGCGCAGGCTACGAGGAGTACGATCGAAGCGCAATTCAAAAAAGATTAAGCAATGGCACCTTGACGGGCGTGGTAAGCACGAGTGCGCTCGAACTGGGCATTGATATACCATATTTAACTCTTGGTATCTTAGTTGGTGTGCCACGGTCCGCGACGAGTTTGTTCCAACGAATCGGCCGTATCGGCAGACATAAAGAAGGGAACATTCTCATTATCAATACGGGGGACATATATAGCGAAAGCATTTTTGCGAAGCCGAACGAAATTTTTAACATACCGCTTTCAGAAAGTGCCTTGTACCTCGAAAATCGGAGAATCCAGTACATTCATGCACTCTGTTTGGCACGAATGGATGGCGAGCACGATAAAATATGCCATACACATGGGATGGGAAAAGGGAGAGATTTTCATAGTGATATTGAATGGCCAGACGGCTTTATTGAACTCTGCAAGGCTGAACGGGCCGGTGTTATATCCACGGAATTTCAAAGCATGAAATCTCAAGCCGGCGATGATCCGAATCACACCTTTCCTCTTAGGGATGTGGATCTCCAGTTTCAGGTGAAGTACAAGAAAGGCACGATGGAGGAATCAAAAGGCACGCTTTCCTATGGTCAATTAATGAGAGAGGCCTATCCGGGTGCAGTTTACTATTACGCTACACAGCCTTTTCGTGTTTATCGAGTGAGCCCGCATCGGCGCGTTGCAGAAGTCAGACCTGAAAAGCGATACACGACAAAACCCCAAATAATGCCCACTCTGATCTTCCCCAACTTTACAGCTGGGAATGTCTTTGGGGCCAAAAAGCATGGCGATTTGATAGTTGCTGAATGCAATCTTCAGATAAGAGAAGCGATTGCAGGCTACAAAGAGAGAAGAGGTCCTAACGAAATCTCCTGCACGTATCCCCTTGATCCGACTGACGGCATCTATTTTGATCAACCGCGATTTACGAGAAATTTCTTCACGACCGGTGTCGTCTTTTCCCACCCTATATTCAACCAAGCCAATATTAGAAATGATGTCCTCGCAAATTACCTTTTCGAGACATTCTTGATGGCCGTTCCATTTGAGCGTCGGGATTTGCAGTACGGTACGGATAAACACCGACTGCAGCAAGGGCCAATAAACTCGGATGATCGCTTTCTGTGCGTGTATGACCAGACCTATGGCAGCTTGAGACTCTCCGGGAGAATCATGGAGACAAACACGCTAAAGCAGATGGCCGCGCGCTTGGAAATGCTGCTAGAAATCGGGACGAAGGACGACACCCTTAGCATGGATGCTACGACCGCTGCCGCGCTAAGAGAAATATTGGAATCACTCAGGCAGAGAGAAACTATATTGTCATTCGGGACGGAAGAAACTAGTCTGCCGGACGGCGATCGGTTCGTCAGGGTCATTCAGCCAGGGAGCAAAGGACTGGATATCAGAAAGGATAATGAGGAGTTCTTTGTCGAAGCCGTATTCTACAGCCCGGTTATGCAGGGCATTGCCTACCGTGGGAAACACCTATCCGATGGCCGAGCAGAAAATGCCGGCGTGACCATTTCAATCCCGTACATGTCACTGATCGAAGTACCCGGGGAATCCCGTCATGCATTGTATGATTTACAAACGGGCGAGTTAAAGGAACTGCCGGATCAATGATGATTTCAAAGACGAACGGGTTGGAGGAATTACCGCTCATCTGCGGCGGATCTTAAGGGAGCATAACGTAACGGATGATACCCCTAGCTGATCAAATATTCAATGCGCTCGATGGCGCTGCCGGTCTATACCACAGGCTCATCCTTGTTGTAGGGCCTGCCGGGGCCGGGAAGACGGCGGCGCTTCAAAAGGTCAGTGCCGGCATCGGGGCTCCGATCGTAAATGTAAATCTTGAACTGTCACGCCGAATGCTCGATCTTACCGAGCGCCAACGGATTCTTCAGCTGCCGCGTTTGCTAGGCACACTAGTTGATGATGCAAAGAGCGATGTGGTGCTGCTTGACAATATCGAGGTGCTGTTCGATGTTGCGCTCAAGCAGGATCCGCTCCGGCTGCTTCAGGGCATATCTCGCAGCAAAACAATCGTGGCTGCATGGAACGGAGCCTTAAAGGATGAGCATGTGACGTATGCGGCGCCGGATCATCATGAATACAGAAGGTACCCATTAAAGGATCTATTGGTGCTGACTTCCGATTGACGAGCGAATACGGTGAAACGAGGAGCGGATGATGAAATACGGCGACCTGATTCAGTTTGATCCCATCGAAACCGTTGTCCAGTTGCGTGACGCCAATGAGGATGCCTCCGCCAGGCAGCTTGTTCGAACATACGTCATCTCCGATGAGATGGCCGAGAGGCTGATCAACCTTGTAATCCCTCAGCTTCAGTTCGATAAACCCACGGATAATAAAGGGCTCTTGGTTGTCGGAAATTACGGAACAGGAAAGTCCCACCTGATGTCCGTGATATCCGCCATTGCCGAAAACGGCGAGCTTGCATCCGATCTCAATGATAAGAAGGTTGCACGCGCCGCCGCCAAAATCAGCGGGCGCTTCAAGGTCATCAGAACCGAGATTGGCTCGACGACCATGTCCCTGCGGGACATTCTTGTGGCCGAGCTGGAAGAACATTTGTCCGCGATGGACGTTACCTATGCCTTCCCGCCCGCGGTCAAGGTGCGCGAAAACAAAAGCGCGTTCGAAGAAATGATGGCGTCCTTCCATGCGGTCTATCCCGATCACGGCCTGCTTCTAGTAGTCGACGAGCTTCTCGATTACCTGCGCACCCGCAAAGACCAGGAACTGATCCTCGATCTGAACTTCCTGCGCGAGATCGGCGAGGTGTGCAAGGACCTGCGTTTCCGGTTTGTCGCCGGTGTCCAGGAAGCCATTTTTGACAGTCCGCGTTTCGCCTTTGTGGCTGAAAGCATCCGCCGGGTGAAGGACCGATTCGAGCAGGTTCTGATCGCCCGCAAAGATGTCAAATACGTTGCGGCCGAGCGCTTGCTGAAGAAAACCGCCGACCAGCAGGTGAAAATCAGGGAGTACCTGACACCCTTCGCAAAGTTCTACGGCCGTATGAACGAGCGCATGGACGAATTCGTGAATCTCTTTCCCGTGCATCCCGACTACATCGATGTGTTCGAGCAAATCAAGGTTGCGGAGAAGCGGGAAGTGCTCAGGACCTTGTCCATGGCCATGAAGAAGCTTGTGCATGAGACGGTGCCGATGGATCGGCCGGGTGTCATCGCCTACGACAGTTACTGGTCGGCTTTGCGCGAAAACCCATCCTTCCGAGCCGTCCCGGATATCCGAGCGGTCATCGATTGCAGTCAGGTGCTCGAGTCCCGCATCCAGCAAGCCTTCACTCGCCCGGCCTACAAACCCATGGCCTTGAGGCTCATCCATGCGCTGTCGGTCCATCGCCTGACAACGGGCGATATCTACACCCCCCTGGGTGCGACGGCCGAGGAACTGCGGGATGGCTTGTGCCTTTTCCAGCCGGGCATCGAGGAGTTGGGGGGCGTCCCGGCCGACGATCTGCTCTCTCAGGTGGAAACTGTGCTGCGGGAGATCCACAAGACGGTAAGCGGGCAATTCATTTCCTCCAACCCTGAAAACCGCCAGTACTATCTGGATCTGAAGAAGACGGACGATTTCGACGCCCTGATTGAAAAACGGGCCGAGAGTCTCGATTCCGCCCAGCTTGACCGCTACTACTACGAAGCCTTGAAGCGCGTCATGGAATGCACCGACCAGACCTATGTAACAGGGTACAGGATCTGGCAGCACGAACTCGAATGGCTGGAACGCAAGGCCGCGCGCCAGGGATACCTCTTTTTCGGTGCGCCCAACGAGCGTTCAACCGCCGTGCCGCCGCGCGACTTCTACCTCTACTTCATCCAGCCCTTCGATGCGCCGCAGTTCAAGGACGAGAAAAAACCCGACGAGCTGTTCTTGCGCCTGGCGCACACCGATGAGAAAGTCCTGGCGGCACTCCGAAATTACGCTGCGGCGCTGGACCTTGCCGCCACAGCATCTGGCCATGCCAAATCCACCTACGAGTCCAAGGCGTCAAACTTTCTTCGCGACCTCGTGCAATGGCTCCAAAAGAATATGACGTCGGCATTTGAGGTGACCTACCAGGGGCGCGCCAAATCGATCACCGAGTGGGCCAAGGGCAAGTCCATCCGCGAGCTATCCGGCATCGGGGCCCATGAGCGGATCAACTTCCGCGATCTGGTGAACACCGTCGCCGGCATTTGCTTGGGTGCGCACTTTCAGGACCAGGCGCCTGAATATCCCGTATTTTCCGTGCTGATTACCGGGACGAACCGGGCTCAGGCCGCGCAGGACGCCCTGCGGGCCCTTGCCGGACAGACCCGCACCAAGCAGGCCACCGCGGTGCTCGATGCCCTCGAACTGCTCGACGGCGACCATTTGGACCCCTATCGGTCCAAGTATGCCAAGCACATTCTCGCCGTCGCGAAGAAAAAAGGGCACGGGCAGGTGGTCAACCGCTCCGAACTGATACAGGATGTCCTTGGCGTGGAGTACCTTGCGCCCCAATCGCTTCGGCTGGAACCCGAATGGGCCGTGGTGGTGCTGGCCGCGCTGGTCTATGCCGGCGAGTTGGTCCTGTCGATCCCGGGCAAGAAGTTCGATGCCACAGGCTTGTCACAACTGGCCGGCACCGGCATTGACGAACTAACGCAGTTCAAACACATCGAGCGTCCCAAGGATTGGAATCTGCCGGCGCTCAAGGCGCTGTTCGAATTGCTCGGACTCACGCCGGGGCTTGCCCAGCTGGTCACGCAGGGCAAGGAAGAGCCGGTCAAGGAACTGCAAAAGGTTATCACTGCCGCGGTTGAGCGTCTGGTGCTCGTCCAGCAGAGCCTGCAGACCGGCCTGTTCTTCTGGGGCCGCGCGCTTCTGGCCGAGGATGAGGCCAAGAAGGTCCGCGCCAAGCTGGAGGAAACCAAAAACTTCCTCGAATCCCTGCAGGCCTACACGACCCCGGGGAAGCTCAAGAATTTCCGCTACGATGCAGTGGAAGTAACCGCGCAACGAAGCGGGCTCGAAACGCTCTCCGAGATCAAGTCTCTTGAGGAGTTGGTCGTCGAACTGGGGACCATGGCATCGTACCTCTCCACTGCCGAAGCGGTTCTGCCTGCCGGCCATGAATGGATCGACAAGATAAAGACGGTACGGGACGATGTTCTCGCGCAAATCAGCGATCCGGCGAAACGGGGTGCATCCTCCTTCCGCCAGCAGATTCACCGAAGGCTAACCGAACTCAAGAAGGCCTACCTGTTGGCCTATCTCACCATGCACGCGAAAGCTCGCCTGGGGGTGAACGAGGACAAGCGCAAGGCCCGGCTCATGGGCGACAAGCGGCTCAAGGACTTGCAGAAACTTTCCACGATTGACCTGATGCCGCGCCTACAGCTCACGGAGTTCCAGAACCGGCTCACCGGGTTGAAAAGCTGCTTCGCGCTGACCGAGCCGGAACTGGAGGCATCGCCGGTTTGCCCGCACTGCGGCTTTAAGCCGGGCGTTGGGCCCATCACGGCGCCTCCCGCGGGCGTGATGCTTGACACCCTGGATACTGAGCTCGACAGGCTCGTCGAGGGCTGGACGCAGACGTTGCTCTCGAATCTGGACGACCCGACTACCAAGGGGAACCTGAGCCTGCTCAAGCCAGAGCCCCGCAGGCTCGTCAACGGCTTCATCAAGAAGCGGGCCTTGCCGGAGGAACTCGATCAGGCATTCATACAAGCTTTGCAGGAAGTGCTCTCCGGGCTCACCAGGGTCTCGGTGAAGATCGGTGACCTTCGCGAAGCCCTGCTTGCGGGTGGTTCTCCCTCCACCCCGGCGGAGATGCGGAAGCGGTTTGAGGAGTATCTAGAAAAGCTGTGCAAGGGCAAGGAGCCTGGGAAGGTAAGAATAGTGCTGGAAGAGTAACAAAAAAGATAAGTGATTCCAAGGATCATAGGAAGGGTAATGAAAGCTGGAATTTTTGCTGTGAAGATACTTGTTAGCATCGGCGCTCCTAACTGACGAAGCTGTAGAAGCAACAAGGATATTTAGAGGCTTCCATGAAGCTCACGCATATTCATATTCGGAATTTCCGGGCATGCAAAGATGTATCTCTTAAACTCGGTAGCATGCACGCGTTGGTCGGCTCGAACAATGCAGGTAAATCGACAGTTCTGAGGGCCTTGGAATTTCTCTTTAATCCAAGTACCAGGTCTTTGAACGAAGAATCGTTCTGGAATAAGGACACAACTCTTGAGATTCGGGTAGAGGCGATATTTTCAGAATTGACGGAACACGAGAAAGATGAACTAAAAGCCTATCTCAAACCGGACGGAACATTCCATATGGCGCGCTCCGCGAAAATAGGAGCCAAGAGCAATGACGCGGATGCCGATAGCGAGCAGGGCGAAGAAAAAATCGTGATTGGTCAGCATTACAAGAAACCGATTCCAGAACCAGAGTGGCTTCAAGAAAGCAACATTAACAGTAATAATATAAAGGAGTGGTGGAAAAATAAAGAACAATTAGCCGTAGCTGGTGCTAGCTTTTCTGATTTTCTCAGCAGTACAAAAGTACCAGCAGTCGGGGATTGGAAGGAAAAAGCGAAGGTGTTTTTCGCGGCGCATGCTGATAAAATTCCGGTGCAAGACGCGTGGGTTGATAATCCCAAAGGTTATGCTAACGTCCTTAAAGGTATGTTGCCTTTTTTTGTGCTTGTGCCTGCAGTTAGAGACGTCACCGACGAATCCAGGGGCACGAAAAGTAGCCCGTTCGGTAAACTCCTGTATGCCATTCTCGATACTGTCACGGCTGAAAAAAAATCGAAAATAGAGAGCATTCTCGCCGAAGTCGCAAAGCAGATGAACCGCGCAGGAGGAGCCGAACGCGTCCCCCTAATTGCCGAAACGGAAAAGCAGCTTAATGCATTGCTAAACGATTTTTTTACGGGATGCGACTTGGAAATCGAGTTTGAGACACCAACACTGGAAGTCCTTCTGAGCGCACCCAAGCTCTATGTGGATGATGGGTTCAGGAATGCCGTTGAAAACAAGGGCCATGGGCTTCAGCGCGCAGTTATTTTCACCATTTTAAGACGCTATGCAGAATATATGGCGTCTGCACCTGACGGCAAGAAGCGAAATCTTATCCTTGCGGTTGAAGAACCGGAACTCTACATGCATCCACAGGCACAGCGGACCATTCGGAGAGTCTTTCGGAAGATAGCGGAAAGCAACGACCAGGTATTTTTTTCAACACACTCTTCGCTTCTTGTGGATGTGGCGTATTTCGATGAAATCATTCGAATGGAGATGGATTGTGAGGTTACAGATTGCAAAAAAACCACGAAATGCACTGCTTGGCAGCTCCCTATGGCCAAGATGATCAAAGACCTTGAGACTCGAATCCCGAGGTTAAAGGGAAAGGTGACAGCGGAATCGATGCGAGATTTGTATTCACATGTGTACAATCCACGTCGGAACGAAGGATTTTTCGCGTCGAAAATTATTCTCGTCGAAGGCTTAACCGAGGAATACAGTTTGCCCATATATGCCGACGCATTGGCGAATTGTGCTTTTGATCCCCAAGGTATTAGTGTTGTGGAATGCGGTGGAAAATGTTCTATGGACCGTCTCTTCAGGATATTCAATGAGCTTCACATTCCTTGTTACGTTCTGTTCGACTACGATAAAGACAATTCTGACAAGAACATCACTGACAAATCCAAGGAACTTCTCGCCATGGTAGGGAACCATCAGGAAGTACCTCAATCACTGTTCGTTGATGATTCGATCGCTTGCTTCCCCACGAGGTGGGAGACACATTTGAAGCCAGAGATTCCTGATTTTGAATCGCTGACAGCGGAGGCACGCAAGGAACTAGGACTGAGGGACGATAGCGGGAAGCCTCTGATTGCCCGTTACATAGCACGAAAGATAACCGTGCAGAACCCGCCGGTCGTTCCCCCAAGTATTAAAGCGATCATTGAAAAAGCAGTGGCCGTAACATGGAAGGGTAGCTGTCTGAAGAGTTAGGCATTCTAGGAGGCTGCTAAGGAATGAAATCGGCGGGCGACCTTTTCAATCTAGATTCGAAATCAAAGCCAACCGGTCCGGTGATATGTCTAGGTGTGACATTCCCGAACGACGAGGAGCGTCGCAAGTACTTCCTTGGCATCCTGCGCGAGAAGCTCAAGGACCCTGAGTTTCGCAAGATCGAGGGATTCCCCATCGGCTCGGACGAGGACATCCTGGCACTGTCCGATCCACCATACTACACGGCCTGCCCAAACCCCTTCATCGCGGACTTCATCAAACACTACGGTAAGCCTTACGACCCCAAAACAGACAACTACCAGCGGGAGCCATTTGCCGCGGATGTGAGCGAGGGCAAGAACGACCCGATCTACAACGCCCACTCCTACCACACCAAAGTTCCGCACAAGGCAATCATGCGGTACATCCTCCATTACACCGAACCGGGGGATATCGTCTTTGACGGATTTTGCGGGACTGGAATGACGGGTGTGGCGGCCAAACTTTGTGGAGATTGTAGCGCGGTTTCATCCCTAGGGTATCCGGTAACCCAGGATGGAAGCATCTTGGGTGAGGACAAGAAGGAGATCTCTCGATGTGGAGATCGTGTTTCCGTCCTGAATGACCTGTCACCGGCTGCCACGTTGATTGCCGCTGGGTACAACGTCACAACCGATTCGAAGGGGTTTGCGCAACTCGCCAAGAAGCTTTTGGACAAATTCAACGCTGAATACGGTTGGATGTACGAGACGCGTGACCCCAAGACAGGCGCGATTTGCTTGATTGATTTCACCATCTGGTCGGAGGTCTTTTCCTGTCCCCATTGCGCCGGCGAATTGGAGTTTTGGGATCTGGCCTGGGATGAGGATTCAGGAACACTTGCCGATCAGCCCACTTGTCCTCACTGCGGAGCAGAGGTGTCCAAGCGTGATCTCGTCCGGCGCACCACCACCTATTACGACAAGGCGGTAAAGGCCACCCGGACCCGCCAGGTCTTGCGTCCGGTAGAAATCCGATACCAGCATCAAGGGATAAAAAAGAGCAAGAAACCTGATAAGGGCGATATCGCGAACCTTGAGAAAATCGAAGGACTGATCGAGTCCATCGAGTACCCGACGGAATTGATGATGTTTGTGCCGGAGGGGGAAGAATGGGGTGACCTCTATCGCGGATATCACGAGGGGATCAGCCGAGCACACGATTTTCATCTGCCACGTCAACTCGTCGTGTTCTCTCTGCTCTGGCGAATGGCTGATGATCTGCCTAAAGAGGAGATGAAGCGGCTCTGGCGCTTCACGTTGCAGAGCGTTGTCGTGAGTTTTACACGCCGGAATAGGTTCTTGAAGAACGCCTATTCTCAGGTGAACCGTGCTCTCAGCGGCACTCTCTACATCGGTTCGACTGTTAGCGAGCCGAGTCCGACCTACGTCCTGACCGGCAAGATCAAGAGATTCGGGGGGGCCATTCCAAGGGGCGGCTCCTCAATAGCAATAACCACGCAGTCTCTCGCCTCGGTCCTTATCCCGAAGAACTCGGTTGATTATGTCTTCATCGACCCTCCCTTTGGCGACAACCTGCCCTACGCCGAGCTCAATTTCTTGTGGGAGGCATGGCTCCGTGTATTCACGAACTCGGGGCAGGATGCCATTGTCAGCGGCAAGCAGCGGAAAGACTTGGCCGTCTACGCGAATATGATGACGGAGTGTCTGAAACAGGTCTATCGCGTTCTCAAGCCGGGTCGGTGGGTGACGGTCGAGTTTCACAATTCCAAGAACGCAGTCTGGACCGCGATTCAGGAGGCTTTGGGGCGAGCGGGTTTCATCATCGCCGATGTCAGCGTTCTTGATAAGGGGATGAAGACCAAGAAGCAGATGCATGCCAAGGCTGTCGATAAGGACCTAGTCATTTCCGCTTACAAACCGAGCGATGGTCTCGAAAAGCGATTCCAACTCCAGGCTGGAACCGAAGAGGGGCTGTGGGATTTCATCCGAACCCACCTTCGGCAGCTTCCCGTGTTCATCGTCAAGGGTGGGTTCGGACAAATGATAGCGGAGCGACAACAAGTACTGTTGTTCGACCGCATGGTGGCTTTCCATGTTCAGCGCGGCGTGACCGTTCCTTTATCTGCTGCGGAATTTTACGCAGGACTTGCCCAGAGGTTCTCCGAACGGGACGGCATGTATTTCCTGCCGGAACAGGTGGCCGAATACGACAAGAAGCGAATGACCGTCAAGGAAATCCTGCAGCTGGAAATCGCACCATGCGATGAAGCGTCATCCATTCAATGGCTGAGGCAGCAACTTGTCACCAAGCCTCAGACCTTCCAGGAGCTACACCCTCAATTTCTCAAGGAATTAGGCGGCTGGCAAAAGCACGAAAAGCCGCTGGAACTTTCCGACCTGCTGGAGCAGAACTTCTTGCGCTACGACGGCAAGGGCGAGGTGCCGAGCCAGATACACAGTTACCTATCCACAAACTTCAAAGAGCTTCGGAACCTGCCAAAGGATGCCTCTGAACTCCGCGCCAAAGCAAAGGATCGCTGGTATGTGCCCGACCCGAACAAAGCCGGAGACCTGGAGAAGCTGCGCGAGCGCTCGCTACTCAAGGAATTTGAAGACTACCGTACTTCAAGCCAGAAGCGCCTGAAGGTGTTCCGCCTTGAGGCAGTGCGTGCAGGGTTCAAGAAGGCATGGCAGGAGCGCGATTATGCCACCATCATAGCTGTGGCGCGCAAAATACCCGAAGACGTCCTCCAGGAAGACCCGAAGTTGTTGATGTGGTTCGACCAAGCAGTCACGAGATCCGGCGAAACGGAGAATTAGTGAAAGGGCGGAATGAAGAAAGAAATAGAGACAGGCGTTAACAAGGGCGGAGGTACAGTAAACCCGTGTTATTTTGGAGAAGCAAGAGACAGTCAAATAAGGTGGAGTTGGCAACTGCCTATTCCGCTGATTCCGCCATGCGATTCCGAGCGAAGCCGCCACC
>Ga0116184_10003140_pt1 | contig 13778 bp, 8 predicted proteins | sample AD_JPNNA5_MetaG_FD_89886 | JGI IMG/M metagenome (GOLD analysis project Ga0116184, IMG submission 89886) | Active sludge microbial communities of municipal wastewater-treating anaerobic digesters from Japan - AD_JPNNA5_MetaG | ecosystem: Engineered > Bioreactor > Anaerobic > Digestate | place... | reverse complement strand
TGATCAATTTTCATGATACCACCGTAAGAATCTGAAGGGGTGTCGTTGCCAATAACAAAACAGTTTGAAAGCGAGGATATTTGAAAATTGTTACCTATTCCTGCCATTGGACTGCCCTGGGGAATAATGTACCGGAAATCTTTCAGCAGGTCGAAGATAAGTTCTTCGGACATCGGGTTAGGATATTTTTTTTCGATGCGGGCAATTTCCCGGGCTATGCGACGGTGCATATCGTCCGGAGTTTTTTCCAGCAGTTCGCCGTCGCGGTTTTTTAGGGCATATTTATTTATCCATACATCCGCAGCCAGCGTATCTCCTTTAAAATATTCAATAGTAGCAGCCAGGGCCTCTTCGTGCGAATATATCGTTTGTTGGTTTTTTCCTTTTTTTTCCATTTCAATCTTTATTTCAGTTGATTCTTCACTAATAAATAATCCATCATCAGGTTTGGGAGGTATTCTGTGTTCATATAACTTATCATACGCCGATTCCCGTTTTGTTTCCTGAATATTTTGCTCGTTATCTGTATGTTGAGGCTTAAAAGTCGGAGATTTTTCTTCCATAACAATATTTATATATTTTAAAACACTAATAATTTGTTAAATTAACCTTAATTTACACTTATACCGGGGGTAAAAAGGGATGGCTAAATTATACAAAGGGGGCATGCAAACCAACCCATTTTTATTAACAAAATCGCAGACTTATTAACGAAATAAAGATGTTTTTGTTAACGCTGTGCCAAACAAGTTTTGTTGATAAAAAGTTTATAATTTATCTAAATTACTCCATATGAGTTTTGTACCAAAGCCAAGTCGGTTGTCGGTGAGTTTATAGAAGGAGGGGACTAGTCCCCAAAACGGGGTATCCTTCAGGAAAGGCTTGGTATAAGGGAATTTCAGGAGGTATGCCCTTCGGGCTTCCTTTAATTCCGTATCTTTTAACTCAATCATTTTCCCGGTAAACTGCAAACCCCTTATTTTGCCGATGATGCGTGTTTCGAGGGCAATGGATCCGGCTACCACCGGCTGTTTCAGAAAATGACAAATATGTTGTGTTTTATACTCCGAGGTAAAAACAAAAAGATTTTTTTCAGGAACGAAAGCATAAAAACAAGTACAGCAATAAGGCAGGTTATTTTCAGCGGTAGCCAGGGTGAAAATATGATGCTTGCTGATAAGCTTGAAAATTCTTTGGTCGATAGAATTCATGAGGGGTCTCAAGTAAAAGTCTGCATTTCACAGAGTTTATGATAGACGCCTTTCAGGGCGGAGAGTTCTGCATGAGTGCCCCGTTCCACGATTTTGCCGTTTTGCAGGACAATAATCTCGTCGGCAAACTGAACGGTGGAAAGGCGGTGAGCGATTACCACGGAAGTACGGTTTTGCATGAGTTTTACCAGGGCTTCCTGCACCAGGCGTTCCGACTCGGTATCGAGCGAGGAGGTGGCTTCATCGAGTATCATCACCGGAGGATTGAGCAGCACAGCCCTGGCAATGCTGAGCCGTTGTTTTTGTCCGCCCGATAACTTCATACCCCTGTCTCCAATATAACTCTGATAACCGTTTTCGAGCTGCATGATAAAATCGTGGGCATTGGCAATTTTTGCCGCCTGTATCACGGCTTCTTCGCTTACTTTTTCCATGCCGAATGCAATGTTATTGAACACGGTGTCATTGAACAAAATGGTTTCCTGCGTAACAATGCCCATCAGTTGCCTGAGGTCAGATATTACATAATCCTTCACATTGACCTCATCCACCAGCAGCTCACCCCCTGTGCAATCGTAAAAACGGGGCAGCAGGTCCACGAGGGTTGATTTTCCGGCACCGGATGGCCCAACAATGGCGATAGTTTTACCCTTGCCAATCTTGAGGTTGATGTGATGAAGCACCTCTTCTTTTTCGTAAGTAAAACTAACATTATTATATATAATAGAATTTTTAAACTCTTTGATGGGTTTTGCATCAGGTTTTTCGGTAATCACTTCCTCTGCATTGAGCACCTGTTCGATACGTTCTACTGAAGCCGCGCCTTTTTGCACATTGGAATAGGCATCGGTAAAAGATTTTACGGGGTTGATAAGCTGCGAAAACATCACCAGATAGGTGATAAATACCGAAGCGGAGAGTTCCTGGCTCCCTGACGAAAGAATTAAGGTGCCGCCATAAAGCAACACCGCACCTACCACAATTATTGCCATAAATTCGCTGAGCGGCGAAGCCATATCGCGTTTCCGAAAAAGTCTTATCATCAGCCGGGTATAATCGTGGTTAACTTTTTTGAATCGTTCATTTACGGAATCTATGGCATTAAAAGCTTTGATAATCCTCAATCCGCTGATAGTTTCTTCGATATTGGAGAGCAGTTCGCCCATTTTCACCTGTCCTTTGGCTGAGGTCCTTTTGAGGCTGCTGCCTATCTTGGCGATAATAAAACCGCTGACAGGGAACAAAATAAAAACAAACAAGGTTAGTTGCGGACTAATCAAAAACATAGACACCAGGTAAGTGATTATGGCCAGTGGTTCGCGAAAAATCATTTCCAATGAAGTCATTATGGTCCATTGTACCTCCTGAACATCATTGGTCATTCTCGACATGATATCCCCTTTGCGTTGTTCGCTGTAATAAGCCAGCGGAAGTATCATAATCTTCAGGTACAGTTCGTTGCGAATATCTTTAACCACTCCGTTTCGTATGGGTGCCAAAAAGAACATGGCCATATAACGGAAAAAATTTTTCAGAAAAAACAGGATGATGATGGCGATACAGATATACATAAGGGCGGCAAATTCGCCATTGGTCTGAATCACATGACTGATCCAGTAATAAAAATTAAGTTTTATAGAGTCGGGATTCAGGGCCACAGGCGGCGCTATTGTAACCACATCAATTTGTTTGAAAAGAATGTTGAGCATGGGAATAAAAAGCACGAAAGAAACCACTGAAAATATTACCGAAAGGATATTGAAAAAAATGGTATATAAAGCCTCTTTCCAGTAGGGCTTTGCAAAACGCAGTATTTTATAGAGTTTTTTCACAGAGCAAAGATAACCAGAAAATCAGAATGCAGAAGTGAGAATACAGAATTTTGACGGAATTGTAAGACTAATGGAAGGGCTAGGTAAAACCAATATAATTGAAGCCAGCCATCCGATATGTACAAAATAAAGACCGTCTCAATTTAAGACGGCCTCTTTCTGGAATTAAAAAAAATTATTCTTTAATTAATTTCCTGAATGCAATGCCATTGTAACCGGCAATTTTAACGATATAAATACCGGATCGCAAAGATGAAATATTTATCTCGGTTTTCTTTAGTTTGACGGAAACTTGTTTAATAAGTCGCCTCTCAATGTTGAATATTTCAACAAAAGCGCCATAGTCATTATTTTCAGCAAACTCAATTGTGAAGGATTCATTTGCAGGGTTTGGAAAAATCCTGAAAGAATCATTGCTTTTTGTTATGTCTATGATATTTAATAGTTCACTTTGAACAATGTTTGATTTTGCCGTCTGAATTTTTGCTTTCGACGGTGCACAGGGGTTCGGATTCACAGCCTCGATCTGATAATATTGGTTCCCTGCAGGGGGTGTGAGGTCTGTATAGTAGTTTATTGAGTCGGGTACTGTCGTCAGTAAAGTCATATTCGAAAGGTCAGTGCCTCTGTAAATATTATAAGATGCAAATGCAAACCCCTCATAATTTGTCCAGGCCAGATTATATGTATTACCAATACCCGGATTAATCGTGAGGTAAATAGATTGATGATGATTACTTAATGGAGTTTCTATCCCACAGGTATCCACTGCAGATAATTTATAGCGATAGGCTTGTTGCATAGGATCAGCCAAACTATCGACGAAAACACTCAGTGAATTATAACTTACTGACCCCAGCAAACTATAGCTATTGGGCTGATTACCCTCCACATAAACATTAAAGTGGTCGATAGCATTTGTAAGTGGCTTGTTCCATATGATTCTGTTTTTTCCCGAAATGCTGTCAACTGTAACAAGACATATGTCCTGATTAATTGATAATCCAGCAAAAAATGGCTGCGACTCAACGATACAACCGTTTATTCCTCCTGTCTGCACGGTATAGTTGCCCGCAGTTGTCACTGTGATGTTTTGTATAGTATCCCCGTTCGACCAGAGATATGAAGAGGCACCGGCCGGGGCTTCCAACGTAGCAATTCCGCCAGCGCACGTTGGTATAATTATGGGGACTGCCGGATTTGCATTCACTGTTAGTATAGCAGAATTTGACGTTGCATTATTTGATCCATTGCAATTTGAAATATAACAACGGTAACTATACGTATTAGCGGCAGAAATTCCTGCAATATTCAATGTATCTGTATTCATATTAGCATAAATTGCGCCCACGGGTGTCCCATTTACAACATTAACCCATGAACTACCATTAAAATATTGCCATTGATAAGAGAATGGTGCTGAGCCACTTGCAGCGACAGATATATTAATGTTTCCACTGATTTCACACATATTCTGATTTAAAGGCTGGGCGCCAATTGTTACCCCTGAACAAGCTCCTCCGCAAACCTGGCCATTGACATATGTTACATTATAGAACTGATAAAATTCGTCAGCAATGATTGTGTCTATTGGATCGCTGGAAAAGTTTAAATACGAACATCCGGGCCCTGCATAAGAGAAATTAAGTTTACATAAAACCCCGTTAATTGCCACCGGCATATCACCCCATAAAAAACATATTTTTCCGGGAGTTGGGCTGTAAACCGAAGCACCAGTAACCCCTGTATACCAATCAGTTGCATCTACATAAGTCATAATAGCCGGATCGTAGTCAATTGTCCACTGAAGAGCTGTAACCTGATTATTAAATCCTGTCATCATCAATTCTACCTGTACAGCACCAGAAGAAAAGTAAACTGATTGAAGGGTACATGTTTGTGAATAGTTATTTGTTGTAAGACAAACCACTAAGAATAAAATAACAATACTGATTTTTTTCATTTTTTTATTTTTTATAATTGCCTTTCAATAATGGCTAAATAATGTTACAATTTCTTTCTGACAGCCAGAATTAATTTCAAAACTAATTGACGATTGTTAAGACAAGATGAATATTTAAAAGGTTGCTTATACGCATTTTTTATAATAAAAAATTTCCTAGAAGACATAAGTTGTTCATAAAAATCATAATTATGATTGTATAAGTATTTAAAAGCCGCTGGTATACAGCTCGTACTTATTGGGATTTGTCTATCAAACGCGTACCTAAACCACTACATAGGGTCTACATCCACCGCAACTTTTACCGATGAAAAATTTTTCAAAAAATCGTCGATAATCTGCATTATTTTTTCTTTGTGTTGTTGAACCTGATTGTCACGGTCGAGTTTGATAAGGATATTTTTCAGATATAGGTTACGGATACGGGCGACCACCGGGTATTCCGGTCCAAAAACCTTTTTAGAAAAATTCAGCCTCAGGTTGTGAGCCAGGTACGAAGCGGCTTCATTTAATTTATGGCTGTCCTGATGTTTCAAGGTTATTTGAATCAGCCGGCAATAAGGGGGATAATGAAATTGTTGCCGTTGCAGCAACTGTTTGGTACACATTTCAGTATAGTTATGATCGACCACATACTTTATTATCGGATGGTCGGGGTTGTAGGTCTGGATAACAACCTTTCCTCTTTTATTGCGGCGGCCGGCGCGTCCGCTCACCTGTGCCATCAGCTGAAAACTGCGCTCATGCGATCTGAAATCGGGGAAATTGAGCATGTTGTCGGCATTTATAACTCCCACTACATTAACATTATCAAAGTCCAGGCCTTTAGTAATCATCTGGGTTCCGATGAGAATGTCTGTTTTGCGGTCTTCAAAATCATTAAGAATCTGGAGGTAGGCATTTTTTGTGCGGGTAGAATCCAGGTCCATACGCGCAATACGATGGTCTCTGAAAATCAAAGCCGTTTCTTCTTCAATCCTTTCGGTGCCAAGCCCTTTGGTATGCAAGGCGGTACTTTTGCATGCCGGACATTGTTCGGGAATTTTTTGTGTATATCCGCAATAATGGCATTTGAGCAGATTTATCTGCTTGTGGTATATGAGCGTAACATCGCAGTTTTTACATTCGGGCACCCAATTGCAGTCGTTGCATTCAATACGGGTTGAATACCCCCTCCTGTTCTGGAAAAGAATTATTTGTTCATTATTTTCGAGGGCTTCGTTCATCAGGTTGAAAAGCGTTTCGGTAAAATGCGATTTCATTTTTTTCTGCCTCGTTTGTTCTTTTAGGTTGGCAATGATGATTTCGGGCAGCAGCATATCTCCGTAACGTTTGTTGAGTTCGGCCATACCAAACTTTCCGCTGAGGGCATTGTAATATGTTTCTACTGAAGGTGTAGCCGACCCGAGCAGGGTTTTTGCCTGGTGGAAATGCGCCAGCATAATGGCTGCATCGCGGGCATTGTAGCGGGGCGGAGGATCCACCTGCTTGTATGAAGTATCGTGTTCTTCATCCACTATGATCAGTCCCAGGTTGCTAAACGGCAAAAACAGTGCGGAACGGGCGCCTAAAATAATCTGGTAGGGTTTGCCAACCGAACCGGAAGACCCGCCAGCCATCACCCTGTTCCACACCTCCACACGCTCATCGTTGCTGTATTTGGAATGGTACACGCCGACATCCTTGCCAAAATATTTTCTTAGCCGGTTAATAATCTGGGTAGTCAACGCTATTTCGGGCAACAGAAACAGCACCTGCTTACCTTGTGCCAGAGTTTCATTGATAAGTTTTATATAAATTTCGGTTTTACCGCTGGATGTAATACCATGCAGCAATACAACATCCTTTTCGGTGAAATGCTGTTTTATGAGCTCAAAGGCCCCCACCTGTTCATCAGTCAATATAATATCATCAACCAAATTAGTACTGTCAAAATCTTTCAGCCGGGTGTCTCTTCTGGTATAGGTTTCGAGTATTCCTTTAGCCATCAGTCCCTGGAGTTGTGCTGATGAGGCCTTTGCTTTTTGGAGTAATACCGGCCGACTAACATGTTGCATGGGAGGAACGGCATCACGGGTAAGATGAATAAACGCCATGAGCACTTCCAACTGTTTGAAGGCTTTGCGGTTTAGCTCGTCAAAAGCTTTGTGCAGCAAATTTTCTTCCTGATATTCATTTGAAAGCCGGACGCAAACTTCTGTTTTGGGTCTGTATTTGTCGTGCAGCTCTTCTTCCAGCAGGACAATCTTTTTCTCAATCATATTTTTCAGCAGGGGAATGATTTTCTGCTGTTCCACAATGTCGGAGATTTCTGTAAGATTAAGCTTTTGCCGGATATCGAGAGCCTCCGCTATCAGATATTCTTTGTCGTTAAGCTGTTCAAAATTTCTGTCGAATTCGGGGTGTAGCACCACGCAGCTCTCGCTTTCAAGTTTGAGTGATGAAGGCAATGCTGCGTTCATCACTTCGCCCGGCCGGCACAAATAATATTTTACAATCCAGTCCCAGAAAAGATATTGTTTTTCGTTAACCACAGGGATATCGTCAAGGATAGATAAAATGTATTTGGGCACGTAGTTTACGGGTACATTTTCATGAATGCGATACACCAGGGCAGTATAAATCTTTTTTTTTCCAAACTGAACGACTACCCTTCCTCCTTTTTTTATTGAGCCATTTAATTCATAAGGCACCCGGTAGGTATAAAAGCCCGGTAGCGGGAGCGGAAGAATTACATCGGCAAAGAGGGTGATTCGATCCATACTAAAGAGATAATATCCTAGCCATTTTCAGCATATTAGTATTAATTTCCAGATGATGTTTGGTGGCTTTTTCAAATGGCGTATAAACAATGGTTTTGTTAACCTGTCCCACCATCACCCCTTTTTCGTTTTTCATAAGGGCCATAACGGATTCATAACCCAGAGTGCTCGCGAGCACCCTGTCCATACAGGTAGGTGTTCCACCCCGCTGCATATGTCCGATGATGGAGACACGGGTATCATAATAGCTAAATTTTTCTTTTACTTTCCGGGCCACATCAAAAGCGCCGCCCTGATCATCGCCTTCGGCCACAATGATGATACCTGAGGATTTGTTTTCGCGGTAGTCGTTTTCAAGTTTTGCAATGAGGTCATCGATATTGGTTTGCGTTTCAGGCACCAGAATTTCTTCGGCACCACAGGCAATTCCGCTACGCAGGGCAATAAATCCAGCATCACGCCCCATTACTTCAACAAAAAACAACCTGTCGTGCGAAGCCGCGGTATCCCGAAGTTTATCCACGGCTTCCACCACGGTATTTATTGCAGTATCGTAGCCTATGGTAAAATCAGTTCCATAGAGGTCGTTATCGATGGTGCCAGGCACCCCGACAATCGGGAAATCGTACTTTTTGCCCAGAGCCATTGCGCCCCTAAAAGTGCCGTCGCCACCTATAGCCACCAAGGCGTCAATTTTGGCCTGCACAAGATTTTTATAGGCAAGTTCCTGACCATCGTCGGTCATAAAACGCTCGCTGCGGGCTGTTTTAAGGATAGTTCCTCCCCGTTGAATGATATTTGAAACGGAGTGCCGTTGCATGGGCACAAATTCATTGTTTATCAGGCCTTCATAACCTCTGCAGATACCCGTAACAGTAACATTCATATATACACCGGTGCGAACCACGGCCCGAATTGCCGCATTCATACCGGGAGCATCACCGCCAGAGGTCAACACGCCAATATGTTTTATTGTTGTCATATTTTAGAAATATTTTTAACAAAAGTAAATTTTTCTATGGTCAGTTTCTGTTATGTGAATAAAAAAACAGCGGATCAAAATTGTCCGCTGTTTTTTTCCTCTCGGGTGAATGTTAGCTTATTCTTTTATAAATTTATTGGTGCAAACTCCTTTTTCTGATTCAACCTTGAGAATATACAAGCCATTTGTAAAATCAGAAATATTGACGGGAGTAATTCTAGAATTTACCGCTTGTGTATAAATCAATTGACCCTGCAGGTTATAAATAAGCACTATAGTAGATTTATCGGCCTGATTAACATCCACATATACGGTATTATTTGCCGGATTAGGATATACTTTCACGCCAAATTCAGAATTATTTTGTTCAATACCGGTTACAGGAGAGCAAATTATCGGGTCAACAACCAATGCCGTGCTGATATCGGGATTGCTGATATCCGGGTATGAATACCATGTGCTGTTATATTTCAAAAAAGCCGAATTTATTCCACTTGCACGGGCGGTGGTTTGTATTACAGAGAAGGTATCCGTCGGGGTATTATAATATATTTGATAACCCACATAAACATCAGAACCTGAAAATGATACGGGTGAATTAAAAGTGATATAATTAATATCCCAGGCTGTCAATGCGCTCACTGCAACATCTTTCGATCCCAAAACGGTTCCGGGTGTTGAGCCACCGCCCTGATACACATTAAAAGTTACTTTATGATTGCCTCCTGTGCCTCCGCTAAAAGCCTGACCCACATAAACTTCAAGTCCGGAAATACTCGATCCGCTTAATCCTGAATAGTATTCGGCATACTCAGACATGGAATAAGAGTTATGTCCAGTCCATGTTCCCCACTGTCCGGTACCAAAGCCATATAATGTGAGGGTATCCGTGGAAAGAATATTTGTCAGTGTATCACAGGTACTGACTGTAGTTCCTGTGGTAGTTGCATTGCCAGTAAGTCCAGGGGTTTTAAAACAAATGCCGGTGGTATTATATTCATAAACAGCATAATGATAGGTTGTTCCTGCGGCCAGTCCTGTGACATTTACAGAAGTTCCTGTGCCCTTGTAAACAACATAATTTCCCGTGCCAATCTGTGTTCCGCTGCCAAAAGCTGCGTTGGCGGTATAAGTTGTTCCGCTTACCGGAGTTGCATTTACGGCACTGCCTGCCCTTGCCACCACGAGTACGCCGCCAGTTCCGTTACCGCGTGTCCAGCCCACCGTCATGGTGTTATTGGTGATTGTAGAAGATGAAAATGACGTAGCCTGGGTGGTGGGAGCCGTACAACTAGTGCATGTAGTAACTCCGGCCAGTGAAGTTACCCCTGTGTTGGTAGGATCGAGCCAGTCTTTAAGACGTGTAGCTGCCGTAGTGCCGTTCTGATCCCAATGATAATAAAATTTTCCGTACCAATCGGCCTGAGTCGGCGTAGAACAATAGGACTGGCCTCCGGTGAGGGTTCCGACAATTTTTCCCGAACTATTGAAAATGGGTGATCCGGAAGAGCCCTGTTCTGTTACACCATGCCCATTTGTTGTCGCTGCCCAGGTTACCTGCCAGTGAGTACCAGTTCCGCCAGCATTATACGAAGTTAATGGGGTGGTATAAGTAGAAATTTTCATGATATCGGCCGAGGGATGATGAATGCCCACCCCGCTGGAACTGGCTGTATTGGTGCGATCCCAACCATTGTAATACACATCATAGGTTATGGCACTGTTGATCTGAACAAGACAGAAATCGGATCCATTGTTAGTGGAGCCATAAGTATCATGAGCCTTCAGAGTACATCCTGTTTTGGAATAGGAAGTGGAGCCGGTGGTGCCACTACAGGTAGAAGCCCAGTTTCTGAAATAAAACACCCAGGAATTATAATCCGAAGTGGAAGGATAACTGCTATAATAGTGGCAGTGGTCAGCCAACAACACATAAGGGGTACAATTCAGGCTAGTGTTGTTTACAAGAGAACCGGTACAATTAAACCAATTTGATCCGTTTTTGATATCAATAAGACAAACGCCTTTTCTCTCATCCTGCCAGTTATCACCCTCGGGGGAACATACCACATTGACTTCGCAGGCTCCGCTGCTTTTTTCGTTTATATTTTCACTCAGGCGATAGAAATAATTCAGGTCGGTGATGTGCAGTATGACGGCAGATTTCTTTTCGTTAGGAACAAGAAGTTCCAAAGTGATTTCATCGCCTTGAATTTTTTCGTTTGAGAAGAAATAATCTTCCGTGTTATTTTCAGAAGTATAAGCACCCAGCACCTTAGATTTGTCTTTATTATACAAAAACAGGCTGGCTCCTTCGGGAAGAAAAAACATGGAATATCCAAAACCTATCGCTTTTGCATTTTTGCATCTCACAGTCAGACGCCACAACGAAGCATTCTGTCCGGGCAGCTCTGTCCAGGTCCCCGAATTGTCCAGATTAAAATCAACCGGCAGGGTAATGCCAATACGCAGGGGTTCGCTTTTTGAAACCCTTTCGTTGTCTTCGAAGGCAAGCACCATGAGATCGGGAGGCTGAACACTAACAATATCCGGTTTAGCCAAATTTTCCGAAAAATTAAAACTCAGGGGTGTCCCGCCCTGACTATCCTGTGCATTAGCCGCAAAAATTCCGGCACAACAGAATAAAATTAATAGTAATGTTTTTTTCATAATAAAAATTTTAATCACCCTGCAAATATAAAATAAAACAAGTGTCGTTTTTATTTCTGGCACATAATAATATTTTTTTAACAAATACAATTATTTTTCATGCATTTTGTTAAAAAATAAAATTTTATTTTACAATTTAATTCCGTACTATTTATAATTTTGAAAAATAATAAATACAACTACACAGTATATGCCTGAAAGTAAATCATTGATACAAGAATTTGTCAGGGCACACGGCCGCGGCCGCAACAATCTTCTCCCTCTGCTTCAGGAGATTGTGCGCCATGAAAACTACCTGAGTGAGGATGCGTTGCTTGAAGTAGCGGACACTTTGCAAATACCCGCATCGGAAGTTTATGGGGCAGCCACTTTTTACAACTACTTAGACACAGAATTTCGTGGTAAATATGTGATACGGCTTTGCCGCAACATTTCCTGCATGATGCAATCGCAATCAGAAATATTAAGTGCCATAAGCCTCTTTCTCAAGATTAAGGTAGGAGAAACCACTTCCGATAAAAAATTTTCCTTGCTTCAGGCAAATTGTTTAGGCTGGTGTCATAAGGCCCCTGCCATGATGATAAACAATGAAGTTTTTACAGAACTTACACCCCAGAAAGCAGTACAAATCATTAAAGAATATAAGGAAAAATAACCAATTATGGACGCACTTAACCAAAAACGCATCGACCTTATTTTCAGCAATTACACCACATCCCGTTATCAGGTACTGAAACGCACCCTGCAACGGTCACCCGACGACATCATTAATGAGTTGATGGATGCAGGGCTCAAAGGCCGCGGCAACGTTGGCTTTCCTACCGGCATAAAATGGAAATTTGCCAAAAGGGAGGAGGCGTCAGAAAAATATGTAATCTGTAATGCCAACGAGAGTGAAACCGGCACCTTTAAAGACCGCGAAATCCTTGAACGCGTACCCCGAAAAGTATTATCAGGAATGGCTATCTGCGGCTATTGCACCGGAGCCAAAAAAGGGATAATCTATCTGCGCAGCGAATATGCCTATTTAAAAGAACAGCTTCAGAATGAACTGAACATTTTTCACGAAAACATAAAAGAATTCAATCTTGATTTTTCAATAGAAATATTTTTAGGTGGCGGTTCTTATGTAAGTGGTGAAGAAAGCGCACTAATTGAATCCATGGAGGGTAAACGCGCAGAACCAAGAAATAAACCTCCTTTCCCAGTAAATAGCGGATTATATGGTTTTCCCACCGTTGTTAACAATGTCGAAACCTTTGTCACCGCGCAGGTAATTTTTGCTATCGGGGCTGAAGAGTTTGTGAAACTTGGCACGGACTATTCCTCAGGATCAAAATTATTTTCTATTTCGGGCGATACCGCCAAGCCCGGTATACACGAACTGGAGTTAGGAACTACTATTGAAGAGGTTGTAAATCAATTCGGAGATAAAAATACAAAATCTGTACAGGTTGGCGGTGCTTCGGGATTTTGCATCCCCCAAAGGCAGTTTGCCGAAACGGTTATCGGGTATGAAGGGCTGACCACAGGCGGGTCGATGATCTTTTTTAATAATTCCAGATCCATGTATAAAGTATTACACGAATACCTTCGTTTTTTTGCCGAAGAATCGTGCGGACTCTGCACCCCATGCCGGATAGGCACACAACAACTGCTGCTGGGTATCGAAGCCGTAAAAAGAGGCGACAAGCCCGCAGAATACATTGAGGTATTGAAAAAACTGGCATTAAACATGAAAACTTCGGCAAAATGCGGCCTCGGGCAATCTGTCGCAAACCCATTTATTTCAATACTTGAAAATTTTAAGGAAGAAATACTGTACTAATTATTTTCTCACATGGAAAAAGCAATGATTAATCTGACAATAAACAACATTCCTGTATCGGTTCCGAAAGGGAACACCATACTGGATGCAGCTCATAAAATAAATATGCACATCCCGACATTGTGTTACCACCCCGACCTGAAAGTGGCTGGAAACTGCCGTGTATGTGTTGTAGAAGTTGCCGGATCCAGAGAACTGGTAACGGCCTGTTCTACGGCAGTCACCGAAGGCATGACGGTTTCTACCAACAGTTACAGAGTGCGTACGGCACGAAAGACTATTGTAGAGTTATTGCTTTCAGAACATAATGCCGACTGCACCAAATGTTACCGCAACGGCAATTGTGAGCTGCAATGGCTGGCCAGCGAATACCGCATCGGCGATCATGTGTATCATGACCTGGTAAAGGAAGAAGAAAAACAGCCCGACACATCTTCATTGTGCATTATTAAGGACGACAGCAAATGCGTGCGGTGCCAGCGTTGTGTGCGCACCTGCAGCGACCTGCAGGATGTGGGAACCTTTTCGGT
>Ga0116184_10003130_pt1 | contig 13808 bp, 14 predicted proteins | sample AD_JPNNA5_MetaG_FD_89886 | JGI IMG/M metagenome (GOLD analysis project Ga0116184, IMG submission 89886) | Active sludge microbial communities of municipal wastewater-treating anaerobic digesters from Japan - AD_JPNNA5_MetaG | ecosystem: Engineered > Bioreactor > Anaerobic > Digestate | place... | reverse complement strand
CTCTGGATCCACATGGTTTATCTTGCGCTTATATATCACAATCACCAGCCTTATTATAAAAACCTTCTGACCGGGCAGACCGACGTCCCTTGGGTCAGGCTTCACGGCACCAAAGATTACCTTGATATGGTGCTTATGCTGAAGGATTACCCCGCGATCAAGGCGACCTTCAACCTGGTGCCATCCCTGATTGAGCAGATAGAGGATTACCAGAACCGCCAGGTAAATGATAAGTTCCTCGACCTCTCTTACAAACCCGTTTCGGCTTTGACGCATGACGAGCGTAAATTTGTTGTCGAGAATTTCTTCATGATCAACCGCGACAAGGTGATTGCGTTCCACCCGCGGTACTATGAGCTTTTTTTTAAGGCACAGGCAAAGAAGCATTTCACCGATCAGGATATTCTGGACCTTGAGGTTTGGTTCAATCTTGCGTGGATAGATCCATATTTCAGAGAAAAGATGCCGCAGCTGCAGGCACTGGTAAACAAGGCCAGGTTCTTTAGCGAAGAGGACAAGAAGGCGGTGCTTGACGCGCAGATGCAGATCCTCGCCGATATCCTGCCCGGGTACAGGGCTTTCATGGACTCGAAGCAGATCGAGGTCATCTTAAGCCCGTATTACCATCCGATCCTGCCGCTTTTATACAATACCAACCTTGCAAAAGAAGCCAATCCCAAAAGTACAGTGCCTACTGTAGGTTTCGCATACCCGCAGGACGCCAAGGCGCAGATTGCATCCGGTGTTGCTCAATATATAGGAAAATTCAACCGCCAGCCCGCCGGCATGTGGCCTTCTGAAGAATCTGTGTGCGAGCACATTGTGCCGTACTTTATCGAGTCGGGCATCAGGTGGATTGTTACTGATGAGGCGATCCTTTTCAAATCATTGAGGCGCAAAAGGGATTCGAAACTCCTTTACCAGCCGCATATGCTAAAGCGGGAAGAAGGGAACCTGCAGGTCGTTTTCAGGGACAGGAATCTCTCTGACCTTATCGGTTTCACATACCCGCAGTGGAACGCGGCTGACGCAGTCAATGACTTCATGTATCATCTTGAGAACATCTCCAAGGCGTTCAGGAACAAGGATGTCCTGGTTACGATAGCGCTTGACGGAGAAAACGCGTGGGAATATTACCGCAACGACGGCCATGAATTCCTGGAATTGCTGTATAGCCGCTTGTCAGAGGCGAAATTCGTCAAGACCGTGACGCCGGGAGAATATCTGCAGGAGTTCCCTGCCAAAGCGCAAATCAGGCGCCTCGCCGCAGGGTCCTGGATCTACGGCGAGTTCTCAAAATGGATCAACAACCCCTACAAGAACAAGGGGTGGGAGTACCTTGCAATCGCGCGCGCTGAATTGCAGAAAATGGTCGATGAAGGGAAACCGGTATCCGATAAAGCGTGGAAGCAGATGTATATAGCTGAAGGAAGCGACTGGTACTGGTGGTTTGGCGAAGACTATCCGGGCTACTTCGACCGGCTCTACCGAATGCACATGTCCAACTTCTACACCCTTATCAACAAACCCATTCCCGACTACCTTACCAAACCTATAACCCCATAGCCAACTTCCCGGGGCCAACATCCTGAAAAAATCGGTGTCAGACACGAATTAAAGTGGATAAGTTTGAATTAATTCGTGTCTGACACCGATTTTTTCTTCCGGCCTGTTGGTTGATCTCTCCAAACCATTCCAGTTTCTTTCTCCAATTTATCTACAAATTCATCGGTTCCTATAATGCTGCCATTATAAGTTTTAGTTCTGATAAGCTGCAAAACTTCTTCATCTTCTGTTTGTTCGGTCACAAAATTTCTATATGACATATGGCAGTCCTGAATATTTTTGCCCATTGCAAGATAGATGGCGTGATTGTCAAGGAGCATGGATGGTTCAGGGCTTGTATGGAAATTATAGCTGGACCATGGGTATTGCGCTGGCGCCTGGACCAGCTTTGCCCTGACCGGATTCCTGTCAATGTACCGCATGCAGTTCGCAAAGTATTTCTCCGTTTGCACCAGCCCTGCTTTAAACCTGCTGCCGAACAGAGTGCCTGTTCGATTGTATTTCCGGTTAATGTAAAGAACGTAGTTCCCTGTCAGGTATTTCATGAAAAAGCTGATACTGTTTTGCTTGATCGCTTCGATCAACAGGTGCAGGTGATTTCGCATTAAACAATACGCATAGATAAGGCACGGATACATCTTGAAAAAATCGGTGTCAGACACGAATTAAGCAGGGGCTCCGTTACAGGCTCAATTCGTGTCTGACACCGATTTTTTTAGGTTCCTACAGGTAGTGGGGGGTACCTTTGACTAAACAATATATAGCGCTGTTTTTCGCATTTAACCGCTTGACATGACATGCGATTTATGCTATAAAAATAACTAATGGAAAAGAAAGATATTTACGAACATCTCGCAAAGATCTACCTCGAGAACGCTCCCGCGTACAAAGGCGTCAAACCAAAGTCAGAAGACTACAAGATTTACATCTTTGTGGGTATTGCGGTTATCATCGTTGTCTCATCGCTGTTTCTTATTCCGTTCTCACGCAACCCCTCCAACACTCAGACCCAGCTGATTCTCGCTCCGGATCCTGTCAGGATCAACTACAAATTTGATCCCATTAAAAAAGAAATGTATAGCTTTGACCTAAAACGGCTTAACATCGCGGGCTATAAAGCCCTGGCTTTTGCGGTTAAAAAATCCAACTTCAATGATGATGTTTCCATGCGTGTTGAATTCCAGAGCATATTCAATGAAAGGTCAGAGGTTTACGTCAAGGACGTGCCCGGCAAGTGGAAAGAATATACCATCGACCTTGCACAGTTCAAGAACATAACAGAATGGGCTGCGATGTCCGGGCTCATCTTTACGGTAGAAGAATGGAACAGCAGTGACGATAAGGGGATAGTCTATATCGACAACGTCAGGTTCATCAAATAGGGTCAAAAAAAGGAGGCAGCTGTATGCGCATCATAGCTATAGCGAACCAAAAGGGAGGTTGCGGTAAGACCACAACTGCCGTGAATTTGGCCGCGGCGTTAGCGAGCAATAAGAAGAAAGTACTGTTGATCGATCTTGATCCCCAATCCCACGCGACATTCGGCCTTAACATAAAAACCGATACCAGCATATACAACGTCCTCTCCAAACTGACCCACAAAAAAGCGAAGCTTCAGGATATCATCAAACCCGTTGGCGTAAATTTCGACATCGCTCCGTCAAGCATAGTCTTAAGCGCCCTTGAACAGGAACTTTCAGGCGAAATAGGCCGCGAGGCGCGCTTGTTCGATACCATCCAGGGCACCAAACTCAATTATGATTACGTCCTCATTGACTGCCCTCCGAACCTGGGCCTTTTGACCATTAACGCCATGCGCGCGACCGATGAAGTCATTATCCCGGTCGAAGCGAGCCGCTTTGCCATAGAAGGCCTGGGACAGCTTCTTGACATCATCAACCTCGTGCGCGACCGCCTAAGCCACTATGTGGATTATCGCGTGCTGGTGACAAACTTCGATTCCCGGCTACAGCACTCCTTTACCATGCTGGATAAGATCAAAAAGACGTTCAAGAATCAGATGTTCTCCACCATCATTCACGTAAACGTCAAGCTAAAGGAAGCGCAGAACGAAGGCACGCACATCTTCAATTACGACAAATACTGCCGCGGCACCAAGGACTATTACAGCCTGTCGCGCGAGATGATCACAGTTGACGACAAATCAGCTGAGCCTGCTGAAGCTATTACGGCCAAGGCCCCTTCGAAAGAGCCCAAGCCCGAGACCCTTGCCAAACGCATGGAAGCCATACTGAAGGAAGAGCTCCCGCGCATCAAGCTCAATGAGGTTACCTTAACCCTGAAGGCGCCTGGCGCCTCCCGTGTTTATGTCGCGGGCGATTTCAACGGCTGGAAAACCGATGACACAACCCTTATGGAGCAGGACAACGGCGTGTGGACCAAACGCATAAGCCTTACCCCAGGATCTTATCGTTACAAATTCGTCAAAGACGGAGAGTGGATCGAAGATCCTTCAAATCCGAAAGTTGCAACGAATCCGTACGGCCAGAAAGATTCATTGATCGAAGTGTAAGAGGAGATCGTATGAAAAAGAAGGTAGCGCGAAAGCCTGTCAAAAAGGCAAAGAAGCCTGTTAGTGTACGCAAGCCTGTAAAAAAACCGGCAAAGAAGACAGCAAGAAAACCGTTGAAAAAGAAGCTTGCAGCTTCTAGGGAAGGCAAGATTGTCGGCAAGATTACGCATTATTTTCCCCAGGTGAACGCCGCTGTAATAAAATTACAGGTTCCTTTGGCTTTAGGGGATACCATAAAGGTAAAAGGTCACACGACAGATTTTACCGAGCAGATCACATCCATGCAGATCAACAGGGTGCCTGTTCAATCTGCCAAAGTAGGTGATGAAATAGGCCTTCTGGTCAAATCACGCGTGCGCAAAGGGGATATAGTTACGAAACTTTAATCCGGTCCTTCAAAGACCCGGCCTCATTACGAGTGCCGGGTCTTTTTTTTGCCTAATTGGAATCTATGTTGAATAATTTACATCATAATAAGATGCATGACTTGCTTAAAACCAATTTGCTCTTATTATTACATGCGCGAATTGGCCGGCCTTATCGAAGCTGATCCTGGGAATCTTTCAAGAGAATTAAATAATCTTAAAGATGATGGAATTTATACATGCGTAACCAGAGGGAAGGAAAAGTTCTATCCTCTCAATAATGCGCATCCATTGTTCTCTGAGCTTAAGCCGATCGTTTTTAAAACAGTAAGAATGGAAGGTGTTCTGCGGGATGAGTAGTCAGGCATAAACGTATAGAAAAAGCCTTTCTGTACGGGTCATATGCTCAAGCGAAAGAAAAGGCATCCTAAAGAATTTAACATGGTATAAAGATCTAATTTTCATGATGTTTCCTGCGGCACTTGTTTATGTGCGTAAACAAGTGCCGCAATCTTTTATATTACAATGACTTAGAACAAGATAAAAATAGTTTTGAGCGTGAAAGCATTTTCACGCTTGTTCAATCTCCGCAACAAAGGCATAAAACCTCGTTAAAAATAAGCCCTTATCCTTAACTCCAAATTTTACCCTAACCTATTGATTTACAGAGCATTAAATTCTTATTAAAAATGTTTATTCTATATTCTTTGACTTGGCATAGAACCTGCTATATAATAGAATGTCTACGTAATACTCGGACATAGTAGGACAAAGTAGGACATACTCATACATTAAAAAGGAAGGCTGTTGTGGCAAACGGAAGAATGACTATTACGGATGTAGCGCAGCGGATCGGCGTCACTCCAAAAACGATCGTGCGCTGGGAAAAGGCCGGCAAGATAACCCCATCGAAGCGCGACTGGCGCGGCTGGCGTTTTTACGAAAAAGACGATTTCAAGAAGATCAAAAGCTTTAAGGAATCGATCTTCTATGTCGAGGAGGTTTCAGATGCGAAATAGCTTGTTTACCTATATAATGATTTGCCTGCTGCCAGGAATTGCTCTGGCGCAGCAGGATGCAGCGGATACGACCCGGTCAGAGCAGATCTCACCCCGCGTAGTTTCTTCGAGCGCTGCTCCGGCGTCAGATAAAGCGCCCGCGCAGGCGCAGGCTGTGACTCCGGTAGCATCACCGGTTCCGGCGGCTGTGCCCGCGGCCGTTCCGGCTCAGGTAGCCGTTAATAACGACAGCGAGGCAGTGCGCTATACGCTCGGCCCCGATGACGTTATTAACATCACGGTCCAGCGCCATCCTGAGTTCACGGGAGATTTTCCGGTTAATCAGGAAGGCAAAATCCAGTTCAGATACGTGGGAGATGTGGATGTAAATGGCTTGACGAAAAAAGAAGTTGAAGATAAAGTCCGCAAACTTATATCGCGTTACGTGGCAAATCCCGAGGTGACCGTAACGATAGTCGAATTCCGGTCCAAGTACTATTTTGTAATCGGCGAAGTAGCTCATCCGGGCAAGATATACATGCGTTCTGAGACCACCACCGTGCGGGATGCCGTTGTCGCTGCGGGACTTCCGACCATAGCTGCCGCAATGAGAAAATGCGTTCTGATCACGCCTGACAAGATAAAGCCGAAAAAAAGATCCGTTAATATCTATGCCATACTCTATGGCGGCAACCTTAAGAAAAATCTGGAAATGAGGTCGGGAGATACGCTTTATGTACCTTCCACGGTTATGGCCAAAGTCTTCAGGACAGTTGCTCCTATCACTGCCCCTGTCACAGAAGCAGCCGAGGCTCAGACCGGTTTAAACACCTTGAACACGCGCCCGTCCGCAACTGTACCAGCCGGTCAAACCAGGTATTAATATGGAAAATACAACGACGAATAAGTTACAGAATCCTTTAGCGTATTTGAAAATGTTCTTTCGCAGAAAGTGGCTTTTTATCGGGCCGCTTTTTGCCGGCATTGTCCTTGGCATTTCCGCTGCCTTTATAATGCCGCCGTCATATGAATCAAAGGCAGTTATCCTCGTTGAAGAACAGCGAACGATTAATCCGCTTATTCAGGACCTGGCTGTTTCCACGAGTTTTGCCCAGCGCCTGCAGTCTATCAGAGAGCAGATCCTGAGTTGGAATAACCTCTCGGACTTGATAAAAAAACTGGGACTTGATAAAACAGTCAACAACGCACTTGAATATGAGGAACTCGTCGCCGAATTGAGAAAAAAGATCGTCGTGCAGATGAGCCAGCAGAACTTAATCCAGATCTCATACCGTAATAAGGATGCCCAGCAGGCGTATCAGTGCGTGAAGATCCTGTCCGATGCGTTTATCGAGGAGAACTTGAGAACGGTGACAAGGGAAACGGATGTCGCTATTGATTTTCTCAAAGAGCAGCTTCAGGTGTACAAACGCAAGATCAAGGAATCCGAAGTTTCCGACCTTCAGGATCAGCTAAACCGCCTTTCGGTTGATTCGACCGAAGAACATCCGATGGTAAAGGAATTACGCGCAAAGCTCGATGCCGCAAGCAAAGAATTGGAATCAGGGGAATACAAGGTTACCGCTCCGGAAAAGCCAATGACCGAACAGGTGAAACAGGCATTGAAACAGGAGCTTGACCGCATAACAGGCCAGGATACAGGCATAACCCCGGGTATTGCAGGCGTCTCGCCTGTTGCTCCTGATGCTAATGTCGATCCGAATACAACCCTGCTGAAGATGTTCCTCATGGATAAACTTGACGCATCCATGGCACGGGATATGCGCGTGAACGAACAGATTTACAATATGCTGCTGCAGCGCCTTGAAACAGCTAAGATCACCCAGCGCCTGGAGACGTCGAAACAGGGGACCAGATACAACATCGTTGATCCGCCGCGCGTGCCTCTCAAGCCTGTTAAGCCGCGGATTCTCATCGCAGTCATAGGTATTTTCCTCGGAGGGGCTGCAGGCGTGGGCCTTGTTTTCATGCGGGAATTTATGGATCAGTCGTATCTCGATATCGAGGATGCCAAGGTCGGACTGGAGCTCCCGATTCTGGGCGCGATCTCCCGCATTACAACGCATGAAGAAATCGCCAAAGAGCGTAATAGGCAGACATTCTGGATATTCACGAGCGCTACCGTTGGCATGTTCATTGTTGTTCTGTCAATGCTCTATTATTATTTGCAGAGATAATATGTACGAAAAATTCTACAACTTCACAGAAAAACCTTTTAACACAACGCCGGATTCGAAATTTTTCTTTCCGAGTCCCAAGCATTCGGAGGCATTGAACAGCCTGATTTACGCTATTAATGAGCGCAAGGGTTTTGTCGTCATCACAGGCGAGATAGGCGCAGGCAAGACAACCGTCTGCCGCACGCTGTTGAATAAGCTTAACGTCAACACCAGGATCGCGACCATCATTAACACGCATCTTACGCCAAAGGACCTTATCGCGGCAATTCTTGATGAATTTGATGTCGAATACACAAGCGGTAACAAACAGAAGCTTCTCAAAGCGCTCAATCAGTATCTGATCAGGCAGCTTGCCGCCGACATGAACGTGGTACTGATTATTGATGAAGCGCAAAATCTGACTCCCACGGCGCTTGAGGAAGTCCGGATGCTCTCGAATCTGGAAACGGAGAAGGAAAAGCTCATTCAGATTATCCTGTTAGGCCAGCCGCAACTGCGCGCCAAACTCGATAATCCGAAACTCGAACAGTTCCGGCAGCGCATTGCGGTATATTATCATCTGAACGCGTTGAACAGGGAAGAAACGCAGAATTATATCCTGCATCGCCTTTCCCTCGTCAGCGCCAACGGCAACGGCAACGTGTTCACGCCCGAGGCCATTGATATGGTTTACGAACATTCGCGCGGCATTCCCCGTTTGATCAATCTTGCATGCGACAGCGCATTGTTATCGGGATATGTCGAGGAATCTCCTGTGATCAGTTCAAAGATCATGCAGGAAGTCATCAGGGAGCGTGATTTCATTAATCAGCTTGACAAAGAAACTATAAAACTCGAAGAGGTTATCGCTCATGGGTAAGATCACCGACGCACTGAGGAAAGCGACAGAAGAACGCATGGCCCGCCTGGAAAAGCTCGATCAGCATGACGAGGTCAAATATCATTTTATAGCGCAAAAAACAATCGAATCAAAGATAGACCCTAAGATCGTTGCGTTTTACGAGCCCATGTCGCCTGTGGCTGAACAGTACCGCATGCTGCGCACGAATCTCCTGGCGCTGGACACGAAAAAACCGGTTAAGGCAGTCGCGATAACGAGTTCAATCCATAACGAGGGCAAGAGCATTTCCGCGGTCAATCTGGCGATATCCATGGCGCAGGACCTCAACAAAAAGAAAATTATGCTTATTGATGCGGACCTGCGCAAAAGTAAAGTGCATAAATACCTGGGCATAACTCCCGAAAGGGGGCTTTCGGATATCCTTAGCGATAGCATTGACGCGGAAAGCGCTTTTATAAGCATTAAAGGTATTGAGAACCTGACCATACTGCCCGCCGGCAAAACGCCTGACAATCCGGCCGAACTGCTCGGTTCGCTTAAATTCAAGAACCTGCTGAGCCAGTTAAAAGAGAGATATGATTATCTGATTCTCGATACGCCGCCGGTCGTGCCTGTGACTGACGCAGGCGTTGTCGGTTCACAGATAGACGGCGTTATTATGGTCATCCAGGCGGGCCGCACGCAAAAAGGCGTGATCAAGCATGGAGAAGGCCTGCTTCGCCAGGCGAACGCTCGGCTGCTCGGGTATATCGTAACGAATATCCAGTATCATGTTCCGGCATATATTTACCGTTATTTGTGAAGGAGACAGCATTGAAAAAGCTCATAACAAACAGGCATAAATTATTCGGCACGGACGGAATCCGCGGCACGCCCGGTGCATATCCTTTAACCAATGAGATGCTAGCAACCATAGCCAGCAGCCTTGCGCAGCATCTGCTGACGACCCGGACAGACAGGCTCAAGCAGCGCGTTGTCATCGGCAAAGATACGCGCATGTCAGGCGAGAACATCGAGAAGATCCTGAGCGATAATATCCGCGCATACGGTATTGACGTGCTTTTGACAGGCACGATCACAACACCCGGCCTTGCCTATTTCGTCAAGGAGCTCAAAGCCGACGCCGGCATCATGATCTCCGCTTCTCATAACAAGGCAACGGATAACGGGATCAAATTCTTCAATAACAAGGGGTACAAATTTTCCGAGGCGGAAGAAGAGGATGTTGAAGACATCGTCTTCACGGATATGGTCCTTAAGCCCCGCCAGACCTGCCATCGCCACAAGGGCTCATTGATCAGGGTCAAGGATGCGCATGTTAAATACGCGGATTTTCTGATCTCTACGGTCAACGGCCTGAATTTAAAAGGACTCACGGTCGCTCTTGATTGCGCCTACGGCGCTGCGTCTCCTTTTGCAAAAATCGTATTTTCGCGGTTAGGCGCCAGAGTCATTGCGATTCATGACAAGCCCAGCGGCCATAATATCAATGAGGGCGGGGCGATAGCGCCTTCTATCCTTAAGGAACTGGTCCTCAAAACAAAGGCCGACATAGGGGTTGCTGTTGACGGCGACGGGGACAGGGGCATCCTGGTCGATGACCAGGGCCAGGTCGTTGACGGCGATTGCACGATCGCGATCGTAGCCCGGTATCTTGCAAAGAATAACAAACTACCCAAAAATACCGTGGTAGGCACCGTAATGAGCAATTATGGGCTTAAGGCGTGCCTGAAAGAGTCGGGCGTGGATATCATCTGCACGAATGTCGGCGACAAATATGTGCTGGAGGCGCTTTTAAACAATAATTTGAGCCTTGGGGGTGAGCAATCCGGACATATCATATTCCTCGATTATCTTTCAACTCCTGACGGCCTTCTGACTGCATTAAAGGTCCTTCAGGTCATGAAGGCAACAGGCCAGGCCCTGAGCGACCTGTGCAAATGCATGACGAAATACCCTCAGATTCTCGTTAACGTCAAGGTAAAAGAGCGCAGGCCGTTTGAACAAATGGCCGTTGTTCATGAAAAACTGACCCAGTTCAACAACCGCCTGAGAGACGAAGGCCGCATCCTACTTCGTTATTCAGGCACAGAGCTGTTAGCCCGCGTTATGGTCGAAGGCAGGGATAAAACAATGATAGAAGACATGGCAAATTCACTCGCAACTGAAATCCAGCAGGAGATCGGCATATGAACAAGTTCCGGGCCATTGATGAACTGATGAAATTGGACGAAGCGCGCTTCAGGCGTCTGTACGGATTTATGGCAAAAGGAGTGCAAATCGAGGATCCGTTCACCACCCATATTGCCGACAATGTCAAAATCGGCAAAGGCACGGTTATTCATCCTTTATCCTATATCGAAGAAGATGTTGTGATAGGCAAAAATTGCAGTATCGGTCCGTTTGCCCGTATCCGCAAACACTCGCGGCTCAAGGACAATGTCACAGTCGGGAATTTCGTAGAAGTCAACCGGAGCACGATCGGCAAGGGCTCAAAGGCAAAGCATCTGACTTATCTTGGAGACACGGTTATAGGCGAAGATGCCAATATAGGCGCAGGTACCATCGTTGCCAATTACGACGGTAAGGTAAAAAGTAAAACCATTATTAAAAACAAGGCATTTATCGGCAGCGGCTCAATCCTGGTCGCTCCCGTTACCATAGGCAAAAATGCAATGACAGGCGCCGGAGCTGTAGTCACCCGTAATCATAATGTGCCTGACGGCAAAGTAGTTATAGGCGTTCCGGCGCGTATTCTAAAAAAATAAAGGAGTGTTTATGAAATTTTTGGTAACAGGCGGTGCAGGGTTTATTGGCTCGAATATCACGGACGCGCTTTTAAAACAAGGCCATTTTGTCAGGGTTCTGGATAATTTCTCAAGCGGCAAAGAGTCGAATCTTGAAGTCGCCAGGACATTCGGCAAGCAGTTTGAGCTGATCAAGGGCGATATCTGCGACATGGATACATGTCTGAAAGCCGTTGACGGTATGGATGCGCTAACTCATCAGGCCGCTTTGCGCAGTGTGCCGAAATCCATGACTATCCCGCACGAATACAACAAAGTCAATATTGACGGCATTCTCAATCTGCTGGAAGCAGCGCGCGATAAGAAGGTGAAGCGCTTTGTATTCGCTTCATCGAGCTCGGTGTACGGCGATGTGACGCAGTTCCCTGAAACCGAAGAGTTTTATCCAATGCTCATTTCGCCTTATGCTTTGAGCAAACTCACAGGAGAGTATTATTGCCGCATTTTTTCAGAACATTTCGGGGTCGAAACCGTTTGTTTGCGCTATTTTAACGTGTTCGGGCCTCGCCAGGCTCTCGACGACGAGTACGCTGTTGTTATTCCTAAATTCATCCATTGCATCATGCATGACCAGCAGCCTCCGATATTCGGCACGGGCAAACAGTCCCGTGATTTTACGTATATCGACAATGTTGTGCAGGCAAATATACTAGGTTTGACATCAACATTGCCGAAACCGGCAGCCGGCTCTGCAAATGCTGTATTCCATGATTTCTTCAACGTTGCAACGGGCAAGGACCAGACCGTATTGTATCTTGTTGAGGCTATAAACAAGATTTTAGGCAAAAATATTAATCCACAATTTTTGCCAGTCCGCGCAGGAGACGTATTCCGGACAAACGCATCCATTGAGAAAATCAAGAAGATCCTGAAATACAATCCTACAGTCGATTTTGAAACGGGGCTGCAAAAAACAGTGGCATATTTTAAGGAGCTGGGTATATGAGCTTATACAAAGATATCTCGAATAAAAAAGAGAAAATAGCGGTTGTCGGATTAGGATATGTCGGCCTGCCTCTTGCTCTTGAATTCGGAAAAATCGTTCCGACCATCGGTTTTGACCTGAATGAAAAACGCATAAAAGAGCTGAAAAGCAGTGTTGACCGCAATAACGAGAGTTCGACCCAGGACCTGAAGAATGCTAAATATCTTGAATACACATCGGATCCTCAAAAGCTAAAAGAGGCAAAGTTTATTATTGTGGCAGTGCCGACTCCGATTAACAAGAACAGACAGCCTGATCTTTTTTGCGTTTCAAGCGCTTCTGAGATTGTTGGCAAGAATCTGTCAAAAGGCAGTATTGTGGTGTTTGAATCAACGGTTTACCCGGGCGTTACAGAAGATGTATGCCTTCCCATTATCGAAAAGATGTCCGGTCTGAAATTTGGCAAAGACTTCAAAATGGGGTATTCTCCGGAAAGAATCAATCCCGGGGATAAAGAACATACCGTTACGAATATCGTCAAGGTGGTCTCAGGGAGCGATGAAGAAGCATTGGAAGAAGTCGCCGGCGTATATTCATTGATCGTAAAGGCAGGCGTCTATAAGGCAGAGTCGATAAAGACCGCTGAGGCAGCCAAGGTCATTGAAAATACCCAGAGAGACCTGAATATCGCATTGATGAATGAATTATCGCTTATATTCAGCAGGATCGGCATAGATACCCAGGCAGTGCTCAAAGCCGCAGGCACCAAATGGAATTTTATCAGGATGCAGCCGGGCCTGGTCGGAGGCCATTGCATAGGCGTTGACCCGTATTATCTTACCTATAAGGCCGAAGAGCTGGGCTATCACCCTGAAGTGATCCTGGCAGGCCGCAAGATCAATGATAATATGGGCAAATACGTTGCCGAGCAGACAGTAAAGAAGCTTATCACTGCGGGTAAAACCATTAAGGGCTGCAAAGTTCTCGTTGCCGGTATCACTTTCAAGGAAAATGTCAGCGATATCAGGAATTCAAAGGTCGTGGATATCATCGCGGAACTCAAAGAATACGGCATAGACGTTATCATTTGTGATCCGCTTGCTGACCGCCAGGAAGTCAAACATGAATATGGCCTGACGCTTACCAGCTATAGCCCAGATATAAAAGTAGATGGGTTGGTCATCGCGGTCAACCACAATGAGTTCAAAACAAGCTTTGACGCAGATGCGATCAAACGGCATTTCGAAAAGAATGACCGCGTTGTTGTTATAGACATTAAAGGCATCTGCAAAGAAGAAGTCAGTAAGATCGAAAACAGCCTGTACTGGAGACTTTAATTATATTATGAAAGCGCTGATTTTAGCAGCAGGATATGCGACACGGCTCTACCCGCTCACAGCCAATACGCCTAAGCCGTTACTCAAGCTTAAGAACAGGCCGATCATTGACTATATTATGGATAAGATAGAGCAGGTAGGCGATATAGACCAGATTACGATCATTACGAATAATAAATTTTTCGGCCAATTCGACGAGTGGCTGACTCCTAAGAAATCTTATTCCCTTGCCCGG
>Ga0116184_10003126_pt1 | contig 13816 bp, 10 predicted proteins | sample AD_JPNNA5_MetaG_FD_89886 | JGI IMG/M metagenome (GOLD analysis project Ga0116184, IMG submission 89886) | Active sludge microbial communities of municipal wastewater-treating anaerobic digesters from Japan - AD_JPNNA5_MetaG | ecosystem: Engineered > Bioreactor > Anaerobic > Digestate | place... | reverse complement strand
GCCCCATCGAGGCCGAGGATGTGGAAGAGAGGGGATCTGCGGTGCTGGTGGGAGTTTCGGGCATCTTGGTCCCCGGAGGCTTCGGCTCCCGAGGCATCGAGGGAAAGATCGCGGCGGCATCCTTTGCCCGGCGGGAGAAGATCCCCTACTTTGGCCTTTGTCTTGGCATGCACGTGGCGGTGGTGGAATTTGCCCGGAACGTCTGTGGCATTGCGGCGGCCCACAGCTCCGAGATCGATCCGGGCACCCCCAATCCGGTGATCCACCTCATGGAGGAGCAACGTCGGGTTTCCGACCTCGGAGGCACCATGCGCCTGGGGGGGTACGCCTGCGATCTTGTGGAGGGGAGCATAGCCCGGCGGGCCTACGGAGAGGCCGAGATTCGAGAACGCCACCGGCATCGGTACGAATTTAACAACGACTACCGGGAGCGCTTCGAGAAGGCGGGGCTCCGGCCATCGGGGTTTTGCGTCGGGCGAGACCTGGTGGAAATCGTGGAGTTGGAAGATCACCCCTGGTTTGTGGGGGTTCAATTTCATCCAGAATTCACATCTCGTCCCGTGCGTCCCCAACCCCTGTTCCGGGACTTCGTCCGGGCGGCGGTGGAGCGATCCATGCGAGATCGGGGTCCTGACGACAAAGAAAGCGACGAGTGATGGGTGGCGAAGGGAGGGCTTGACGCTGGTCCTTGGGCTTTGCTAAGGGGGCCTGAGGGGGCGACGGCCTTCCTAAACTTGACACTTGGAGGCGATGAAAAAGTGAAAAAAATCCTTCTCTTAGGGATGGCCCTCCTGGGGCTGGCGGCGGGGATCCTCTCTTCCCGGGGGGCTTGGGCCGAGGGGAGCACGGTGCAAATTCTGGCGAGGGTGGAATCTCAGCTCTATGGTAGTCCCCAGGCGGGGGGCATCGTGGATCGTCTGGCCCGAACGGAAAAAGACCTTTTTGGGCGAGAGCTTCCGGGCAACATCACCGATCGCCAGCAGGCCCTTTCCACCTTCCTAGAGCAGGGGAGCGAGGGGCAGCCCTCCTTGCTCTTCAAGCTGGGAGTGGGGGAATGGGCCGTGGGCCAGATCACTTACCCCGACGACTCCGTGTCCAACCGCATCGGCCGCCTGGAAAGGGCCATCGAGGGCAAGGAACAGGAAGAAGGAGCCTTGGCCATGCGCCTGGAGCGCGTGTTGGAGATGCTTTTAGGAGAGCCGGTGGCGTGGGAATCGGTGACGGTGCCAGCGGGCACGCTGATCCGGGTGGAGCTGGCGGAGACCCTTTCCCCGAAGACGGCTAAAGCGGGAGATGCGGTGAAGCTCCGGCTGAATCGGGACTTGGCGGTGGAAAATAGGCTGGTGGGGGCCCGGGGGTGTCTGGTGTGGGGAACCATTGAGAGCGTGGCGCCCCCCCGGAGCTTTGGCCGTCCGTCGGAGGTCAAGATCCGTTTCGACCACCTCTTCCCCCTGGGGCCCGAGCGCGTGGCCGTGAATATAGGCGAAAATGCTAAAAGAGCCGCCCAGGCGGATAAGGCCGTCTTGGCGGCCACGGGGGCGAGTTTTTTGGGAGTCATCCTCCTGGGACCTCTGGGGCTGGCGGGGGGGCTCTTCGTCCGGGGCGACGAGAAACCCCTTCCCGCAGGGACGCCCTTTTACCTGGAGATCGCCCAGGATTCCTCAACCCAGAGCTATCTGGTCCCGGCGGGGCTTTCGGGGCTTTTGACCCCCCAGATCTCATCCGGAGACCTGGTCGAACCCACCCCCGTCCCCAGGCCGACTAGACCCAGTGAAAACAACAAGTAAGACGACGAAAGAGGTGGTTTTTTTATGAAATTATGGACCAAAAAGTTCTGTCAGACCTCATCTTCGGAGGGCGGTCTTTGCCGACGATCTCCCCTTCGCTCTGCCCTGTCAAAGATGTGGGGGGGAGTGCTCCTGGGGATGGTCCTGATGGGACCGGTTCCCGCCCTGGCCTTGGACCTGGGCGATATCATCGGCGTCGTGGGCGGAGGGTTGGCCGTGGGAGCCCTGGCGGGTCCCCTGGACGAATTCATCAACACCATCACCCTAAACAAGGGCGTGAAGGCCAGCGGCGCCACGGCGGTGGTGCCCATCGTCTCTGTGGGTTCCGGGACTCATATCGGCGCGGCCCAGGTCACGGGGCCTGCGGCGGCGGTGAAAAAGACCAAGGCGGTGGCCCAGGTGGAGGTTTCCTTCAAGGGAGCCGTCCGAGTAAAGATTCTCGTTCCCATCGACTCCGTCAATCCGCTGGATCGCTTTAAGCGGGTTCAAGGAGTGGGGGTTTCGGCCATCATCGACGTACGTCTGTAGGGGCGCCCGGGGGGGCGCGATAGGAGCTCGAAGGGCATGAGACGCCCTAGATGGGTGTGGGTTGTCTTGGGATGGTGGCTCCTGGGAGCAGGGGCTGGAGTCCGGGGGGAGGAATTCCCCGCAGGGAGCTCCGGTCCCTGGGGCGTGGCTTTCGCATGGGGTAACTCCGCCTCCTATCCCGGCCCCTCCGGTGACGGTGGAACCCCTTCGAGGGAAGAGGCCCGGCGTCGGGTAAAAGAGATCCTCGAGCGCCACACGGTCTTCCACTGGGGGGAGGACTGCCTCGTCTGGATGGTGCACTACCCTCAGGAGCTGGTGGATCCCTGGGTGGCCCTGGAGTCGGAAAAACGAGGCCTTTCCCCGGAAGACCGGGCCCAGTACCGGGCGTCTTTTGTTCGAGATCTGCGTCTGGGGGAGATGGAGCCCGTTCTTTTTACCGTTTACGTCTTCGGGGACTCCCCCGTATCGTTTCACCCCTTCAAGGAGCGAGTGCTACTGGTGGAAGCCAGCGGGGACGTGCCTCCCCTTTCCGTGGAGAGCAAGCTGGATGGGACGTTGACGGGGATCGTTCAGGGGCTAGTATTCTTTCCCAAACAGGTCGGGGGCAACTTCACCGTGAAGGTGCGCCCGGGGGATGCCCCGGAGTTCTTGTCCTTCGCCTTCAAAAGCGCCCCGGAGGAGCCGAGACAAGCGGCGTCTCCCGACGCGCCGGTGCAGGTGGTGGTGGCCCAAGTGCCCCCCTTGCCGTCGCCGGTGTCCACCCCCGTGCCGCCGGAAAAGCCCTCTCGAAGGGCCCTTTCTCCGATTCCGATCAAGCCCACGCCCACGGTGGAGCCTCCGCCGGATTTTCTGGTGTTGCCCCCCGTGGCCACCCTGGGGCCTTCGCCTGCCCCGGCGGTAGAGGTCGATGGTCCCCTCTCCCCGGAAGGGGTCTTTCCATCGCCCCTTTCCGAGGACCCAAGGTCCTCTTCCCCCGGAGGGAAAGAAGGCGTGGGGGCGAAGGAGAGCCCTTCGCCGGAGAAGGAGCGGTTGGTGGAGAATTTTCTCAAGCTTTGGGTGGCTGGAGAGGGGGAGAAGATGTACGCCCTGCTGTCGGAGCAGAGCCGGACGCTCATGAACGCCAAAGACTTCGCCTCCCAGGCCCGGCAACACTCCTTCCGGTGGGCCCTGAGGGATGGCCATCGGCTAGCGTGGATCGACGGGGAGACGGTGCGGGTCTCAGCGGCCCAGAAGCTTTTGGTGATGAGGGTGCTCAAGACCCATATCCTGCGCCTGGTGCGGGAGCAGGGAGGGTGGCGTGTGGTCTGGTAGCGAAGGCCGGGGGCGCTGGGGATGGTTTTTGGTCCTCCTGGCCCTGGGGGGCATGGGGTATCTGATGGTGCAAGACCTCTACTCCCTGGGGGAAACGGTGGTCCGCGCCGGAGGGAAGAAAATCCCCATGACCGTGGAAAACGTGGTCATCTCACGCGTTATTTCCGGAGATCACTGGATCATCCAGGCCCCTCTGCTGGAGAAGGTCTCGGGGGAGGTGCAAGGAGTCTCCCTGGACATCCGGGTGAGCTTTTCCGGTAAAGGAGGCGGGGCGGCCTTCCAAGCGGAAAAGGGCCTCTTTCGAGAAGATGGGGGAGAGCTTCGCTTCTGGGCCATTAAAGGAGTTGCCTCCATGGACCATCGCGAGGGATTTTTCGAAGCCCCGGAGGCGCTCTGGGCTCCGGCAAGGGACGAGGTGAGCTTTCCCCGGGGGCTCCAGATCCTTCTGGATGGCGCCACCCTGCGGGGGAGCGAAGGGGTTTTGCGGCGCGACGGAGCGCTGAGCCTGTGGGGGAAGGTGAGCGGGGCATGGCAGGAAAAGGACTAGGCGTCTTTCCCCGGAGGCTTTCCGTTGTGGGGAGCGATCCGTTTCCTTGAGAAGGGAGGTGGAAGGGGCGATGGGGACGAAAAGATCGACGGATCGTCGCGACGATGCCGCTGTGGAGGGCTCGTGTTTCTTCAGAAGGCTGCTTCCGCCGCGAGGGACCCCTAAAGGGGAAATGCCCGGCGGGGCCCGAGGGCTGAGCCCAGGGTGGAAAGCGACCCTTTCCCTTCTGGGGTGGGTGGTGGTGCTCTTTCTGGGGGCGGGAGGGGTATTAGGTTCCGCCGCCCTTGCCAGGGGGGAAGAGAGCCAGGTGGTATTGGACGCCGATCGAGTGACCTACGACGAGGCGGGGTACCGGACCACCGCCGAGGGGGACGTGCGGATCCGATATGAGAATTTATTGCTCTGGTCTCCCTGGGCGGACATGGACACTTCCACCCAGATCCTCCGGGCCCAGGGATCCCCGGGCAGCCCTGTGGTGCTCCGGTGGCAGGGGCGCCGCCTCGAGGGAGACCGGCTGGAGTACAACCTCCAGACCCGAGAGGGGGTCCTGCGTAACCCCCGGGGGCAGGTGGATGCCCTGCTGCTTCGCGGGGGAAACCTGGAGGTGGTTCCCCTGGAAAAGGCGGTGGAGCGCCGATGGGTCACCGCTCGACAGGCCAAAAACGCCTCTGGAGACGAAGACCTCGTCCAATGGGATCAGGTGACCATCACCACCTGTCGGGAAACCCACCCCCACTATCGCCTGGTGGCCAAACGGGTGGTGGTGTTTCCCGGTCGCAAGGTGGTGGTGCGGAGCCCTCAGGTCTACCTGGGGGAGTATAACCTTTTTACCTATCCCTTCGATTACGTGGTGCTCCTGGGCGAGAAGCGCAAAGAGGTGATGGCGAACTTCCTGCCCTCGATGGCGGGGGATGGATCCCGGGGCTTTGGGGTGGGGCTCGAAGGCCCCATCGCCTGGGACACGGGGACGCTCCGGGTGGGGGCCATGTACTGGAGTCGGACCGGAGGGGAGGGCTCCCTGCGTCTGGACCAAAAGATCGGGAAGGACTTGGCGATCTATGCCACGTCGGCCTATACCTACGACGACGTGGACGAGGACAAGACCTGGCGCACCTCCTGGGGGCTCCGCTACCGGGCCGGGGGATGGAAGATGGCGGTGGGGTGGTCTCAGCGCGAGGAGGTTTCCGTGGAAAAGCGCGCGGGGTTCACCTATCGGGGCCTTCTGTGGCGCGACCCCGAGGTCTCCCTCACGGGGCCCTGGTGGGCTGACCCCGCCACCGGGGGGTGGTGGCGCCTCCTGGGGAGCTGGGGAACCTACGACGAAGAAGGGCTTCGTACCACCAGGACGGGCGTGGGACTGGAGGTTTACGGATCGGGGCCCGACAGGCAGGGCTTCCGGGTCTTCTGGAAGGGGCTCCACTGGCGCTATCGCTACGACCGCCCGACCTTTGACGACGAAGGTCGCGAGGAGGATGAACAGCGGATCACCGAGGGAGTGGTGGGGTTCGATTGGCCCCTGGGCCCCCTGTCGATGAGGACGGCCTACGTGAGGCGATGGGTGGACGGCGCCTCGCCCATGGCCTGGGACGGGGGAGTGGAGCGAGAAGATCTCTACCAGAGGGTGCGGGTGTCCCTGGGGAAGGGATGGAGCGTGTCTGCCCGGGGGGCCTTTGATCTGCAAGAGAGCGAGCTCCGGGAGATGGTCTACCAGGTGGGATTGGATCAGGATTGTTTGCGCTGGGAATTGACCTATCGGGACGACCTTCAGGGAGGAAACGACGATTGGGCGGGGCTTCGGATCCTCGTGACGGCCTATCCGAACTCCCCCCTGTGGGTGGGGCAGAAGGACCTGGCCGACCCCGCCGATCCCCCGGAAGACCTTCCCGGATCGGAAAGCGAGGGGGGGGAGCCGTGATGGAGTACCGGGGCGATAGAAAAGAAGTGGTGGTGGTCTTTGGGGGCGTGGGGCCCGAGCGGGAGGTGTCCATCGCCAGCGGGGCCGCCGTGCTGGAGGGGTTTCGGAGCAGGCAGCGGGCGGCCCGGGGGGTGGATGTGCGCTCCCTTCGGGACGCATGGGAATTGGTGGCCTCCGCTCGGTCTTGCGTGGTGTTCGTGGCGCTACATGGAGCTTGGGGAGAGGACGGCCGTTTCCAGGCCCTGCTTGAGATGGGGGAGGTCCCCTACACGGGGACGGGCCCCGGGGGGTGCGCCCTGGCCATGGACAAGGTGGCATCTAAGGCCCTCTTCCTGGAGCAGGGGATCCCGGTGGCCTGGTCCCGGGGCATCCTCGAAGGGGAGGATCCCTGGGGCGTGCCGGAGGTGCGTCAGCGCGTGGGAGAGGGGCGGACGCTGGTGGTGAAGCCCGCTCGGTGCGGTAGCACCGTGGGCGTCTCCGTGGTCCAGGGGCGCCAGGCCCTGGAAGACGGAGTGACCTATGCCCGGAACTTCGATAAAAAGATCCTCGTGGAGGACTTTGTGCCGGGGCGGGAGATCACGGTGGCGGTCTGGGAGGGGGATCGGGGCCCCGAGGCGTTGCCTCCGGTGGAAATCAAGCCCCGGGAGGGGTTTTACTCCTATGCGGCGAAGTACACCGCCGGAGCCAGCGAGTACCTCGCCCCGGCGCCCCTTTCCGCCGCCGAGGAAGACCGGGTGCGACGGGCCGCCGTGGCCGCCCACCGAGCGGTGGGAGCGGCGGTGTACAGCCGGGTCGACCTGCGCCTCACGACCTCCGGGGATCCCCGGGTGCTCGAGGTGAACACCGTGCCGGGCATGACCGCCACCAGCCTCGTGCCCAAGGCCGCCGCCGCCCATGGGTGGAGCTTTGGCGAGCTGGTGGAGCGCATTGTGGACCGCTCCCTGGCCCTCAAGCGGTAAAAAGGGGCGACGGCGACGCCGGTCCCTCGGACCGCCCCAGGGACCACGAACGCTTTCCGCCGGAATCAGGCGGAAGGCGTGTCGACGCAGATGTTCAGTACGCGCAACTTGCGGGTTCCCCGGGGAACTCGGACGGGGACTTCCGCCCCCACCTCCTTGTTCATCAGGGCTTTCCCCACGGGGCTGGAGGCGGAAATGCGGTTCTCCTTGGGGGCGGACTCTTCGGAGCTCACGATGACGTAGGAGTACCGAGCCTGGGTATCCAGGTCCAAGATGGTCACCGTGGTGCCCAGGGCCACCTTGCTCGCGTCCACGTCGGCCATGTCCACGATCTTAGCCTTGCTCAACCGGGTTTCCAACCAGAGGATGCGGGTCTCCAACTGGGCTTGCTCTTCCTGGGCGGCGTGGAATTCCGCGTTTTCGCTCAGGTCTCCGAAGGCCCGAGCCTCCTCGAGCTTGCGGGAGATCTCCGAACGACCCTCGGTGCGCAGGGAGATGAGCTCCTTTTTCAGCAGGTCGTACCCCTCGCGGGTCATGGGGATCTGGTCGTCGTTTGCCTTTTGTGCCGCTGCCATCTACGGAACGCCTCCTCGAGAAGAAACGGAAATGCCGATGGTGTATTGTATCAGACCGGCCCGGAAGGGGCAATGAGTTAGTTGTTTTGTGACAGCTTTTTCTCCGGAAAAAGTTCGCCCGAGGAGCGGAGCTTCGGTGGGGCGTCGGAACCGTGGTATGATGGCAGACAGCGAAAATTTGCCCCGGAGCCCCGGGGCGTGGGTGGGAGATAAATGGCGTCGCGGGAAGATTTCTCATCGGACCTCGGATCCGGTGGGGGAGTTTTTTTTCGCGGATCTTTCTTGGGGAAAAGAGGAGCCCCCTTGCTGGTGGGAGTGGGGCTCTATGTCCTTGTGGCGCTGCTCTGGGGAGTCGTGGAGTCGCGCAGCAGGCAGGTGCTCCGGGATCGTATCCGGGACGAAGGGATTTTTTACGCCTCCCACCTGGAGTCGGAGCTAAACTTTCGGATGGTTTCCCTGCGCCGCATGATCCACCGGTGGCAGATGCGGGGCGGCACCCCCCGGGATGAATTCATGGCCGACGCCGAAAGCTACGTAAAGGATTTTGCCGGGTTTAGGGCCTTGGCTTGGGTGGACAAGGACTTCATCATCCGGTGGGCCATTCCCCGGGAATGGGAGGGGGAGGTGGCGAACCGCTACTTGGCCTTCGACTCCCATCGCCGCCTCACCCTGGAGAAGGCCCGGGATCGCCGGGCCATGGCGATGACCCCCCCTCTGGACCTGGTCTGGGGAGGGGGAAGGGGTTTCCTGATGGCCTTCCCTCTGGAGGCCCGGGGGGCCTTTGACGGATTTATCCTGGCGGTGGTGCGCTACGACGATTGGCTTGGGAAGCTCTTTGAGGTGAACGACAATCACAGCGTGCCCGGTCACATCCTTGCCCGGGTCTTGGTGGACGGCGTGCCGGTCTACCGCCAGGAGGGCTGGGAAGATCTCGGCGACCCGGCCTGGGGAGCGGAGGAGCCTTTGGATTTTGAGGGATATCGCTTCGTCGTACAGGTGCGCCCCACGCCCCCTTTCTTCGAGGCCCATCGCTCCGCAGTCCCTCGGGTGGTGGGGTTATCCGGGGCCCTCATGGCCACTCTCATGGCGCTCATCGTGCTCCTTCTTCAAGATCTCTTTTCTTCCGAGCAACACCTTCGGAAGGCCAAGGTCGCGCTGGAGGAAGAGATCCGGCATAAAGAAGAGGCCCAGAAGACCCTACAAGGGGCCCTTTCCCGCCTGGATTTAGCCACCCGGGCGGGGGGCATCGGCGTGTGGAGCTGCGGCCGGAAAAGTCATGCCCTCTCGTGGAACGACCAGATGTACGACCTCTTCGGCCTTCCCACCGGCTCTCCCCTCTCCTGCGATGGCTGGCGCCACATGATTGATTCGGAGGACCGGGCTTTTTTAGAAGCGTTCCTGGAAGGCGCCGCCCGCTCCGGGGAGGCGTTCCAGATGGAAGTTCGCGTCATGACCCCCGAGGGGATCCGGCGTCATCTGGGCCTTGCGGCCCGGATGGAGCGGTCAGAACCTCAGGGGGAGGGGGCTTTCATTGGGGTGTGCTGGGATCTGACGGCGCTGAAAGAAACAGAGCTCTCCCTGAGACGCCAAGGGACGATGTTGAAACTCCTCGCGGAGACCTCTTCCCGGTGCATAGACCTCCCTCCGGAAGAGGTCCCCGGGGCCATCCGGGACGCCCTGGGACGCCTGGGGTCCTTTGTGGGGGCCCACCGGGCCTATGCCGTGGCACATGCCCCTTCTTCAGGGGGTATGCCCTGCGTCCACGAGTGGTGCGCCGGAGACGAGCCCTGTAGCCCCCGGGGCTTTCCGCTGGAGGAGCTATCGTCCTGGGTGTCTTCCCAACGCCGGGGATCTTTGCTCCTCACCGTCGATGTGGCATCCCTCCCCATGGGGGAAATGAGGCGCCACATGGAAGACCGGGGGTGTGGCGGTCTTCTGGTTGTCCCCATGCTCTCGGGAGAAGAACACTGGGGAGTGGTGGGTTTTGAAGGACCCCTTCCCTGGAAGAACCTGTCTGACCAGGATGGGGCCCTCTTTGGCCTTTTTGCCCAGATCGTCGTCAACGCCCGGCGGAGGATTCAGGCCGAAGAACGCATTCGCCACCTGGCCGCCCACGATTTCCTGACGGACTTGCCCAAACTGCCCTTGGCCCGGGATCGTCTGACCATGGCGTTGGGAGCGGCCCGCCGCTATCGCCACCGGGTGGCGGTGATGTTTTTAGACCTTGACGGCTTTAAGGCAGTGAACGACACCTTTGGCCATGACGCGGGGGACGAGGTGCTCCGCCACGTGGCCCGAGTTTTTCGGCAGAGCCTCCGGGAGACGGACACCGTGGCCCGGGTGGGGGGAGACGAGTTTCTTATGGTGATCACGGAGCTGGCGCTTCCCGAGCACGCCGCCCTCGTCGCCGAAAAGGTCCTCCGGGCCCTGGAGTCCCCCATCCCGGTGCCCGGAGGGACGGCCCGGGTGGGGGCCAGCATCGGCATCGCCCTCTATCCCGACCACGGTGCGAACGACGAAAGCCTCATCAAGGCGGCGGATGACGCCATGTACCGGGTAAAATTCGCCGGGAAAAACGGATACCGCTTCGCCGATGACCTTGCCCCTTCCGATGAGGGCGGGAGCCCCACCCCCGCCCCGCCGGAGTCTTGACGAGGAGCTCTATCTGCGGAGCGCCATGCCCCGGGCGGAGGGGCATAGGGCCAGCCCTCCCCGGGCGGTGCATCGTAGCTCCGGGGGCAGCATCTTTCCTGCGGCGTAGGCCGCATCGATGGTCTCGTCCAGGGGGATGGGGTTGAGGTACCCTCCCGTGACCAGGTCGGCGCAGATGAAGGCGCAGGAGGCCGCCACGGCGTTGCGCGTGTGGCAGGGGATTTCCACCACGCCTTGCACGGGGTCGCAGGGGGATCCCATGGTATTCTGGAGCGCCACCGCCGCCGCCGCGCAGGCCCTTTCCGCCCCCCCTCCGAAGGCCTCCACCACCAGGGCCGCCGCCATGGCCCCCGCCGCGCCGATTTCCACCTGACATCCCGCCTCCTCGGCGGCGAAGGTGGCCCGGGTGGCGATCACCGCCCCCACCGCCCCGGCGGCGAAGAGCCCCCGGAGGATCTCTTCCTCGCTACGGCCGCAGTCCTGGCGCAGGGTCGTCATCACCCCCGGTATCACCCCCGCCGATCCCCCCGTGGGGGCGGCGCATACCACCCCCATGGAGCTGTTCACGTGCATGGCCGCCAGGGCCCGGGCCGCCGCCCGGGTGGTCACCCCTCCCAGGGGGAGCCTTCCCTCCGCCTCCGCCCGGAGAATGCTTCCCGCGCTGGGAGGTAGGAGGCGCATGGCCACGTTTTCGTCCTGAAGGCCCTGGAGCACCGCCTGGGTCATGACGACCTCCCGGCGTCGCATCTCCTCTTCCACCGCGCCTTCGTCCAGGCCCAGGAGCTGGGATTCCGAGAGCCGCCCCAGGGCTCCCAGGCTTTTTCCCCCCTGTACGCTCTGGGCGCAGGCCTCTGCGGCGCTTTCAAAGAGGGGCTTTCCCCGGAGGACGTGCAAAAAGGGCGGGGCGATGCGGAGGCGGCGCACCCCCGGACATGCCCGGAGGGAGGAAAGAACATCGGGAGACGGAGCATGGGAGAGGGTACACCGGAAAAGCACCGCCTCCCGGTGGGGCATCCGGTGGCTCTCCACGGGGCCCTGGGATGCCAGAAGGTCCCCCAGGAGAGAGAGGCCGAAGGGGGAGGCCTCCACAAAGAGCTCCTCCGAGTCTCCCCGGAGCAGGACCGGAACTTCGTCCACCGCCGTCACTTCGATGGCTCCTCCGCCGATGGATCGCCCCCGGATTTCCATGGCGTCACCCTCCCTCCCGCGAAGGCGAAGGCGCACGTCGTTGGGGTGGGTGGCCCAAGGTAAGGGCTCCAGCCGGAAGGAGATGGCCAGGCCCTCCCCAGGAGCCCCTTTCAAGGCGTCGAAAAAGCGCCCATCTTCCAGGGACCATCCTAAAAGCCCCGCTGCAAAGGCCCGATCGCTGCCCTGCTGATCGTAGACCACTCCCCACGACCCCCAGGGGTCAAAGGTAAACTCCGCCTCCTTCACTTCTTCTCCCAGAAGGCTCCGGGCCAGGGTGGAGATGCGCCAGGCGGCGGCGGTGTGAGAGCTCGACGGCCCTCGCATGATGGGCCCCAGTACGTCGTTCAACATGCTCACGCTTCGCATGAAATCCCTCCTAAGGGAAAGATCGGCGCCTCCCTAGGGCTTTAGGCGCCCGGGGTAAGCATACCACTAAAGCCCCGCCGGAGAGGATCCCGATTGTCCTTCCCGGGGCTTCGTGTTACAATGGGTTCACCCGGTGCTCGGGCGGTGGGCGAACCCCGTGCTGGGTCCAGGGAATTCTCTATTGAGGAGCGAAGAGCATCATGATGAGTCGCGAAGTAAAACAGCAGGTCATGGCGGAGAGTCGTATTCACGAGTCCGACACCGGTTCGGCGGAGGTTCAGATCGCCCTCCTGACGCACCGTATCCGGTCCCTCACGGAGCACATGAAGGCCAACCCCAAGGATTTCCACTCCCGGCGAGGGCTTTTGCGCATGGTGGGAAAGCGCCGCAAGATGCTGGCCTACCTGAAAGACACCAACTTTACCCGCTATTCCAATCTCATCCAGCGCCTGGGGCTGCGGCACTAGGGGCCCTCGGAAAAAAGTTTCTCTCCAGGGGCGAAAGGGCGGAAGGATCCGCCCCTTTCGCCCCCTTTTTGTGGTATGATTGCCCCCATGTGAACAAGAAGTCAAGACGAGAAACGGGAGGCACGGTCCAGGATGGAACAGTCATATCGGATAGGTGTGGGCGCGTCGGAGGTCGTTTTTTCCACGGGGAAACTCGCCAAGCAATCCAGTGCGGCGGTGTTGGGACAGCATGGGGAGACCTCGGTCCTCGTGGCGGTGAACATGACCCCGTCTCCTCGGGAGGGGCTTGATTTCTTCCCCCTGTTGGTGGATTACGAAGAGCGTTACTATGCCGCAGGCAAAATTCCCGGCGGGTTTATCAAGCGCGAAGGGCGTCCCTCGGAGACCGCCATCCTCTCCGCCCGGTGCATCGATCGCTCCATCCGATCCCTTTTCCCCGATCACATGAGGAACGACGTCCACGTGGTGGCCACGGTGATGACCGTGGACCAGAAGAATTCCCCCCGAGTCCTGGCCATCAACGCCGCATCCATGGCCCTCATGCTCTCGGATATCCCCTGGGGAGGGCCCGTGGGGGCGGTGCGCATGGGGCTCGTGGACGGAGAGCTCGTGGTGAACCCCACGGAAAAGCAGATGGACGAGAGCCGCCTGGATCTCCTCGTGGCGGGACACGCAGATGGCATCACCATGGTGGAGGCCGGGGCGGAAGAAGTGTCCGAAGAGATCATGGTGGAGGCCCTGGATCGAGCCCACCAGGAGATCCGCCGCGTCGTGGCCCTCCAGATCCGGGCCCGGGAAGAGAGGGGCAAGGCCAAGGTGGAAGTGCCCCCGTCTCCGGTGATCCCAGAGATCGACGAGTGGCTCGAGACCCAGCGTTACAGTGCCATCCGGGAAGCGGTGAAGATCCACGAGAAAAAGAGCCGCCAGGACGCGGTGGATGGGGTGCGCCGAGAGACCCTGGAACATTTTGCCGAGGCCTTTCCCAACGCCCGGGGGTACATCGCCGGAAAGGTGGAATCCCTCGTGGAGCGCGCCATGAGGACCTTGGTCATCGAAGAGGGGTTCCGGTCCGACGGCCGAGCCCTGGACCAGTTGCGCCCCCTCACCTGCGAGGTGGACGTGCTTCCCCGGGTGCACGGGGCGGCCCTCTTCACCCGGGGAGAGACCCAAAGCCTTGGCGTCACCACCCTGGGCATGGTGGGGGAGGACGACCAGATTCTCGACGGCCTGAAGATCGACGAGCCCGCCAAACGATTCATGCTTCATTACAACTTCCCTCCCTTCTCCGTGGGAGAAGTGCGCCCCATGCGGGGCCCCGGAAGGCGAGAGATAGGCCACGGCGCCCTGGCGGAACGGGCCCTTCGTTGCCTCATGCCCACGGCGGAGGAGTTTCCCTACGCCGTACGGGTGGTGTCGGACATCCTGGAATCCAACGGATCCAGCTCCATGGCCTCGGTGTGTAGCGGGAGCCTTTCCCTCATGGCGGCGGGGGTCCCCGTACGCAAGTCCTGCGCCGGAGTG
>Ga0116184_10003125_pt1 | contig 13819 bp, 8 predicted proteins | sample AD_JPNNA5_MetaG_FD_89886 | JGI IMG/M metagenome (GOLD analysis project Ga0116184, IMG submission 89886) | Active sludge microbial communities of municipal wastewater-treating anaerobic digesters from Japan - AD_JPNNA5_MetaG | ecosystem: Engineered > Bioreactor > Anaerobic > Digestate | place... | reverse complement strand
TTGCCAAGCTGCAGGGCAGAGTGGCCCGGTTCATCGGCGTTGCTGTCGAACCCGCGGTGGCCGTGGCTCAGCATGGGGCCGACGACCCGGTGTCGGAGGCCATCGACGCACTGGTCAGCCTCGGCCACAAGCGTGCCGAGGCTGTGCAGGCGGTGAACCGCGCACTGAGGGATGACCCCACGCTTTCGTCGACCCAGGCGATCATCGGGCAGGTGTACGCGCAGCGGTGATGCATACGGCGGACGGCAGTGATCGATCAGGGGTCAGGGACGAGGGGGCCGAAGATGAGAACCGCGTTTGGGGTCACGTTTGTGCTTGGGCTGATCATGGGTATCGCCGGCTGCGGGGGCGGTATGCCAGGGAACGGCGACAACAACAACGGTAACAACAACGGTGGCGGCGACACGATGTCGGTCGCCGAGCGGACCGCGGCGATGGTGGCTGTATCGGCCTATCGTGAGACGCTGGACCCCTCAGACGGTCCGGCGATGGCGCAGGCGCTGGCAACGTACCTCGGAACGCGCCCGGAGTTCGAAGCATCGGGTGTCTCGGACACGGGAGACGCGTGGGGCCGGTTCACCGATGGCCGGCTGGCGATCCTCATTTGCACCGACGACCCGGCCGAAGATGTCGCTGCCGAGGTCACTGATGTGGGCACCCGGGCGCAACGGAGCGGCGTGCCCGCGAACAAGCCCGCCCGGATCCTGCGGTCGATGGGGACGGCGTTCCCCGACTGCACCCCGAACCTGCTGAACTGGTTGGGCCAGGCGGGGTACACCAATGCGGGAGGTTCGGCGACCATCGCCAGCCTCAAGACGGTCTCGGGGGACGGCGTGTTCTACTTGCACGGGCATGGTGGTGCCGGCGTGGTTCGGGAGGGTACCGCGCCGGCCTATGCGCTTTGGACGCTGGACGACTACACGGCGGCCAACGAGGCGGCCTTTGCGGCCGACCTCGATACCAAGGCCGTGTGCTACATGCTGGCACGGCAGGACAAGGACCAACCCGCCGTGTGGCACTATGCCATCACAGACAAGTTCGTGACCCAGTACATGAGCTTCGGCAAGAACAGCTTCGTGCTGATCCACGGGTGCAACGGCAACTCGGCCTCGGCCGCCAAGTTCAAGGCGGCATGCTTCGCGAAGGGCGCGTCGCTCTATGCCGGGTGGACCGATGTGGTCATGTCGAACGACTCGGCGCGGGCGTCGCGGTTTGTGATCGACCGGATGCTCGGCGCCAACCTCTACTCACCCAAGGAGAGCCCCAAGCAGCGGCCGTTTGACTACCAGACGGTCTGGGCCGATCTGACCCGCCGGGGCTGGGACACGTCGAATGCGCCGGGGCATGGATCCGCCAAGTTCAAGTTCAGCACAAACAGCGGCAGCGACTGTGGCATCCTGGCACCCAGCATCGAGTTCATCACGCTCTATGAGGCGCCGTTCTACAACACGGCCAAGACGAAGATGGAGATCGCGGGGCTGTTCGGCGATGACCCCGGCGCAAGCCACCGGACGGTGACCGTCGGCGGCACGACGGTCGACGTGACGGAGTGGGCGGCCGATATGGTCACCTGCGACATCCCGAACTTCGGCCAGGGCTCGGTCGGCGACGTGGTCGTCGAGGTCGCCGGGCACAGGAGCAACAAGGTGCCGATATCCGAATGGACGATCCCGTTCACCTACACGCGCACGTGGTACGGGTCGTTGACCGACACCATTCACTTCACGATCCACCTGAGGGCCGACGTCCACAAGTTCCGCGAGCAACCGGGCAAGACGCCGGTGACTCCGTCGGCCGTTCTGGTCAAGTCCATGGCCGATAGTGACGGTGACTGGACGTCGGGAGGATCCGGGCACCTCGATAACGACGGCGATGCTGCCAGTATCACGTGGAGCGGGTCGGGCGTCCTCACCGGCACCGATCCGTGGGCGACCGCGGGGAGTGTCGGTGCGTGGGGCTCGATCGACGTGCAGTCGATGGCGCTGTACCTGTGGTTCTGGACGCTCGCCGACCAGAAGCAGGTCGACACGGTCTATCCGGGTGGCAGCACTTCGTCGAACACGGAGGTGGTGTCGACGAACTCGCTGCCCGTGTACGACGAGACGGACAACGGCCCCCATCTCCGGATTCCCCTGACCAGCGACTTCGGCATCGACGCGGGTTCGCGCAACGCGCCGAACCCGCCGGAGTTCCAGTCGGCGACACTGGAGTGGGAGGCGGCGCCGGTGAGCTACCCACCGGTGGAGAGCGTGCACGCCAGCGGGCGGTAGACGGACGGCGGATGGCGGATGGCAGTGAGGACCGGGATCAGGGCTCCGAGGGGAATGGCGGGCGGCCTGAGTTGCCCGAGTCCTGCTCCATCATGAGCCGGACGGCTTCGGCGACGGCCTTGCCGAGCTTGGCGTGCTCTGGGGCCTCGAAGTGAATGCCGTCGAGGTCGCTGGTGGTGATGATCTCGCCGGCATCCAGGAAGCCGCAGCCGCGCTCTTCGGCTTGGGCGCGGTAGTAGCGGCCCATGAGCCGTGACTTCTCCTGCGCACCGGCGAACATGGTGGCGAAGGCGGTCAGCTTCCCGACCGGGGCCGGGGCGAGTAGGAGCACTTCCGGCGCGCCACCGCCGGGGCCAAAGGGGCAGGCGCGGACCATGTCGATGAGCTGGCCGCAGGCGCGGGCGATGTCTTCGGCCGGCAAGGAGAAGCGAGCCTTGAGGTCATTCACACCCAGGGCGAGCACGACCAGGTCAACCGGGTGGTGGCTCTCGAGACACGGTAGCAGGTAGCGGGCGCCATTCTTGCCGTGACCGCCTGGCGCGAACCGCGTGCCCTCGATGGGGTCATCCCACACCGTGGTGCGGCCGTTCTGGCCCTCGGCGATGACGCAGTAATCGTGGCCGAGTTCGGCCTGGAGCACACCGGTCCAGCGTTGCTCGGCGGGAAGTCTCTGCCCCGACGCGGGGTCGTAACCCCAGGTGTTGGAGTCGCCGAAACACAGCACGGTCTTCATGGCAACACCCTCTTCATCCCTCGGGCTGGAAGCGCACGGCCGCCAGGACCCAGCCGTTGGTCTCGAGGCGGAAGAACAGCACCGGGGCCGGTTGCGGCGGTGTGAGCGCCATGGCGCAGCCTGCCGGGCCGTTCTGCACAGGGCTCGAGAAGGTCATGGGGAGCGCCTCAGCCATATCCTCGGCGATGCGCACGGCCAGCGCCCGGCGCTCCTCGGCGGTGATCGGCGTCTGGTTGCCAGCCGCATCCACCGCCATGATCGGGTCGGCCATGATCACCATCAGGTTGGGCACGTTGCGCTCGGCGACGCACTGGAACAGGTGGGAGCGGACGAGCGCGAAGTTGCGGAACCTGGCCTCGGACAGCGCGCCGAACCAGACCGGCACGCTGGCTTGGGCCAGGGCCAGCGAGGTCGTCTTCTGCACGGGCTCGAGCGCCCACACATCGGCACACTCGCGAGGGCCCACTTCGTACAGCACGCTGGACCCATCGGGTGAGAAGCCGGCGAGGCGGCAGCACTGCCCGTGGCCGGGTTGGCCCGGGTCGAGCCCGACGCGCCGGGGCTGGGTGCCCGTCTGGACGTCGAAGAGCCAGATGTCATCGCGCTCGTATCCATCGGGGGGCCGGTACCGCAGCAGGACCGCCAGGGAGCCGCCGTCGGGCGACCAGCACGGCGAGTGAGCTCGACCCGCCGCGAACTGGCTCAGCGGACGCGGGTTTGCGCCATCGGCGTCGGCCACGCCGATCTGGCCGTCGAAGGCATAGGCCAGGTGCTCGCCATCGGGTGACCACGCGGGCTGGCCCGCCTGAGGGATCCTCACCGAGTCGCCCAGGGCCCGACCCTTGGGGTCGAGTGTGATGACCATGAGCCCGTCGGTGGCCTCAGCGGCGATCCGCCGAAAGCCCGATGCCGGGGACCAGGCTCCGGTGTAGACGATCCCCGAGGCGACCTCGACGATGGGCTGGGCCTTGTCGGCACGCACCGGCGCGACACAGAGGCTGCACTGACCCGTCCCCGCCTTCAGCCGCCGGAAGGCCAGAAGCTGACCATCAGGGGACCAGGCGGGGCTGTCGAAGATGGAGCCCGCCCACTCGGCGGCCGTGGAGTCGGTCACCGCTACGGGTTTGGGGTCGTCGAGGCTCAGCATGTAGATGTTCCCCGCCGAGGAGTAGGCGAGCCGCCGGCCGGTTGGGGCCCACGAGAGCCCGTCCCCCGGCAGAGGCGGGGGCAGCTGGGCCACGGCGCGCCGGCGGGTGCCGTCATAGCCCTGAACCAGGAGTTCCCAGCGAGCGGTCTCTGGATTGGGCTTGAGGAATGCGACCTTGCAGGTGCGTTCAAGGTCTCCCCTGACGCTCAGCCGGTCACCCCGGACGGCGGTGACCACCTGGGAATAGGGATCGTAGCCGGGCTTGGCGAGGGTGATGCGCCAGTCCGCTGGGAAGGCCGTCGTGCTGTCGATGGTTATCTCGGCCGGTGTGACGCCCTTGCGGAACTCGGGAAGCCCGTTGGGGTGCCCCACCCAGATCTCGGCGCCGGCAGGATCGCTCTCGCACAGGATGGCAGCGGGGGGGAGTGCCGGCTCAGGGGGTCCCTGGTCTCCAGTTCGAGGCCCGGCTCCGGCCTGGGCCCCAGCCGGCCCGGCGGCGATGACGCAGCCCAGCAGGGTGGCCAGGGCTGACCGATGACCATTCCATCGCGAGCGATCCATCGCCGTTTCCCCAACAGGGCACCCAGGTTCCCGGGAGCTCTCAGCAGTCGGTTCCGATGATAGAGGAGATGGGCGTCAGGGGTCTACTGTGGGGCCCAACACCAGTTGGGCCTCTCGTCCGCACTGGCGTTCCCGGTGAGATTACGCAGGTCGCCGCCATCGGTGGCGCGCATGGAGAACACCTCGAAGTCCTCGCCATCGCCCGGGTCGATGTCGCGGGTGAAGACGATTCGCGACCCGTCGCGCGACCATGTCGGGAACTTGTCGTCGCCCGGGTAGTCGGTCAGCCGGACGATGCTAGTCCCGTCGGCGTTCATGGTGCAGACCTCCCAGTTGTAGCCCGCGCCGGCTGCATAGACGCGCTGGAAGGCGATCCGGGTGCCATCGGGTGACCAGCTCGGCGCCCAGTCATCGTACTGGGTGTCGGTGAGCCGAGTGGGGTTCGCTCCGCTGGCCGACATGACATAGATGTGCAGCGGGCCATCGCGCTTTGAGGCGAAGGCGATGCGCGTGCTGTCGGGCGACCACGCCGGGTACTGGTCATCTGCCGCGTTCGCGGTGAGGTTGGTCAGGCCGGAGCCATCGGCATGGGCCACGTAGATATCCCAACTGGCGTCCGGACTCCGGTTGGAGTAGAAGGCGATCCTGGTGCCATCGGGCGACCAGCAGGGGCGGAAATCGTCGGCGGGGTCGTTGGTGATGCGTACCGGGGCCGAGCCGTCGGCGGCCATGGTGTAGATCTCCCAGTTGCCGTCGCGGTCGCTGTAGAAGGCCATCCGATCGCCCGCAAACGACCAGACCGGCCCTCGGTCGTTTGCGGTGTTGCTGGTGATGCGCGTCAGGTTGGATCCGTCGGCATCCATCACGTAGATCTGAGCGGACCCCGAACGGTTACTGTGGAAGGCGATCTGGTCCGCCGTCGTCGTGACGTGGAGCAGAGCGGAGCCCGAGATACCCGACTCGGTATCGGTGGCCGTGATCGTCACGGTCCCGGCGCCGACACCGGTCACGACGCCATTGGAGGCCACAGTAGCTACGGCGGCGTCGCTCGTGGTCCAGCGCCACGCGGAGGCGCCCACGATGACGATTGCGTTCGACGCGTTCCTGGCTGTGGCCGTGAGCTGGCTCGAACCACCCACAAACACGGTGGGTCCGGGGGCCGATACGCTCACCTGTGCCACCGTGGAAACCATGGTGAAGGGGACATCCTGTATGCCCGAGCCGACGGTGCGCTCCACCTCGACGGTGGCCTGCATGATGCCGGAGCCCTCGGCAGTCGGATAGGCCGACGCGCGGATGATGCATTCGAGGCCCGCGGGAAGACCACCCACGCTGACGGTCGGGTTGCTTCGGGTGGCGAGAGTCGTCCCGACGACGACCTGCGTGCCTTTGGTCTTGATGACGAAACGGACGCTCTGCGAACCCGTGGGGACGAGTGCGGCTTCGACCTGAGGGAAGTCGACGGTGAACCGGAACCCGCCGGTGTCGACCGGGGCAGTGGTGGTCGAGCACCCGCACAGGGCAGCCAACGCGGCGGCCACCCATGGGAGAGCAGCGCGGCGGCCGGCGGCCGGGTGTCCCAGCACACTACCGTCGCCGCAGCGGCATGGGGTCGAGCACAACAGACGGCTGGATCTCACTGCGGCACCCCGCTGGATCGGACCAGCCCCTCAGTTGGAGGCCTGGCCGTTGCGGCCCATGAAGCAAATCACGATGGTCTCCAGCATGAGCGAGAGGTCGAGCCAGACATTGCGTTGCTTGATGTAGTAGAGATCATACTCGGTCTTGCGGATGGATTCCTCCAGGGTGGCGGCGTAACCGTTACGGACAGTGGCCAGTCCGGTCACGCCGGGCCGGACGAGGTGCCGCAGGCGGAAGTAGGGGATCTGGCGTTCGAGGGTCTCGACGAACTCGGGCCGCTCGGGGCGCGGTCCTACCATGCTCATGTGGCCCAGGAGCACGTTCCAGCATTGAGGGAGTTCATCGAGGTGCGTTTTCCGGAGGAGGCGTCCGACGGGGGTGATACGCGGGTCGTCCTTCTGCGCGAACTGGGCGCCCGTCTCCTCGGCATTGCTCACCATAGTGCGGAATTTGTAGATGCGGAACGGCCTTCCCTTGCGCCCGACACGGACCTGGGAGTAGATCACCGGCCCCGGGGACAATAGCGCGTTGAGGCCGGCAATCAGCGGGTACAGGACCGCTGCCAGGAGGAGCCCGGCCGTGGCCATGGCGACGTCGACCAGGCGCTTGACGGCGGCATAGATCAGGGAACGTTGCTGGTTCAGTCCGTAGAGCGCCCACGCCGAGTCCACATAGTGCACGGGGATCTTGTGGAAGTAGCGGGCGTAGAAGTCCTCCATCCAGATGACCTTGGTCCGCGTGGCCGCCAGTGCCGGGACGATCGGGACGGCCCGGGACCGACCCGTGGCAGGCAGGGCGGCGATGACGAGGTCGACCTGGTGCTGAGTCGCCAGGTTAGCCGCATCGGCGAACCGTCCCAGGATGGGCCAGACGGCAACCGGGTGGCGACCCGGATCCTGACGGTCATCCACGTAGCCCACCACGGCGAATCGGGGCTCCTCGACGAACGGAAGGGTCTGGGCAGCCTCGATGCTGTGCTCGTTAACGCCGAGGATGAGGACGCGCTCGGGGAGTAGGTCGCCCGAGAAGCGCACGGCGAACTGGCGTGCCAGCGACGACACGATGGCCAACAGCAAGAAGGCGACGGGCTTCACCACGTGGTTGGTTGATGCGCACAGGGTGAGGACGCCCAGCGCGCCGGCCGCAGCGATGAACAAGTCCTTGAACGTGGCGTGGGCACTGGCCACCCAGCGCGACTGGTACGCGAGGCCGTTGGCGGCCAGGAAGACGAACGTGACAGCGCCGAGCAGCCAGGCCGGCACGCCCGGTATGGTCAGCGCTGGCAGGTCGCCGGGGGGCGCGATGACGGTGGCCGCCCACAGGATGACTGAGGCCGCGATGAAGTCGTAGACCATCAGCGCCAACGCGGCACGCTGTCGTACACGCGCCACCCGGCCGGGTGGGGGCGGTGCCACCGCCCGCCGTTCCTCGACCGCTTCGGGTGTCTCGCCTATGGGCGTGACCTCGCCGGCCACGCCGATGTCAGCCATTGCGGACGGTCCTCCGCCAGGAAGGTAGGCCACTGGCCTGCGGCATCCTCCCACGGAGTGCGAGATCCGGCAAGGCTAGCGACGCACCTCGCCAGTCCCATAGCACTGAGCGCAAAGAAAGGACGCCCGGCTCCCCGGGGGTGGCGACGGACACATGATCCCGAAGGACCCGCCGCGCGGGCTTCGATGCCCCCCCATGCCTAAGGTGCCTCAAGAGCCCGGAGTTCACCACCGCGAGTGGCCACTGGTATGCACTGAGGGCACCCCTATGACACCATAAGCGGGGCCGCTGGAGCTCCGCAGCTCTGACCGGGACAACAGGGCTCATATTGGGAGTTAGCCTTCACTGATATTCGGCAGTGAAGGCAGAGCTCCCGCATCCCTCCTCTGGCAGGCTCCCCTTGCTCGAACCGGGACCATGCGGCGTAAGGGCCTCCGGTGCGTGCGGGCCTCCTGGGGGCAAGGGCAGCACTTTAGTCCCCTTCAGTCAGTTCGACGCCGCCGCCAAAGATGTCAAGCACCAGCGCGTCGGCCGAGGGCGCCGGGGCCGATGGGGCAGTCTCACCGTTCTCCTGAGGCACGTGCTGGCACGAGATGCGCATGTTCAGGCCGTAGACGTCCTTGATCGCTGCGCGAATGCTTGGGCCGAACTCCTCGTTCCGTAGCCGCTCGCTGAACGAGTCGCAGCCGAACTTGCTGCCAAATGTGATGAGTAGCTCGTCTTCGCCCACACGCTCGGCTACCGATGATGCGAGGATTCCGCCCAGGCGGGGCATGCTCTCGGCGACCCGCAGCACTACTTTCTGCCAGTGGTCCGTCGCGCGCGCCGGCGCCGCGGCGCGCGCGGGCGGAGGCATCAGCACAGGTGGGTCATCGTCGAGGCCGCACGCCGGCTGCGCGGGTACCGCAGGCGGGGGTGGCTCGGGCCACTGGGCCAGCGGAGCGGCCTCCGAGGATGGCGCCCGCGCGGGCGCCATCATGCCGACCAGGCTCATCTCCAGCAGGAGGCGGTGCTGATGGCTCCACTTCAGGTTCTCCCGCGCATCGGACAGCTCGCGGAGGCAGTCTACCAGCCGATCCATGGTGTACCCTTCGGCCTGCCGCCGCAGCCGCGCCACGGTGTCCTCGCTGGCCTCGAGGGCGCTGGCGGAGGTACATCCCGACTTGACCAGCAGCAGATTGCGGCAATGTCCGGTGAGCCCGTGGATGACCTGCGCGAAGTCCTTCCCCTCGTGGGCCAGGCCGTCGACCAGATGGAATACGGCGGCGGCATCGGCCGCGGCCACCTGGTCCATGATTCGGAAGAACACTTCGTCGTCCAGGGTGCCCAGCACCGCATGGACGGCGTCGATGGTGACCTGGCCCTCGGCGTAGGCGCGGATCTGGTCGAACATGGTGATCGAGTCACGCACGCAGCCGTCGGAGAGCCGCGCGACGGCCCAGAGCGCCGCCTCGTCCACGGCGATGGACTCCCGCTCGGCGATGCGGGTCAGATGCTCGACCAATTGCGGCTGAGCGACCCGGCGGAAGTCGAACCGCTGACACCGCGACAGGATGGTGGGCAACACCTTCTGGGGGTCGGTGGTGGCCATGATGAAGTAGGCGTGGTCGGGTGGCTCCTCCAGGGTCTTGAGCATCGCGTTCCACGCCGCCGTGGATAGCATGTGGACCTCGTCGATGATGTAGATGCGGAACCGGCCCCAGGAAGGTGCATAGCCAATGACTTCCTTCAGCTCGCGGATGTTGTCAACGCCGGTGTTTGAGGCGGCGTCGATCTCGACCACATCCAGCAGCGAACCGTCGCGAATCGCCTGGCAGGCATCGCACGTGGTGCACGGATCAGGTGTGACGCCCTTCTCGCAACTCAGCGCCTTGGCCAGGATGCGCGCCGTTGTCGTCTTCCCCGTGCCCCTGGGACCACAGAACAAGTACGCGTGGGCCGGTTTTCCTGCCGACAGCGCGTTCCGGAGCGTGCGGCAGATGTGGTCCTGCCCAATGATTTCGTCGAAGGTTTGAGGCCGGTACTTGAGGTACAGTGACTGATACGCCATGATGGCTCATTATAGAATGCGCTATGTCAACGCACGAGCCGGGAAATGGACACGGAGTCAGGGTCGGGACCCGTGTGCGTGCCCAATCCGCAGGGATGGGTCCTGACCCGGTTTCGCGTGCCGCACGGCCGTGCTTTGCCACGGTTCTCATCAGCCGCCGATCGGCCACCCAGGACCTGACGCTGACTTATGCCGTGCCGGAGCGCCTCCGCGGCCGGCTGAGGCCCGGGGTACCGGTTCTGGTACCCCTCCGGCGCGGGCGCGCCGTGGCCCACGTTCTCGAGGTCGATTCCGAGGCGCCGCCAGAAGGCACCCGTGCCCGTGACCTGATCGATGTCGTCGAGGATGCCCCGGACATCCCGGCCGAACTGCTCGATCTGGCCCAGTGGGTCGCCGCCGAGACCCGTTCCAGTCTGGCGGTCGCGGCCCGGATGTTGGTGCCCGAGGGCGCCGCGCCCACGGTGGTCCGCGAGTACGCGCATGTGCCTCGGCCGTCTGCTGCTCTCTCGCTGTTCGATGAGCCAGCCGGCGAGGGGCCTGTCGAAACGGCACTCCGCCAAGCGGGACGGCCCATGGCTGTCGATGAGCTCGCGGCTCGCGTGGGCCGACCCATCGATGCCCCCGAGCTTGAGGCACTCGAGCGGGCCGGTGTGGTCCGGTCGGTTTGGGGTCTCCGGTCGGCGCGGGTCCGCCCGCGTCGCGTCCCGGCCGTCGAACTGGCCATAGCACCCGAGGAGGCCGTCCAGCTGGCCGATGAGGTCGCCGGGCGTGCCCAGCGCCAGGCTGAGGTGCTCTTCGAGCTGTGTCGCTCGGGCGGGCCGGTGCCGCTCAGCCGCCTGGACAAGCAGCGCTCGGCGGTCGCGGTGTTGGTCGAACGCGGGTGGCTTCGGCGCGTCGAGGTCGACATTCGCCGGCGCCCCACGCCGTCCGGCTCCGTGGCCCGTGGTGCGGCGAACGCGACGCTCAGTCCCGGTCAGCAAGAGGCGCTGGGCGCCATACTGGAGGGCATCTCGTCCGGGACTCACGGCACGGTACTGCTGCACGGCATCACGGGCAGCGGCAAGACCGAAGTCTACCTCCGAGCCATCGAGCAAGTCGTCGCTGGGGGCCGGACGGCCATCACGCTGGTGCCCGAGATCTCGCTGACGCCGCAGACGCAGGCGCTCTTCTCGCGGCGCTTTCCCGACGCCACTGCGGTCCTGCACTCGGGCTTATCATCGGGCGAGCGGCTGGACGAGTGGTACCGCATCCGACGGGGTGAGGTGTCGGTGGTGCTCGGCGCCCGGTCCGCCATCTTCGCCCCCATCGAGAACCTGGGCCTTTTGGTAATCGATGAGGAACACGAGACATCGTACAAACAGGACCGCGCCCCGCGGTACCATGCCCGCGAGGTGGCCCGGCGGCGCGCCGAGCGGGCCGGGGCCGTCTTGGTGCTGGGTAGTGCCACCCCGTCACTTGAGACGACCTATGAAGCCAACCAGGGCCGTTGCCGCCGCGTGGTGCTGCCGGAGCGGGTGGGCGGCGGGACTCTCCCCACCGTCGACATCGTCGATATGCGCCAGGAGAAGGCTGATCAGCGGCGTACCATGCTCGGGAGTCGGCTGGTCGAGGAGATCGGCGCTCGGCTTGAGCGCGGCGAGCAGACCATCCTATTCCTGAACCGCCGGGGCTACTCGCCTTTCATCATGTGTCGCCAGTGCGGCCACGCGTGGCGCTGCCCCGAGTGCGATGTCTCGCTCACCTTCCACATGGAGGAGAAGGTACTCCGCTGCCACCACTGCGACTGGTCGGCGGCGGCGCCGACCGAGTGCGACCAGTGCGGGAGCATCCACGTGGCGTTCTTCGGGACCGGCACGGAGAGGGTCGAGCAGGAGGTGAGCGAGCTTTTCCCCCAAGCTCGGTTACTCCGCATGGACCGCGATACGGTGACCTCGAAGGGCGCCCACGCCCGCATTCTTGCCCAGTTCGCTCGGGGTGATGCCGACATCCTCATGGGAACGCAGATGATCGCCAAGGGGTTGGATTTCCCAGAGGTTACCCTGGTGGGTGTGGTGCTGGCGGACACGGGGTTGGGCTTCCCGGACTTCCGCGCGGCGGAGCATACGTTTCAGCTCCTCTCACAGGTGAGCGGCCGGTCGGGCCGCGGGGCCAAAGCGGGCCGGGTACTGATCCAGACCTTCCGCCCGGACCACTACGCGGTGGTGTGCGCGGCCCAGCATGATTACGATGGGTTCGCGGAGCGGGAACTGCGATCGCGCGAACCTTTTGGGTACCCTCCCTTCCGACGGCTCGCGAATCTGGTCACGAGCGATGATGCCGAAGCCAGGGCTGAGGCGGACGCCACGGCCTGCGCGGAGGCTTTCGAGAACGTGGCGCGTTCGGCCGAGAGCGTCACGGTGCTGGGCCCGGCCCCCGCCCCGCTGCGGCGCCTCCGCGGCCGGTTCCGTTGGCACGTCGAAGTGCTGGCCCCTCGGGACGCGTTGGGCGCGGTCGTGGACGAGGCGCTGGGCCGCCTGGACGCGGCCGTCCGAGATCGGGTCGTGGTGGACATCGATCCAGTGTCGACCCTGTGAAGAGGTGGAATCGGCTCGCATGGCTGTCTTGCCCATTGTGGTGTATGGCGACCCGGTGCTGCGGGTCAAGGCGCGGCCCGTGGCCCGGGTCGACGCCGAGATCCGGCAGTTGCTGGCCGACATGCACGAGACCATGGTCCAGGCGCCGGGCATTGGCCTGGCGGCGAACCAGGTGGGGCGTCCGGTGCGGTGCTTGGTGGCCTCGGTCGATGACAGTAACCTCTTGATGGTCAACCCGCGCATCGTGAGCCGCAAGGGCTCCTACGAGGCCATCGAGGCGTGCCTCAGCCTGCCCGGCCTGCAGGCGACCGTGCCTCGCGCCGAGCGTGTAGTGGTCGCCGGTCTGAACCGCAACGGGAAGCCCACCAAAGTGGAGGCCGAGGGCCTACTCGCGCGGTGCCTGCAACACGAGATCGATCACCTCGACGGCATCGTTTTCCCCGATCGCGCGCTGCCGGGCTCCATTCATTGGGTGCGCGAGGAGGGTGTGGACGAAGAGGGCGAACCCATCCTCGTGCGCGAAGACACCACGTGGGAGGAAGCCCATGAGGCACTGCTCGGGCTCCGGCGGCACCGACTCGCCGCCGCGACCGAATGACCCGCCGGGCGCGTGGAGCATGAGGGTCGTCTTCTTTGGCACACCGGATGTTGCCGCCCAGTGTTTGAGGGCTCTCCATGCCTCCGGGGTGGAGATCGCGCTGGTGGTGACGCAGCCCGACCGGCCCCGAGGGCGCGGGTTGAGGGTCACTGAACCTCCGGCCAAGCTGGCGGCCCGGGAGCTGGGCATTCCGGTGTTCCAGCCGTCCTCGGCCAACGCTGCGGAGAGCCTCGAGCGCCTCGCCGCCCTCGAGCCAGACCTCTTTGTCGTCGTCTCCTTCGGCCAGATCTTCCGGGCCCCACTGCTGGGTCTGCCTCGACTAGGTTGTGTGAACCTCCACTTCTCACTTCTGCCGCGGCACCGGGGTGCCGCGCCGGTGCAGCACGCTCTGCTCTCGGGAGACACGGTGACCGGCGTCACCACCATGTTCATGGACTCCGGTCTCGACACGGGAGATATCATCTTTCAGGCCGAGGAGCCGATTCTCGAAGGCGATACCACCCAGAGCCTCATGGCCCGCCTGGCCGAACGCGGTGCTGCCCTGCTGGTCGAGACGGTCCGCGCCATCGGTTCGGGGACGGCCCCGAGGCGCCCTCAACCCCATGAAGGAGCCACGATAGCCCCATCGATCCGCCACGAGCAGGGCTATGTGCGGTGGTCGGTGCCGGCCCGGGAGTTGTGCTGTCTCCGCCGGGCGCTGGGGGATTGGCCGGGTTGCGTGTGTTGGTTCCGGGGCGAACGCGTCCGCGTCTGGG
>Ga0116184_10003119_pt1 | contig 13832 bp, 32 predicted proteins | sample AD_JPNNA5_MetaG_FD_89886 | JGI IMG/M metagenome (GOLD analysis project Ga0116184, IMG submission 89886) | Active sludge microbial communities of municipal wastewater-treating anaerobic digesters from Japan - AD_JPNNA5_MetaG | ecosystem: Engineered > Bioreactor > Anaerobic > Digestate | place... | reverse complement strand
GTCTCCAGAATTCCAGTTTCCAGAATTACTGCATCCAGAATTATTTTTACCTGTATTTACAATTCTTAAAACTTCTTCCCAACTTAATTCTCTAATAATTCTAATTTTATTGGAGCATTCTTTATCTTCCGGATCTCCAATAAAATCACCCAATATTTCAATTTCTGCAACCTTATTATTACTATTAAAACTATAATAATTGAAACACATATTCGGTCTTCTACAGAAGTGAAATCCAGTATGGCATAATTCCAATGTTAATTTAGGATTAATTTCATGAATACTTCCAATTGCAGAACCATTATTGGTTTTAAAGTCATAATCTTTACAAGTCCAATCTGGATTAAACACCTTATATGCTGTAAATTTTGCCATATCTTTATCTTTTATTTTTTTCATATTCGCTAATTTTAACTTCAATTTCGTCAATAACATCCTGGCATTTATTGTAATAATCTAATACACTTAATAAATCAGCATCTTCATTTATAAACTGAATACTCTTTATTTCAATTTCTTCATTTGATGGATAACCAGGGTCGCCATTTTTATACACATAAACTCCAGGATCATAAGAATATTCGTACATTACTAATAATGAAATATTCTTCTTACATCTATCTAAATTAACTTCAATATTATTCATCTTCAAGTATTTTGATTAATTTTTCAATAGTTTTCTTATTTACTTCAAACGTTTCATTACCAGTTGATCTATTTACCCCTGAAATATTTATTGCTCCAATTTTTAATGCAAAGTTACACCTGTCATTCATATTTACTACAATTAGTACAGCCTTCAATTCTTCTAAAGTAATAATCTTATAACCAAATGATACAGTTTTATTTACTTTATCAAATTTAGCAGTATAGCCACTAATAACTATTTTTTCATCTTTAATAATTTCAGCCCAAATGTTACTACCATTGTTATATATTATATAACTACATCCCGTCTCTTCTCCATCACATAAATCTTTTTCAGAATTTACGTAGAACTTTCCAACACATTTTCTTTCACCAATATGTGGCTTGTCTGGATATTTATACTTAACCCCATCTTTAAATCCCCTTCTTTTAGCTTCTGTTATTAAATGTTCTTCTATTTCTTTATCTGTAGCAAGTCTAAAATCTATTCCAAATTTAAACCCATTTTCACCTATTTTAAATCCTCCATTCCCATTATCATAAGAGCACCAAACTCCTGATATATTTTCATTATATATATAGAATGGAGCTTCTGTATTTAATTCTTCAATTTTGGTAGTATATCCAACAGGTTTCCCGTCAAATTTACTTAAGAATATTATCCAATCTCCGACTTCAAACTCTCTTTCATATATTGGTTCAAACCACAAATCCAATACGCCAGCTTTTTGAAGATTAAAATACACCTCACTATGTTCCAGAAATGTATTTAGGATACATCGTTTGTGATCTTCAAATTCCCCTTCAAGTTGAGCTATTTCAAAAGCTACTTTTGCATATTTCTTGCAATCTTCTCTTAACTTATATCCAATTATTTTACTTATAATTCTTATTTTAGTTATTTTATCAGCTTATTCATAAAATCAATCCCATTATTTCTGCCACTCTTAAAACTTGTGATAATATATTGTAATACTATTGATTTTATCCCTCCATATATTACTCCTATTATCCATGACATTATTGACAATGGAAGTATTAATAATGTTTTAACTATCTTTTTCATTTTTATATTGTTTAATATATTCTAAAAACTTATCCCTATCTTCAAAAGAAACTTCAAGACTTTTATCAATAATTTTTATTAAATATTCTTCTAATTCATCGAAATTATTGTCATAATCATCCTGAATATTTCTTTGCACCTTTTTCATCTCTCTCCAAAGCTTATTACCTAAATTAAAGTATTGGTTGTAATAAAGTTTTGCATTATGCCTCAATGTCAAGTCTTTAATACTTGCAACGTAAGTTGATAATATGCTTTGGATTAAGAAGCATTTATTTGATTCCGATATTTGCATTTAATAATTTTGTTTTTAATTCTTCTTCTAAATCATTTAATTCCCTAATCCTAATAGCTAATTTATTTCTTTCAATTTGAAGTTCATTAATACTTTCCTCTATACTTAGATATTCATAGCATGGAAATCCAGTATCCCTTTCTTTTAAAATAATATTAATAGCTTCAGACTTAACTTCATCATACAACTTATCATCAGTTTTACTAAGCCTGTAAGTATTATTCCATACATTATGGGCATGTAATACAGTAGCATGGTCTTTATTCCCGGTATATTTACCAATAGTTGCCATTGACATATGTTGAAATACATCCTTACATATAGATTGCACTAATTGCCTTGGCTTAGTTATTTCTCCCTTTCTAGAATTTGATAATAATTGCTCATTTGAAATGAAGAACCTTCTACATACTATCTTTTTCAATATATCAAGAATTCTATGTTCTTCATATATGTTAATTGTTTCAAATTTCATCTTCGAGTTTTTTAAGAAATTTCCATTTATTATACTTTTTAGATGTATTAGTGATACTTTCAATTGTTTTACTAATATCTTTATATTTAAGATGTGTTATTTTGAAGTAGAAATAAAATGGAGTTTGTAGATATGCGAGATTTGTTATTAATCTTTTCTCATATCCAAAACAACCACCATTTTTACTAAACCTTTCTCTTCTATTATAATTTGGATTTAAGTTAAACTTAGATTCAAATATTCCTAATATTTCATTCCCTTTAATGCAAGCTTCTTCAAAACTATCAAACACTCCAATTGTAATAACTTCTTCCTTACATTCACCCAATCCGTCTTCATTTGGAATGTCATTGTATCTAAATTTAAGTGTTAATAATTCATTGCCCATACACTTTAATTTTTAAAATAAAGCACACACATCCTTCTTTAAGATTATCTTATATATTACTCTTATAATTAAGCTCTTATATAAGCAGTGTGCTTTATTATGTTATTTTTCTTTACGTAAATACAATGCGATTAATGCTACTAAATCAATAAATCTTTACGTAAATACAATGCGATTAATGCTACTAAATCAATAAAGATAATAAATCCAGTTTGAGTTATCTCTACTATATTATCTTTATAATAAATTTGATTGGCTATACATCCTACTAATACTATTAATACAAATGTAGCTATTACTAACATGAATTTTCTTAGTGTTTTCATAATATTAATTATTAATTATTGAATTTCTTCTTTAACAAAATACTTAGTCCCATCTTTAGTTTCTTTTAAACTCATAGATGGGCCTTGTAATAATGAATTTACGTCAACACCATTGTTATGTAAATTCATTAATGAGGATTCCATGTAGATTCTTTTCATAATTTAATTTAAATAATAAAATATGCTCCATAAAATTGCTACTGTAAAAATTTCAAGCGCAAAACTTGTTGTTTTATTGTGAACTATTGCTTGTACAATTTTTAATAACAATGATATTGATGATGCTATTGAAAATATCAATAATATTGAAGAGAATTCTTTCATAATTTTACTCTTAAGCTATATTAATAACCAAGATAGTATGAGATTTCTCCCATACTATCATGTTCTATCATATTAATGATTCTAAATAAGCATGTTTTTCTGCTTTACAATAAGAGGCAACTTCAGGATTTATTGGTATCTCTGAAATTGGAGAAGTACATTCTAACCAAAATGATAATGCTAAATCCCATGAGGAAAATTCTTTAAATCTTGGTTCAATAGAATTTATTAACCTACCCATGTGACATGATTCTTCAGGTCTATTAGGGTCTGCATTAAATTCAACTTTAATTGTTTTCATAGTTAATTACCGGTTTATTGTAAGTTGTTAAATAATCCTTAATAAATGATAATTGATTAACTGACCATGTAGATAATTCTAAAATGGTGTCATTGTTTATCTGTGGGTCTAATTGCTTAATTTCTTGAATTAGATTGTCCACTATACTTTTTGTTCCCATAATATTTAGTTTTAAAATGTTAATTATTAAATATGGCTACCAGATTTCTCCAGTAGCCATAAAGGTTAATTACTTGTTAGCTTCGTGAAAGCTTTTTTCAAGGGCTGCATTGATTTGCCCAGTGTTTGTATCAACACTGAATACATTAGCTTTACCAAGTTCTTTAGAAGCTTGAAGAATTTCAATACCCCTAAGTTCTGATAACAAACTATACACAAATTGACGGCCATATTCATTAGCCTCAACTTCTCTTACACTAAACATGTAAGTTTTACCTGTTTCAACTCCGAGTGATTCGGCAACTGTACCTGAAAGTACATTTCTATTAGGGCATTCACCACTAATAATGTTAAGGATTACAGGAGCTTTACCATTTTTGTCAGGTGTTCCTTGTGTGTAAGCATTTACACTTGCAATAATAATTGAATTAAACATAGCAATAAAATTTAATTGTTAATAATAAAATATTTAAGTAAACCAATTTCTTTGTAAAAATTAATGACTGGTAATATAATACTAACGAATTGTACCATTTTAGACTTCCACTAGCTATATACCAGTCATTAACAAACGCTAACTTAAAACTAAAACTATGAAAAACTTATATTTACTCAGCTTAACCTACTGAGTGTTGAGAATTTAATCATCAAAGATTAAATTGTACAAGGTTTGTTAATATTAGCTATAAATAATGATTAGATTTTAATTGTAATGATGATTAGATTTGTGACAATAGTGGGGAATTGGGATAGTCCTACACATCTTCCTCCCCAATAATAACAATATCAACACTTTCACAATAAGTAAAGTGGAATAAACTTATTATTACTCATGTTGATATTGTAGAGACTTAGTGTTAATCATGAAATTCATGTTTTAGTCTCTGTCCATTGTGATATAGTCTTCAATAGGAATAACTACACCATTATAAATTACACTCATAGTATTAAGTTTTAGTTAAACAATCTTATACCTATTATATATAGGTGTAACATTATTTGACAAGCCTGAGTGTGAGTTGGTGAAGGGGAAATAAAAAACAATATGTGCACAGGATTTCTCCCATGCACATAAGTATTAATATGCCAAAACATGAAGTTCAGCACCTTCTTTAGTAGTCATAACAACACCTGTTTCAGGGTCAACAAAAGGAACAAGTTTATACCCATCAGGTATTTCAAACGAGTCACCTTCCTTAATGCCAGCAGGAATAGCTTCCTTTGGAACATACACAGGACTTGAGCTAAATACAAATGCATTAGCCTTAACAAGAATTAACGCAGACTTTTCGCCACGAAATGAATGAAATTTAGCAGTTGCCATAATCTTAAGTTTTAAGTTATTAAAATGAACGAAAAAAATTGACAAACAAATGAAAATGTTAGGGCTCTCACTCCCTAACTACATCTAATTGCAACCCAACAAAGGTTTCAGTGCATTATCATTGCATATTACCAACGTGTTATCTTGGCACAAATGTGCAATACCTAACGTTGGACATGCAATGCAAGTCTTCAGATGTGAATACAGCATTACCTCAAGGGATTTACCTGTACAGTCCAGTTAGGCATGGAGTTAGCCAATTATCCAGAAAAACATATAAATGCTGGATAATGAGACTGGCCATATGACCCAATGTCAAAGCTTAGTGGGGGTTGTAAGGGAGTAGCTCTAAGCTCTTTTATTTTTTAAAAAAAAATCTTACACTAAACTTTGGAATTTAGAAAAAAAATTTTTAAATTTTGAAAAATAAAAATAAAAAAAATAAAAATACAGGGAATTTATAAAATTACAAATATTCTTAATGGCAAAATGTACATAGGTAGTAGTAATGATATTAGGAGAAGATTAAGAGAGCATAAAAATGATTTAAAGAATAATAAGCATGGTAATGAATATTTACAAAATTCTTATAATAAATATGGAAATAACTCCTTTGATTATTCAATAATAGAAATTATTGATAACTCACAAATGCTAATTGAAAGAGAGATACACTGGATAAAAACATTTAATTCAATGGATAAAAATATTGGATATAATATGTGTCTCCAAAGTTTAGATGGAGGTACTGGTGAAAGATCTCAGGAAGTTATAGAAAAGTTAAGATTGGCAGCATTTAATTATAATCACAAAAACAAAGGAATTGATTATGACTAGTGGAGGAATAAATTAATATTAAAGAAATTAAATAAAATTGAGTATATAAAAAAAGATATGACAATATATGTATTCAATAAAGATACTGGGGAAAAATTATTTGAATTTAAAAATACAAAAGATGCGTCAGAAAGTTTAGGTATTAAATATAAGATAATTAATCAAATATTGAGTTGTTCAAAATATAAGAGTAATGGAATATTAAAGTCAGGAAGTCTTACAATGGATACGTATTTGTTTATAAAAGAAATTTTGATGAAAATAGGAATTATGCAGTAGTTAAGAATAAGACATCTGATAAAAAGGTACAAGTGGAAACATTAGATGGGAGCGTAGTTGTGGAATTTAAAAATGTAGTTACTGCCGCAAAGGAGCTTGAAGTTCCAGAGCATTCAATATATGGATGTGTTAATGGTAATATTAAAACTGTATGTAGAAAGTATATTGCAAAATACATTTAAGATGATCTACATCACCACTAACTGGTGATTTAAATCACCTCTAATAGGTGATAAATATCATCTAAAATATTTGGAAATGTAAATAATATTTACTATTATTGCATGTTTCCTAGTCCTCCTAAGGGGTAACAAGTTTTAAGGGATTCTTGTAGAAGTAAGGAGGTAATGGGCTTGTTAAATACAACTTACATAGTATTTGGGTGGTCCAGAGAAACAAAAGACATTATATAAACTTATTAATAACTGGGTTAGGCTAAGGGTTAGAATGAAATGCTGCCAGGGTGGTTTAAAGACTACAGGGTGATAGGGTAAAACTGAACGTACCGATAAGTGAAATTAATGGCAAGGGTAAACTTCTGAGTAGTTATTCAGGGGTTAAAAATCCCTTTGAAACCAAGAGATAATAATTACTAGATTAGTAATTAAAGCTAGAAGATATAAGTAGTCCAATTTGTGTTTATTCATAGTTTAGATTTTCCCCAGTAATTAGTAATAGTTACTGGGTTTTTTATTTTCACCTAATAATTATTATGCAATTACTTGAAAAATAGTTTAATAAATATTTGCTTTATAATGGAGAAAGTTATATTTTTACTTAAAAATTTAGTATGAAAAGTAACATTAATCCAGACCACTATCGTAAACATCCTTCAGGAATTGAATGTATAGAAATAACTAAACACTATGATTTCTGTATAGGGAATGCTATTAAATATTTATGGAGAGCTGGTCTTAAGTATGAAACGGGATTATCAGTAAAAGATAAAGAAATTGAAGATTTAGAGAAGGCTAAGTGGTATTTGGATTGTAAAATTAAGATGTTGAAAGATGAATAAAGAGTTGGTAATAAAAATAATGAAACAATACAACTCCTGGAGAAGGGGAAAGATTGATGAATTTGAGTATAGTCCTAAAGAAGTTGGAGTTGCAATAGATTATATAATTAAGTATTTAGAAGATGACAACAATAAAGAGATTAAAAGTTAGTTTTGTAGATAAGGATACTATGGAAGGTAGTCAGTCCATACATGGTAAGTTTGCAGATTGAAAATGAGGAGATTGTTGCATATAAAATAATGCCTGAGAATGAAGATGACGGAAGTTATGAATTTTATGCAAAAGAAGTTGAGATTAGAGTTGAAGATGGTGGAAGTGTAATTAATATATAAAATATATAATGTATGAAGAATGATTTTATAAAAAAATACAATGAAAGATTTAATAATGAATTAAATTTCATATTAACAGAGATTGAATGCGATGCAATTAATTTTGCAATATATTATCACAATAAAAAAATGAATAATGAATTGTATTGCAAAAATTACACAGTTAGAGAACATTGGGAACAATATAATTTTATAAAAAAATCAATATCCGATAATATTAGAAACTTATTAGTGGAAGATGATATCAAGTACGGGGCTACTGAATTTATTAAAAACAATGGATTTATTGAATACGAAACAGTTGACAAAGTAACATACTGGCATACAAAGTTTTTTAAGAAAAAAATTAATAATATTGAATATATAATTCATATAAACGTTTATGATAATATTGTGAATTGTTTTCAGATCGAAGACACGTTTGTAGAAAATTTATTATTCTCAACTGCAAATGTTGAAAAATTTGTTGAAGATGAACTTAAAAGATATAAATTATTATAATATATGGGAACAGAATTTAATTTAGCAAAAGCAAAGGAGAAAGCAAAGTTAATGCTCGAAGATGAGCTTGGTAAACAATTTGATGAATGGTTTGATACTAATGGATATCTTGATGTAATTGAGAATCCTGACGATTATTTAGCAGAAGCATTAGTGCAGCAGTTTTATATGGAAGTATTAAATAAAGACAATGAATTATGATACCAAGAAGTTTTAAATTAGGAGCTGAAGTAATTGACGTAATTGAGTGTGACAGCTTGAATTTTTCAAAAGGGCTTGGTCAGCATATAAAAGGTGGCGGTGAAATTAAGATATCAACCAATGCATTAGGGGGGGGTTACATAAAGGATTCAAGTAAAGAAAGAACGGTTGCGTGTATGAAACGTAATGGATTAGAAATACTAAACTTTCAACATAAAATGAACTATAATAGAAGTACAAATTTTGAATATACCACTGAAACCATTATGTTTTATACACGATGTTAGCAGTAGTACGGATTTAAACCACAAACGCTCATTCGGAGAACGAGCCCTTTTTCTTTTTTGTGCGGTGGAAAAATATTAAAATAAAATTATGACAATAGATTTAAGATACGGTGATACAATAGAACAAATGAAATTGATACCTGATAAAAGTATTGACTTTATTTGTTGTGATTTACCTTACGGAACGACTGCTTGTGTTTGGGACGTAGTGATACCTTTTGACAAACTTTGGGAACAATATAAACGAATTATTAAAGATAATGGGGCCATTGCTTTATTTGGAAATGAACCATTTAGTTCAATGCTTAGAATGAGTAATATCAAACAATACAAATATGATGTTATTTGGCAAAAGGAAAAACCAACTAATCCATTTACAATAAAAAAACAATTTGGAAAAGTTCACGAAAATATATCAATATTTTATAAGAAAACACCAACTTATAATCCACAGATGAGTAAACGTGAAAATGTAACAAACCCAAAACCAATGAAAGGTGATTTGAATATTGATGAAACAAATGTAATTAGTGGTGTTTATAAACATTCAGAAGATTATGACCCATATTTAGTATATCCAATATCAGTTCAAAAATTCAATAGAGATAGTAAAAAAGGAGTTGAAAAACTACACCCAACACAAAAACCATTATTATTGATAGAACTTTTAGTAAAAACATATTCAAATGAGAATGATATTGTTTTAGATAACACTTTTGGAAGTTGTACCACAGGAATTGCTTGTATAAACACAAACCGAAACTTTATCGGAATTGAAAATAATATGGATTATTTTAATATTTCTTTAAAAAGGGTGGAAGAAAAAAGAAAAGAAAAAGAATTTAACATAGTAACTTCATTCGGAGATGGGATGTAGTATTACTGCTAACATATATGCATGAACTATGTCATGCATTACTATATCATATAGGTGAGGATGAGCTTAGTGAAAATGAAAGATTTGTAGATGCATTGTCTGGTGTATTACATCAATATATTAAAGAAAATTACGTATTAAAAGATGGAATTTAAGAATAAATTTGATAGATTAGTTTTATTGGTAAATGAATATGTTAAATACTTGAATGTATATACGGAAGCTGATATTTATCATGACTTGACAAGTATAACAATTACATATAAAAAACCAAGGGTTAATTGCTACACATTTCAGTCTATAGAATTTCCAATTACTGATATAGATTTAAGAATTGAACATTATACAAATAAAATTAAATATTGTAAAGAAAAATTATTACATTTGCAAGAAACAAAGTAGAATATGGATAGAATTAAAAAGATTGAAGATGTCATATTGAGAAATGACATGGTATTAACAAGGCTACATGAAAAAGGTCTTGGATTGATAATAACAAATGTTGCTGAAAATAATAATTCAGACTTTGATTATTGTACAGTAGTTGCAAAAGGTTCCAATGTAACTAACGTTGAAGTTGGTGATATTATTATGAAAGGAACCCCAATGGGAGGGTTTAGTTATAGAGATGCTAGATATGCTGTATTTACAGCTAGTAATATCAACTTAGCAGTAAGACCAGATAATTTTGATAAAGAGTATAAACAAACTAAAGTAAATTTACAATGAGTAACAAACCAAAAGGTACAAAAGGAATGGAATTAGCACAGCAAGCTGCATACATTAAAGATATGCAAGATAGGTTAAAAGTGTTGAGACTAGAACATGAATTAACTAAACTAACTGTTGAGAAACTTCAATATGAAGAATGGTTGATGAAGAGATTCCCAGAACCTGCCAAAACTACAGAAGAAAATACAAATACTAAGTCAGAAGGTCAGGATAATATTCCTGGCACAGAAGTTGACAATAATGAAGCATAACCTTAAATAATAAAAATATGTATATAGTTAATTGTAATTGTAGTTTAGCCGGGACTGAATCTTGTAAAAGTTGTTCTGGGAATATTAAAGGAACATTAACAACGTCAACATTTAATCTTAATGAAGATTGGTGGAAAAATTATGTTGATGCTAGAAAGTATGATGTAATTGAAAAGAAGGAATATAAGATTGAGAGGCTTAAGCAAGAACTTGAGGAGGCTAAGAGGAATCTGAAAACTCATGAAGACTATGCTAAAGTTTATCAAGAGTATGTTTTGAAAGCAAAAGACAAAGTTAAAGAGATTGAGAAGGAATTGAAGGAGTTGGAGTAGTATTAGTTTGGAGCAAATGCAACACCCTGGTTAAAAATAAATTAGCCAGGGTGTTGCATTTTAATATATTATGTTATATATTTGTCCAAACAATAATTTATGCAATGGAAAATAAAAAAGACATTTTAGATAGTTAATTTGGATGTAAGAAAGATTTAATAATAGATAATGCCTATTATAGTGAGGGTGATTATAATTTAATGATATATATAGATTCCGGGATGAAGATAATTAATCCTATGAAATGTGGAAGAATAGTGCATTGCAACTCATATCATAAGCCAAATATCTGGATTGAAAAAAGAAATTTCATCATAAACAAAGTTAAGCAAAGGGTGTTGACAATTAACAAATTGCTCAATGTATTAATTAAATTAATAGTATCTTTAATAATATTAACAAGTGGATTATATGGAGCATTTATAGTTTCTAAATATTCAGATTCTGGAATAACTGGAGTAATGATTGGTTATATAATAGCAATGTTGATTCTTATAAATTGGGTATTAGACTATGGATTTTGTGAAAGCATATGGAGTGTAAGATGGAAGCATAAAGGTAAAAAATATTAAGCAATGGAATTAAAGATAAAAGTTGATAAATTGCAAAAGTTTAGATGGATTATAGAACTACTTAGTTGTAATGTTAGTCCATTCAATAAACTTAGGCCTAAAGAAAAAGATGTACTTGCATTATTATATTTCAAATATAATGAATTGCTAAATATACCTGAAGAACATAGAGATACTATAATATTCTCTTCTCAATGTAAGAAGGATATTTGTAATGAGATTAAGATATCTAATGACAATTTGTACAATATATTTGCTGAATTAAAGAGTAAGGGTATTTTAGAGAAGGATTTCTTAGTTAGAAAATATATAATAAAAGATGAAAATACTTTAACATTTAGATTTGTTGAAAATGACATTTGAATTAAAGAGTAAAAATATTTTTGAAATTATAGCAAGACATTACGAATTTATAAGTATATTTGACAAAGTTGAAGATTATATGTACACTGGAGAAGTATTAAAATTTAATAAACAGTCTGGTGAGTATAACTTCAGGTATAGTATAAATAAAATAGACAATGGATTTACAGAAAGTTACAGAAGTTCAGAGTTTTTTACAGAAGAACCCAGGGTACTTTAAATGGGGAAATGAGAAGTTGGCAATGAAACTTGGCTGCACTGTTGAGGAAGTTGAGTATGCTAAGAAAAATACTAAATCAAAATATAGGGTTGGAGATAATTTTATCATAAATAATAAAGAAGACTTTAAGAAGCTTGTTAGGTTTGTAAATGATAGGAATGTTGAAGGGTTAAAACATGATGAAGAATCTCTTAAAACTTTCAGAGAGATTAATAGTAGTATTATGGAGTTCTATTTAGGAAGTAATCTAACCATAGATGAAAGATTTAATACTAAAATTAAAGATAAAGAAGTTGAACAATTTATTCCGAATGCAAAAATACTATTCATAGATATAGAAACTGCTCCAATTAAAGCATTTGTATGGAGATTTTGGAAACAAGATATATCACTCCCACAGTTAATATCAGACTATTTCATTTTAACATGGTCTGCAAAATGGTTAGATTCTAATAGTGTTATATCGGATAGAGTTACTAACACTGAGGCAAAGAATGAAGATGATAAGAGAATTGTTAAAGAGATGTGGAGATTGTTTGATGAAGCTGATATTATTGTTGCTCATAATGGAGATAGGTTTGATATACCTAAACTAAATACTAGATTTATAGTTCATGGCATGGTTCCACCTTCTCCGTATAAGACCGTTGACACAATGTTAGTTGCTAAAAAACAATTTGGTTTCTCAAGCAATAAACTACAACATCTTGCTAATAATTTTGGAATAGAAAGTAAATATGACACTGATTTTGAACTATGGAAGAAGTGCCTTGAGGGTGATGAAGAATCACTTGAATATATGGAGAAATACAATCAACATGATGTGGAAATATTAGAGAAAGTTTACTTAAAATTAAGACCATACATAAAAGGGCATCCCAATATTGACATATATAGTAATGACAAAGAATCTCATTGCACGTTGTGTGGAAGTAAGAATCTTATAATTGAACCTGGGAAGAACTTCTATACACAAGCAGTAGAGTATCAAGTTTATAGATGTCAAGATTGTGGTGGTTTAACAAGGGCTAAACAAGGAAATAAAATGTTACATAAGAAAGTTGTATCAGCAATACCAAGATAATTATGGAAGAAGGATTCAGAATTCCAGACATTTCAGAATTTAAACAAGGGTTTAAATTTCAAAGACTTGTTAATCATAAAGGAAGTTGGAATATTTGGGATTTTTCATCAAAAAATAAATGTGAGTCAAATCCATTTAATTATAATGAATGGATTGATTGCCAAGTATGGTGGGATAGAGAACCAAAGTTAATAACATCGGAATTGGACGAAGGTGTAGTTATTACATATATGGAACATCCTGAAGATTTAAGGCCAATATACAATTTAGATAAAGAAATTAATAACGGTAATATTAGAGTAATGTTATAATTATGGAAGAAAAATATTATATACCAGATATTAGTGAGTTTAAGGTTGGGTTTGAGTGTGAAAAATATGATATGTATTTTAATGAAAATGCTCCAATAGAAGAGTGGAGAATACATGTTATTGTGGAGGAAGATTTCAATGCACTATCAAATTACTTGTCATTTTATAGAGTAAAATACCTAGATTCAGAAGATATTATTAGTTTAGGATTTAATTTTAGCCATGATGTTTACGTTAAAAATTGTGGAGATAGATTGTTATCACTTGTTATAAAAGATGATAAAATTAGAATATGTGAGATGTCAAATTCTGATAAATATAAAGTATT
>Ga0116184_10003112_pt1 | contig 13859 bp, 16 predicted proteins | sample AD_JPNNA5_MetaG_FD_89886 | JGI IMG/M metagenome (GOLD analysis project Ga0116184, IMG submission 89886) | Active sludge microbial communities of municipal wastewater-treating anaerobic digesters from Japan - AD_JPNNA5_MetaG | ecosystem: Engineered > Bioreactor > Anaerobic > Digestate | place... | reverse complement strand
GCATGAATAGGTTGATGCTGGCGCCATATTTCTCAAACTTCTCACCTGTCTTGAAGTGATCACAGGGTCTTCCTTTTGGATCATAGACAATGCCGAACTGGTTATCGTAAATGAACCCTCCGACGAGTTTTGCCAGCTTCTTGGCGATTAGGTAGCTCATCTGATGGGATTGTCTTGTGTGCCTGGATTCGAGGCTGATGTCAGAAAGGGGGGTAAACCAGACTGACTTGGGTGGTTCCTCTGTCCAGAATTCGTTCTTTTCAGGTTTCAGATCGATGTACAGATCGAGTGAGATGTTTAACTGAGAAGCATGATACCCGCATCGGTTCTTGCAGAACCCTCTTGCTCTGAGAAACTCAGATACTTCTTTCAACTGCCTTCTTGAAAGCTTCTTCTCCGTTATTACAGCCAAGTCTAGGGACATATGACCTCCATTAGATCAGCTTATGTCCCTATTTGAAGAGACGAGTAACTGCCATTTATCTCTCTTTAGCTCGGGCATGGCATCCTCTTCCCGTATGTAGATAGTCTCTTTTCGATTCGTCATTTTGTATTTATCACATGCTTTTCGGCACCTCTCATAAAACAAGCTTTCTTCAAGAGGCAGTACCAAGAAAGTAATGTCTGATTTGAATTCTGCGCTGAGATCGTCCAAGGACGTTTTGACTACTTGAACGTTGCTCAAGATCGGTGATCCTGAAGAATCAATCAGGCAGTAATCTTGGTAGTAGGACATAGGGGCAAGGAGGTTTAGGTCTGCCTCATTAAAGTGTATAAAATTTCTATGATAGTTGATGTTCTTGACCCTGAATGTTCTATACGTGATCAGATTTTTCAAACTCTCTATCAGGGCATAAAGAGGCGAATTATTGCTGTGCCAGGGTTTCAATTCAATTAATACATGCTTCGAAACATTATTGAGGATGGCAATGTCACTTGACTCCCTGCGTCCTCTCAAGGGAAATTGATTGTAATAATTACCGGGATTCGACAGGGTGATAAATCTTTCGAGAGCTTCTTCAGGTTTGCCAGGTTTGTCTCCGCTGATTACAGTGAAGTTATTTTTCTTTCGAGGGTATAGGAGCATTTCTCCCCTTGGTGGATTTCTATTTATAATTTGAAGTAATGACTCATGGAGGTCATGGGGGGTGAAGACCATATCTCCGTCCTCAAGATACTCGCGCCACCCTTTCAGGTGTGTTATGCGACAGTAACCGTTCTTTCTCGCATCAAGCTTCAAAATAATTTCATCAAGTAGAGTTTTCATAATATAAAAGTCTTTGTATTTCTCTTATGAATGAAGTAGTCTTTTTAATCTTCTTACGCATATAGCACAAAATAACGGAATGATTGTTAAAATATCTGATCTCATCAATAAACCCCAAAAGACTCGTCGTCATGTGGTTATTCTTGGCGCTGGCGCAAGTGTCGCTGCTTTTCCTAATGGTGATGCTAACGGCATAAGACTGCCGACAATGGATAACATCTTCGAACTGCTTGATCTCGAACCTATTATTAAAAAAAGTGGGAATAATATCAGTGGACTTAATTTTGAACAAATTTATAGCCAGTTGAGTGAAGATAATCCTGAAGAACCGCTCCTCAAAGAAATTGAAGAAGTCGTATATCAATACTTTGAATCTCTAGAATTGCCGTCTTCGCCAACACTATATGACCATCTAATCTTCTCCCTGAGACCAAAAGACATCATTGCGACCTTTAATTGGGATCCTTTTCTGTTTGATGCATGGAATCGCAATAAAGATAGAATCCCCGTACCGACAATTGTTCATTTACACGGAAATGTCCGAGTAGCGCATTGTCAAGATCATCCTACTTATGGTGAACATGGCATGTACTGCCCACTATGTGAAAGAGATCTCGTACCAACGAGACTACTTTATCCTGTTACGGTCAAAGACTATATCAAAGATAATTTTATCAAAACAGAGTGGGAGATTCTAAAAAAATACATCAGCCAGGCAATTACGCTAACCATATTCGGCTACGGAGCACCTACGACAGATAAAGAAGCAGTCGGGATTATGAACAGTGCATGGGATAAAGAAAAGAGGTTCATCGAAAGAGTCGAAATTATTGATATAAAGGATAAAGAAGTATTATGGGAGCAGTGGGAGCCATTTATAATAAGAACTTACCTTGACAGCGAAAAAGATTTCTATGAGTCCAGGCTATCTAATTATCCCAGAAGAACTTGTGAAGCATTGATAGATGCGACTGTTTTCGGTTTATGGGTTGAGAGCAACCCAATTCCAAGGGATGCCAATTTTGATGAACTATTATTATGGGTAAAACCATTAGTAGATGCAGAGAAAGAATTGGAGCGAACAAATCACTAGATGATGCCTATTGCTATGCTATCTGGCAGAAAAATACTAGAAGGCACTTCTGATAGTAGAGAACCGTCCAGCAGGAAGGAGCAGCACGTTCTTCTTGTTTCACCATTTTATTTTTACCTACCTGACCAGAGATGCTCATCTTACTTGTACTATAGGGAATTCAATTGTCTCAGCAAGAGTTCCCATCTGTTCATCTCCAAATCTCTTCTAATAGAGGTAAAAAATAAATGGTCACTCCGACCCGAAAACCGACCCAACGGGAAAGGTTTTTGGGAGAAGGAGTATTAAATATATTTATATATATTTATATAATATGTATATTTCAGATGCTGTTTATTATTATCCGGTTAAATCCGTTTTCGTTTTACCGACCCTCGATTAAAGTTTTACATACCCTCGATTGTTTCTTTACCAACCCTCGATCCTTCTTTTACAGACCCTCCATCTTGGCCGGCAGCAGAGTTAACAGGCTCGTGTGAGGCTAAGTCTGAATCTTCTTTGTTGGGCAAGTCTATTGTATATTTCCACTTTTTATTTTTACGCCCACTTTTCATCTTCTTGAAGGATTTGATCAATCCGGCATCCATTAAAGGACCCAGAACATTATTCTCGATGGTGGCCATCAGATTTGTAATATTCCTGTCCGACAGGTTTAGACGCTCTACAATCGTCTCAAGGTTCAAAGCCAGCCTCTTATAGGTATGGTGCAGGAAAAACCTTCTATAGAAGACCTGGGCGTTTTGAGGAAGGTGATAAAAGCTGCTATCCAACAGGTCATAATATTTTGACTTGAGATTATGGACAAAGAGCTCCCCAAGGATGGTGTTAAAGCAAACATGATATTCTCGACGTTGAACAATCCTGTCTGCCCGTTCTTTCTCGATGCTGACCAACTCGAAAAAGCGGCTGAATACATTCATCCTGTACAGATGCTCGCGTGGCCCATTTTCACTTTTCACTTTGACCGGATAGGCGAGCTTGAACTCAACCCTAGCAGTATCGAGCAGGAGATTGAGAATTTCTATAGACTTTAGGGATTTGCGAGTCAGCCTGTTAAACTCAGCATCATCGAATCGTACCCAATACTTATGATTTCTAATCCATGATATATCGGCAGTGTCTGACGGTGCTGGTGGTGCATTCGGCTCCTTTGGATTCCCATTAAGCTCTTCTTCTCTTCGGTTTATGCTCTCCAAGTTGCCGAAAACAGGAATTACTTTTTGAGGGAATCTGTCTTCCCCTTCTTTCATGAGGAGCATGTATGCGAGGGCGTCCATAACCATGTAGTTCCGATCGTCCCATAGCCCATTGTTGATAGAGCAGAGTTGTCTGGTTTTATCATCGACCCACTCGACGGGATACTGGATGACATGGTCTTTCTTTCTCCTAAGAGGTCGGATAACCTTATTTAGCCCTTTTTCGGATACGCTGATCCTGTCGCTCTGCATTGTTGCAGTCATCTTCTTCAGGGTCTGCGAGATGGCATTAACGATATTGCGGTAGCGGGGATCATTCCCCTGACCGGTCTGCATTACTTGGAGAAGAGCATAATCCCTCTGCAACTGTTCTATATCCGCGTGCCGATACTTGGGTTGCTCCAAAGCGGCGTATCTCTGGATGATTGAGTTTAAAATGGTTTTGGATTCTTCTTTTGTCATAGGTTGACCCTCACTCGTAACTTGATTTCTTCCGTCGAATGGAGGTGACGGCGTTGTTCTTGTCTTCCCTGCATGCAACTGTCATGGATGATCGGTTCAGCTTGAGATGGATTATGCCTGTGGTCCCTGTCCCTCGCTTTGCCTTAAAGACAATCAAGTCTATGTTGCCGTCCTGATTGATGCTTCTTTCCCAGTTATCCTTCAGCCGATACTCGCCGTTGTCCTCTTCCACCGCGGCAAGGATGCCCAACCAGGATGCCTCGTATTCGATGGTTCCCGACTCCTTGAAGGATGCCATGCTCAGGCGCTGCCCTGATTTGTAGGAGTCTCGGGCAAGCTCCGAGATCACCACGACAGGTGTGTTGTATCCTTTGGCCAGGTCGGTCAGATTCGTGACGATGTCGTCCACCCTGAGACGCTCGTCTGTTATCTTGCTGTCCATGCGGAGCTTCCTGAGGTAATCGACAAAAATGACCGGGGGGCGTCCGAGCTTGTTCATGAACTGTTCGATGTAATGATTCCAATCGTTGACGGGAATCATGATGGTTGGCGCATATTTCAACGGTAGAATCTGCTCGACGGACTTGTTATTTAATAGGAGCCCGATGTTATCGAGTGATGATGCATTAAATACTTCAATAGAATTACCGGAAAACCGTGATAGAGATCGGTTTCGCAGTTCTTGCTTCCCGTCATCATAGCTGAAAACAAGAACAGGGTTGCCATTCAAGCAGATATTATCCACAAGATTATTCAAGAGCGCCGTTTTACCCGATGACGGGATACCTCCTAAGACGTAGAGCCTACCCCCTGCCAGTCCACCGCCCATGAGTTCTTCCATGCGCTTCAGGTGATCTCCCCCAAAGGATATCCTCCGGTACTCACTCTTGTATTCGGCGATTATGGATTCTTTCGTGTCTAGAAAGGAGTCAATGTCGAGGATCTTCTTTTTGCCCTTCTGCTCCATAGCCTTGACCGAATCGAAGATACTTCTCAATTCGCTCTCACCAAGAGGCGGCTTCACCTTTGACTGGTTCCATATTCTGAGGAACTCCCACAACTCGCCCTCGGGCATGCCGGTTTTGAACAAGTGGCCAATGAGTTGGGTAGTCTTCTGGTTTCGTTCTCCTTCCGAGCAACCTTCACTCAAGAGCTGACTATATGCGGTCTTCTCAGGAATCTTTATTGAACGGGAAGTATGTGTCGCCTTCTGCTCCTTTCTTTCAGGTTTTTGCTTTTCTGTAGTGGGAGTTGCGATATCCTGCAGGTATTCCATCATCCAGTGTGTACATTCCGCAGGGTCAAGTTCGTATATGGATTGCCCTTCGACCCACTGGTAACTATACCCTGAACCATGCAGGGATGGTGGGGCAACCACGTAACCGCCATCTGCCCGGATATCGATGTCGAGCTTTTTGTTGACGCTGTTCTTGATGACAAAGCCTGGATGTCTCATGTAGGCATGATAACCTTTTCCGGTCTTCGCCATGATTGTGAGAGGGAATCCACCCTGTTCCTCCGCGAATTGACTGGCATGCGCAGAGTCCAGGTCGAATACGACGAGATTGGACACCTTGCCGGTAATGACTCCGATGTTTGCATCAGGATTGTCCGTAAACCATTGGGTCACTTCCTCCACAGTGGGCAGTCGTTCCTGATACTCTTTCCATGCATACAGAACAGGTGCCTTGCATTGATTGATAAGTGCCTTCCTGACGACATCCTGTTCCGGCAGCGGATTATCGCTGGCACCATTTTTTGCCTTCGCTTCGGCAAGCCTTTTCATGAAAGCAGCAGGCTGCCTTCTTTCAACCATTGAGGGACTCCATACAGGCATAACTGAAACCCCCTTCTTCAGATATGAGAGGGCTATTTGTAAATTATCCATGAGTTAATCCTCCTTTCTTTCCTTTCTTGCTCTCCGCTCCTGCTCATCGAGATACTTACGAATAATCTCCGCCCCGACTGATGCAGCGCTCTCCACCTTGCTGGGGTCATCCATCATGCGCTTGCCAGCCATCTTGCGGAGCATGTCCCTGTCGCGCTTGGACAAGCTTAGATTGAGTTGGACTATTTGGTTGTCGTTACTTTGCTCCATGGTGCTATCCTCCTATGTGGTTATTTGAATATTTGTTCTGGTGACCAAGACAGATTGGAATGGGACTGTTTCTGGTCGATTAGTGATATTAATGAAATAGGGACCATGCATCGAGTACATGGTCCCTATTAAGTTGAGTAAGGGAGCATGGTGCAATATTTTGCTTCATGCCCTTTACCACACTACGTATTTCTCACAATCGTTGTAGTCGCTTCTTTCTGCAGTTCATCAAGCTGTTCCCTGGAAATCAAGCTAATCCGGACCAGGACACCATTGTCGCCCTGAGGGAATGCGCGATTGCAACATCGTTTGATGCGCAACTCATGTTCAAATAACTCGATTAGCTTGGGCTGTGTTAATCCCCATATAATGTTGAAGAGGATTTCCCGTGTATACGGGTCGATTTCCTGTCGCTGGCACTTCGCCTCTATCTCGGACAGATTTTTCATCTGGTCCAATATGAAAGTGGCGATATCCGGGTTATCCGGAAGATATCCGACCTTGATAACTTTCTTTTCTTTGCTCATAAAGAACTCCTTTGAGTATGATTTTGTCTAATTTGAAAACGCAGTATCCTGCGCTTTTACTCCAGAGGGATGCCCCGCTTCAGGCGCTCATCTTTGACCCTCTTCTCCAGATCCGCGTAGTACTTCATGAAATCTGTCCAACAATAAGGAAGGGGGATCAGCCACATCGTCAGCCAATCCCCCTTCCTCGCTGCAGTTGCCTTGTTAAACATCAAATCGCGATGCTTTCTGCATACCCATTCACTTCGACTGGATGTCCTTCGACAGGGCCTGTATCAGCTCCTTCTTGTCCAGTCAGTTCAGCGATGGCATCTGAGTACAAAAACAGACATTTCAGGATATCAACCAGCATCCTTCGGAAACGTTTTTTCCCAAGCGTATTTCCTTTCACCGGGAGGGCTGCATAACAGAATATGCGCCCGTTATTACCGTCGATGGTATAGTGAGTCTTCTGCAACTTTTCATTCAGCTTACACAAGGATCGTATCGCCTCAGACCTCTTGGATTCCGGGACCTGATCGTAATATGAATGGATACTCACAATACTCGTTTTCCGGTGATAGACGATCAGCATATCGTTTACATACTGACCGTCATCCCACTTCGTCCAAAAACTTGAGATACCGCCACCGTCTCGCACGACTTTGACGGGCATGTCGAATTGCCTGATGCAAATCTTGACGCGCTGGAATAATTTGTTCGTATTCTCTATTTTATCAATTCGATTCATTAATGTTCTCCTCTTATATTTACTTGCTAGTTGTGTAATAGAAAGGCCAGTCCCGGATCGAGACTGGCCCACTGACAAACGCTCACATTCGGCGATCACTGCCTGACAATCATATCTACGACCACCTCCTTTCAGATTCGATATTCTTTAGGACTAAAAAACGCAGCACCCTGCGGATTTTCACTCCAGCGGGATGCCATTTTTCCGCCGTTCTTCGTTGATTCTGCGTTCCAACTCGACGTAAAACCTCGTGTTGACCACTTGCATGTAATACTTGTCTCCGTAACCACAGAGCTTCTGATACGTGTAGCCGAAGGTGTTACGGAGATAATCCTCGAGTTCCGTTCGCCATGGGTAGGTGACGAAGTGATATTCATTCCGCTTGGACGGCTTGACAGGTCCGGATATGTAGATCCTGTGGGACTTGTTGAACGAGTCCTCGTGGGGATTCCAGTAAGTGATGAATCCGTAGACGCCAGCCTTTGCCCAGGAAGAGGTGTCACACGAAGCGATGGGCAGCTGACAGAGCCAATCGAAGGTTGAGCCCCCGAACCAGTGAATCTTGATGGCAGGGTTTCTCTTCTTGATCCGGTACACCGCATCGCTTATCGCCTTGAACTTCGTGCTCTGCGACGAGCCCAGTGCAAGCCATTCGTATTTGCCGCTGTCGATGTAATCATCAATCTCCCGGTCGTAGAAGTTGTGGACCACCGGGACTGGAGTAAGGCCCGCTCGCTCCATCAGGAGCTGGTTGGCGATGTTGTTGGCGAATCCCCGGTCGCTGAAATCCGTGTCGAAGTTGAAATACCGGTCGAAACATCTGCCCCAAAGCTGCAGATACGATATCAGTTGCTCGAGGGTGATGTTGGATTTGCCCTTGGCTACCGACCAAGCCCCCGAGTCCGCGATGATACTTGCCACCATATTACGATGCGTTTGCAGGAACCCTTTCGTATCGCTCCCCATGATGGCGAAGGATAGAAGGACATTGAGTGGTTCCCTGAAGATCTCGTAGTAGTACCTGAGGATGTTAAGGAACAGGGATGCGTGATAGAGCTGCATTGAAATTATCTCCTTCATAAAAGAGCCCCCCATCACCTCCGTGGGCAATGGGGGGCCATCTTAAGGGTTTAATGGGTTATGCCTGGGCAACCTGGGGTTTCAGGTCGGAGCCAGTCACCTTACGAAGAGCCTCGAGCTTTGCAAGAAGATCGAGCAGGGTCTTCGTGTCTACCTCATCCACCAGCTCTTCGTTGCCGATGATCTGGTCGATGGTCTGGATGAGCCGGTTGGACAGGTTGTTGAAGTCCTGCATGGCCAGCTCATCGTTCTTCTCCGTTGAATCACTGCCCTTGTTCACCGACAGGGTTTCGAAATAGGACTTGACGTTTCCGCCGTGATCCTTGACGGTTTTCACCTTGTTGATGAGTGCCTTGTCGAATTTCACCTTACCGAGCGTGAGATCCCGAACAAGGGGAAAGTCAACAACAATGCCCTGTTCCAGCAATTTCTCGCTGTTCAGGGCGGCATCGACGTCGGTTTTGAACTTGTCCAAGTCAAACTCCTTCGTCGGATCGAAGGTGATTCCGTGCCGCCGGAGAAAATCGCCGATCGGGTCGGAATCTTTGGAGAACGGAATGACTCTGCAGAGATGTTCGAGTCGCTCCACACCAAGAAAGGAAAACGAATGACAATCGGTCCGTCTCGCCAGGTTCATGAACTTGACCCTGGTCCGGTCACCGATGAACGACAGGTTCTCTGCCGCCCACGGTTCCCACAGGAACCCGGCACGCTTAGCCATCGTTTTCATGAGGTTTAAATATTTGCCAATGGAAATCGCCCACTCGGCGTCGTAACGGCCGAACAGGTGCTTAAAGCTGTTGTAATCGATGAAGTTCTGCTCCAAGGGCTTGATGCCCTTGAGGAGCGTGTCCTTGGGGTCAAGGTCCTTCCGTTTACACAGGTTTTGCCAGCCGACCATTGCCAAGGAATTCTTCCAAGGCATCGGAGAACTGGCTTTCATAATGCCGTAACCGGACGTTCCTGTATGGTCACCGCTGAGCCTCATCTGCTCCAAATTCAGCGACCCGCCCAAGGGATTCTCCATCACTTCTACTTCTTTCGCGGTTGTTTTGGTTTCAATGGACTCTGCCTGGATCCTGTCATCATTTTGTTCAGTCATATTTTCCCTCATTGAATTTGTATTAAGATGTTTTGGAAAAAAAAGACCGACCCCGTTTCCGGGACCGGTCCAACCAAGCCGCCAACGTCTTTGTGCTGTATCAGTCTATTCGTTCATAGGCATCACCTCCTTTTCGTAGCGAGAATGAAGATGTTCAGGGTCCTGCTCAGCATGATGCTCTCCGGTACAGCCAGTGCCGCTCCCAACTACGCCAAATTCCCACTGCGAAGCACCTATCGGTGAGATCGGGGTGTCCAGACTTCAGCATGATGCGTGCGAGGCTATGTGCCGTGGAACGTGCCCCCTCTGACGGATAGACCCGTGCGGGATCCTGAAGGTGGCAGGCCAGAGCTCCAATGGTCATACCCCCGTTGGGCATGGCTTCTTTCCACGGAATGAGTTTCATCTTTTTCAGAAAGTCCCAGAAGGCTGCCGGAACCTTTCCATCCTTCAGGCGCTTCATCTGGTTTCGTGTAATCTTGCGGGAGAACTCGACCGCTTCCGGTATGCCCTCGAAAAGCCCGTAACCTTGGTGCGTGCCGCGGCTCTTCAAGAAGTCCAGCATCACCGGGCACACGATGGGCTTGGGCTTTTCCTCACTCTTTCTGCCGTCGCTCGGCTTCTTGTCGCCTACTCGATCGGCCCAGCTTGTCATGGTCATTGCCATTGTCATCAGTTCATGAGGTCCTCCTTTCTTTTTTCCATCGTATAATCCAAGACATATGCCACAATAAAAAAGCGGCTGGATTTAACGTCCAACCGCTTGAATTTAAAAACTATATTTTAAATTAGGTGTCTTATTGGTGAAGTCAAAAATGGCTACTTTTCTAGTTAAATATACTATATTTAATAATAGAAATATTATATATGATATCTACTGAAACTTGTATTCTCTAAGCCTGCTTTGCAGGGTCTGATATTTCACTTGGGTCTTTCTGGCAGCTTCGGCCACGTTTCCTCCATAACGTTCGATTAGTTTTTTATGATAGTGCGTCATGAATTCCTTGTAGGGTATGGAATAGATGTCGAGTTCTACTTTCTCGGGTTTCTCCTCTCTTACATTACGACCAGTAATGCTAACTAGAAACTTATTGTCTGGATGCTCGTCGGCTAGGTTGTTGAAAAACGATTTTCTTTCATCGTTGCGAATGGGGATCTGCTTTCCTTGTGGCAGTTTGATCCCACTTCGATATTCAAAAATTTGCACTCGTAGTGCTTGAAGTGCTTTGGCATGCTTACCTAGCTCATTTGAATAGACTGCATCATTGTCCGTGGGCGCTTCCATATCAAATACGCTCGAGTTCCCTTCAGGATTCTGAAAGAAGAGGGAACAGAAGTACCGATAACCTAAATATGCTTGATCAAACGGAGAATAGTCACGCATGGTCTTCAGGTGAAACCGTTTTTCCAATGTGGATTCCCGCTTTAAATAATTATCTTCAAATGGATGTCTTGATGGTGGATGCTTGTCATCAATTCCTTTATATTTTTTAAGAAGGACACGTTCCAACTTTTCCATTTCCGGTGACCGTTTTGATTTAGTCGGATCATAATCTGAGAATGGATGTTTTGATGATGAGTACTTGTCATCAATTCCTACGCCATATCTTTGGAGGACATGTTCCAAAAGCTCAACATCAACTCCTTTTGCTTTCAGATCTTCCCGTAGCTTCATGACTTGCATAGCATCAAGGGCTGTATCCATCTTCTCAATTAACATTAGCCGATCAAGAGGGTCATGGTCCTCCGGTGCAAATATATCTGGGTCATCAATTTGAGGATCGCAGTATAGTAATTTTCTCCGCCTTTCCAGGAGCTGGCAGACTCGCTCAATCTCACGAACATTACCCGGCCAGTTATAGCCAAGAAGTATAAGAACTTCCCAAGGCGTGAGTGTCTTGAGCAATTCTTGGTCTGTAGCGGCTATGTAGTACAAGACATCTTTTCTTCTCTGATAAACCGGGGGAACATAAAAAGGGAAAAAACGATATCGGAAGTCGTCCCTGAGGGCTGACTCCCGATTAGTGGATCCAACGATCCTGACAATCGCCCTTTTATCGCTATCCGACCCCACGGCTCGATAGTAGCCTGTCTCAACGAAGGTCAATAACATTGCCTGCACTTCAGGGGGAAGCTCGCCAATTTCCTCTAAAATAAGCAAGCCGTTATTGGCTTTGTCTATAAGTCCCGGTTTGATTTTTGTTTGATATCCAGGTCGACCAGTCTTACCAAGCAGGGACGGATCGTATCCAAACAATTCGGAACGAGCGATATTGGGGTCGCTGGCAGACCCTCCAAAGTGCGCGCAATTCGCCCAAACTGCTGAACCGTCTTTTCTTTCTTCTTTCCACAAGCATTCATAAATTTGAAGAAAAAGCGATTTACCTACACCCGTGTCCCCCACGATCATGACGGGTCCACCGCGTGATACTTTGTAATGAGAGATAAATGAAGAGAGCTTCATGCTGAGCCCAGGAGGTAGTATTAATTTTTTTTTATTCTGTACAGCAGCTGCATCACTTTTCTCTTTCATAGTATCTCCCCTAAAAAGTCACATTATTATATATAATAATATAATATCTAATTTAATACAATATTTTTAAAGCTTTGCTATGAAAAGATACTTCACGGTGGGATGCGATTTTAATAATCTTAATTATATCATGTTCTTATATTTTATTTCTGCTCGTCTCTTTTTTCGGCATGACTGTTGCCGATCCGCCCGTTTAAGTGATTAGACGGAGCAGGATGGATGGTTTCAACGGATCGTTTTCTTAATATCCATGAGCTTGCCATTTACCTCGGCATCAAGCCCAAGACCCTCTACGCCAGGGTCCAGGAGATCCCCCACTACAAGGTCGGGCGCCTGATCCGGTTCAAGCGGGAAGATGTAGATGTCTGGATGGAGCGGCACAAGGTGGCCAAGACGGAGAATAGCCAGGACGAGAAACAGGGGCATGAGAGTTCTACCCCTACTACAGAACCCGCCCTAGAGCCCCCCAGAACCCGCAGATCAAGAAAAAGAAGAAATCCCATCACAGACATCGACCGGATGATCTCCAAGGCCATTGACCAGGTCAAAGGGGAAGGTTATACTTCTTCCCACGGGAAATCAGACCAAGTCAAGGGCTCCGGGAAGGAGGTCTGACATGGGACTGTATTTAAGGGGCTCGGTCTGGTGGATGAGGTTTATTGACCCGAACACGGGCAAGCAGGTCAGGCGGTCAACAGAGACCGATGACGAAGAACTCGCAAAACGAATCTTTGACAAGATAAAAGGGCAGGTCGCGGAAGGGAAATGGTTCGAGCGACTTCCGGGGCAGGATTACACCTTCAAAGAACTGATCGAGAAATACTTGGTTGACTACGCCGAGAGGAACAAGGCGGCCAGTACCTACAAACGTGACTGCAGTAGTGCAAAAAAGCTCGTGCCGTTCTTCGGCTTTTATCGGGTAACCGATGTGAATCCGAGGATGCTCTCCGCCTACAAAGCGCATAGGCGAAAAGAGGGTGCCTCACCTCGAACGGTGAACATGGAACTGACCCTGATGAGTCATGCCTATGAAATCGCCATCCGCGAGTGGGAGTGGGTCAAGGACAACCCCGTCAAGCGGGTGACCAAGGAAAAAGTCCGCAATTTCATTGAGCGGTGGCTGACCCACGAGGACGAGGAAAAGCTCGTGAAGGTATCGTCTGCCTGGCTCCAGGATATCATCGTCTTTGCCATCAACACGGGCCTGCGGCAGAGCGAGATTCTGGATCTGAAGTGGTCCCAGATCGACTTGACGAGGAGGACGCTGACGATCCTGGAGCAGAAGAACCAGGGCGTCGACACGTTGCCGCTCAACCGGACAACTCTGCAGCTCCTCGGGAAACGGGCCACGGATTCTGGGATGCGTGGTTATGTGTTTCCAAGTGAGAATTGCACCAGGATGGACAACCGAAACCTTCTGAGGGCCTTCTACAAGGCGCTAAAGAGGGCAGGGATCGAGAACTTCCGCTTCCATGATCTGAGACATACCTTTGCCACAAGGCTCGTGCAGGCAGGGGTGGATCTCTACTCAGTCCAGAAACTCGGTCGATGGCGCGACACCTCGATGATCATGCGGTACGCCCATCACTATCCTGAGAGCCTCAGGCCTGGCATAGAGGCCATCGATAGGGATGTGGAGAAGGAAGTTAGCACAAATTTAGCACAATCGCCTAAAAAAAGGGGTCACAAACCCTATCTTCGGCTTGTAACCCCTTGATTTTAAATGGCGCGCCCTCTAGGGCTCGAACCTAGGACCTTTGGATTCGTAGTC
>Ga0116184_10003108_pt1 | contig 13877 bp, 8 predicted proteins | sample AD_JPNNA5_MetaG_FD_89886 | JGI IMG/M metagenome (GOLD analysis project Ga0116184, IMG submission 89886) | Active sludge microbial communities of municipal wastewater-treating anaerobic digesters from Japan - AD_JPNNA5_MetaG | ecosystem: Engineered > Bioreactor > Anaerobic > Digestate | place... | reverse complement strand
GTCATTTTTATCCGGTTTTATCGCCGGCAATGCTCCATATACGTGTTTTGCCGTTTCGCCGCGCATTGACATCATTATAATAATTATATACAATGATAATGGAAATTTATCGTGTTAAGCGGCGCAATCCCGACGTGTTCCTCCGCGCTGCAAAAGGCTTCAAGGTCTTATTCCGGAGGGATGATTCAATGCGCGTCAAACAAACCGCTTTGCGTCAGCCGAAAGCCCGTCCTGCTGTGTGGGCGGACAAAACCGCAGCCGATGAACCCGGGGGCGAGCTGCGCGTCGTCAGAATTCAGCGGACCTGCGTCCACGACGGGCCGGGGCTGCGCACCACCGTCTTTTTCCGCGGCTGCGCGCTCAACTGCCTATGGTGCCAGAACCCGGAGACGCTTTCCTTTGAGGCGGCCGGCGAAGAGGTCTTGACTCCCGCTCAAGTCGCGCAAACCGTGCTGAAAGACAGCAAATACTATTTTTCTTCCGGCGGCGGCGTTACGCTCAGCGGCGGGGAACCCCTGCTGCAAAAACCGGAGGCGCTCGTCCGGCTGCTGAAAATACTGAAAAACAAAGGTATCCATACGGCGGTGGAAACCGGCCTGCATGTCCCATGGAGCACGGTTGAGGCGGTCCTGCCGTTTGTTGACCTGTTTTTTGTCGATATCAAAACGGCCGGTGACGCCCTGCTGCATGAAAAACTGACCGGTCAAAACGGCGTTCTCATTGCCGAAAACATCAAACGGCTTGCCGCCGCGAAAGCGGAAATCCGCTTGCGTATGGTGGTCGTCCCGGGCTATAACGATTCGCCGGAAAGCATTGAACGCGTCGCCGCTTTTGCCAAGTCCATCGGACATCACCGCATTGAACTGCTGAAATACCACAATATGTACGAGGACAAGGCGAAACGCCTCGGGCTCGAACGTCCCCGGCTGGATATATCGCCGGAACAAAGCGCCGCTGCGGCTCTGGCCGCCGCGGAGGTTTTTGCGCGTTGCGGCATCGAAGCCGTCGACGGCGACCCGGACACGACGATTAAACCCGCCGAATTCACGCAGCGCGTCATGGAGATCCGCAACGCGATTCATGAAAGCGACCGCACCCTGTGCCTCGACGTGGCAAAACTGAAAACAAAGTTTTATAAAAAGAACGGTTTTCAGGACCCGGTCCACATCCATCGCGCGAAACGCCTCGACTATGTCCTGAAAAACAAAGCCATCAAAGTCTATCCCGGCGAGCTGCTGGTGGGCAACTTTACCGCCAACCGCGTCGGCGGCCAGCTGTGGGAGGAACAATACGGGGCGCTGGCGGTTTCTTTCATACACAAGTTAAACCGCCAAAAACCGGTCTCATTCAGAATCGGGTTGAAAGACCGCCTGTATTTCTACTTCTTCATTTTCCCGTTCTGGGTGAAAAAAGGCATATTCGGCCGCGTCAACTCCAAGTTTTCCATCTTGCTTGACATGGTGGCCCGCACGTCGGAAATGATTGCCGGCTTCAACAACAATTTTGCCGCCATCGCGCATTTCATCGTCAACTTCGACCGTATGCTGGAACTCGGCACGACAGGTATCATTGCGGAAATCGAAGCGGCAAAACGAGAACATCCCGGGAACAATCCCGATTTTTACGACGGCGCGGTCATCGCGCTTCACGCGCTCGAGGCTTTTGCTGAGCGTTACGCCGTTCTCCTTGAGCAAATGAGCGCCCGGGAGAAGGATCCCGCCAGGCAAAAAGAACTCGCCGATATGGCCGAGGTTTGCCGCCATGTGCCGAAAAACCCGGCGCGCACTTTCCGTGAAGCGATGCAGTGCATCACCTTCCTGCAAATCGCCCTTTGCATCGAAGCTTACGAAAACGCCGTTTCCTTCGGCCGTCTGGACCAGGTGCTGTACCCGTACTATAAGAGGGACCTTGACGCGGGGCTGATCACCTACGACGAGGCGAAGGAATTGATTTGCCTGTTCATCCTGAAAATGGACGAGGCCATTCTGGTCAACGACGGCGACTCCTACCTCAATGTCGCCAAACTGTTTGAAACGCTTTCCACCGACCAGGCGCTCACTTTCGGCGGCGTCGACAAGCAGGGCAGGGACGCCACCAACGACCTGACCTATATGCTGGTCGATGCCTGCGAACTCCAGCCGCTCGCCGTCAATATGTGCGCGCGCATTCACAAAGGCAGCCCGCAGAAATACCTCGAGCGCCTTGCGGAGATTTATATCAACGGCTGCCCCATGCCCGAATTATTCAGCGACGAAATCTATATCCCTTCGATTCTCAGCCACTATGACACCACCCTTGCGCAAGCGCGCAACTACGCCATTGTCGGCTGTGTGGAACCCAACGCTTCCGACGACCACTTCGGCAATACCGACTGCGCGAATATGAACCTTGCGCTGCCTCTGCTGCAGGCGCTTAAAGGCCAGGAGCACGACCTGTGGCATATGGATAAAAAGCAGCGCAACGAAAAGCTTGTTACAAAGTTTCTTGAATATTCTGTCAAAGGGACCAACCCGCTGTCGCGCGCCGTCATCCGCCGGCATAACAGAAAAGTCGAGAGATTCAAATTGGTCAGGGGACTGTTCGACCTCAAGCCGCCCGCCGACATGGAGGAACTTCTCAGCCGTTTCGAAACCAGGCTGGGCGTCCTGGCGAACGGCGTGCTGGCCGACCATCAAAAAATCGAAGCGGTTCTGCGCCGGTACTTTACGACACCGCTGGCCTCCTCGCTCTTCAAGGGCTGTGTCAGGCGCGGGCTCGACGCCTACGAGGGCGGCGCCGATTTCAACAGCAGCGGTATCCAGGCCATCGGCGTCACGGACGTCGCCGATTCGCTGTACGCGCTGGACGAAGTCGTATTCAAGCAGAAAAAATATAATCTCATCGAAGTCATCAACGCCATCGACGCGAATTTCGAGGGTGAAAAAAATCAGCAAATACGCGCCGATTTGCTCGCCGTGCCGAAATTCGGCGACGATACGTCCGAGAAGGCTTCGGAATGGGTCACGCGCGTGATGGAAATATATAACCGGGTGCTCGCCTCGGTGGAGGGATGTCCGCGCGGCGGTATTTACACTGCGGGTTACTACGCGCTTAACGTCAACGACCGCTACGGGAAAAAGACGCAGGCGCTGCCCTCCGGCCGCTTGAAAGGCGTGCCGCTGGCCAACAGCGTCGCGCCGCATTATGCGATGGAAAAAGCGGATTTGCTTTCCTCCCTCAACTCGGTCGGCGCCGTTGATTTTACAGACTTCGCGCCGAACGGAACCACCCTGACCTTCACCATCGACGCGGCACTGTTTAAGGGGCTTGAAGGCGTTAAAAACCTTGCCGCCATCTTTAAAACCTATTTGACCGAGGGCGGCATGCAGTTCCAGCCCAACGTCATCAACCGTCAGATTCTCATCGACGCCTACAATCATCCGGAGAAATATAAGTTCCTCATGGTGCGCGTCGCCGGTTACTGCGCGTATTTCAACGAACTGTCCGACGAACTGAAACTGATTATCATCAACCGGACCTGCTACGCCTGAACGATGCCGCCGGTTTTCCGGCATGTGGAAAATGATGAAAAAGGCGCTCTCTCTTCTGCTCGCGTCGCTGATTGCCGTTTCGGCAGCCGGCCTTTTTGCGGTGCCGGGCGCGGCGTCTTTCAGCGGTACGCTTAACTTCGACCGCGAGGGCAAATTCACCGTACTGCAGCTGGCGGATATTCAGGAAAACGATACCGTCGAGCCCGAAATCATCGATCTCATTACGCGCGCCATCGCCCGGTACAGCCCCGACCTTGTCGTCCTGACAGGCGACAATATCCGCGGTTTTATATCGAAAAACAGTTTCAAGTCGGCGGTGGACCAGTTCCTTGCCCCGCTGCTTGCGACGCATACCAAGTTCGCCGTCACCTTCGGCAACCATGACGATACGGGTGTCTGGCCGACGAACCCCGGAACGCGGGAAGAGCAGTACGCTTATTACCGCACCAAAGGCGGCGAAGACTTCATCGACCACGACGTCGCCGCGCTTGACGGTACCGGCAGCGGTACGATACCGATTTATCCGTTCGGCCAAACCGGAGGGCCGCCGGCGTTTCAGATTTTCCTGATGGACTCGGGCGGCTACCTGACCATTACAATGACCAGCTTGGATAATGTCAAAACCAGCCAAATCGACTATTTTATCAACACCAACCCGACGGTGCCGTGCCTTTGGTTTCAGCATATTCCGGTGCCGGAGTTTTACAACCTCCTGCTGAAAGTCCCGGCCGGTACCCCGGGCGCTTTTGAAGGCAGCCATGAACCCTTTAAGGACGACACATGGGCGCTTAATACCGCGCTCATCGACTTCAAATCAAGCGGGTCGGAAAGCGTAGGCGATATTTACAAAGAAGCGCCGGGACCGACGGATTTGGCCACCTATCAGTCGGCCGAACACCGCTCTTCCCCGGCTTACGGCAGCAAAACGATTTACGAAGCCTGGCTTGCCAGCGGGAATATGAAAGGCGCGTTTTTCGGCCACAATCACAAAAACAGCTTTGTCGGTACGACGGCGGACGGCATTACGCTCGGCTACGCGAAGGCATCGACCCTGCAGGGCTATAACGACGGTGACCCGGGCGTGCGCGTGTTTGAAATTGATCAAAGCGGTACATATACCACCATGAGCATTACCCGTTCCATGCTGTTGAATTACGGTCCGGGCGATTACTCCGCCGTCGACGCCGCGGCGGCCCGGGCGCGCGTGTTTATCGGTCCGTCGGCCTATTACCGCGCTAATAATATTAACGACCCCGCCTATTGCAACCTTGCGGGAACTACTTCGGGGGACGGGCTGTACGCTCCGTCTTTCTTCGAAAACAGCGCGCTGCCTTTAACAAACGCCCTTGCGGGCGTCGAGCACAATCTTGACAGCAGGTATCAAAGCCGGATTGACGCTTTCGCTTTAAATATCAACACCGCGTGGCAGTCCTTGCGGCTGAAAACGGCCGATTATACTGCGCTGAGCCAGGTCCTTTCATCTGTGTCCGCCGATACCATTCTGGCTCCGCCCTTTTATGCGCAGACACATGCGGGCCGTTATCTTCCGCGCGCCTATTATACGGCGCAATCGCTCGCCGTTTGGGATACCGCGGCCGGCGCCGTTGTCAACGGGCTGAAAATTCCGGACCAGACCAGAGTCGATGCTTTTACGTCCGCCCTGCGGGCCGCTTATGAAGCGCTGCGTATCCGTGACGCTTCCTATACGGTCGAATACCGCTGCGGCGGAACGAAACTGCTGCCCGATAAAATCGTCGAGGGCCTGCCGGCGGGAACACTGGCAGCCGAAACATTTCATCCCGTCGAAGGGTATGCTTTTCTGCCGGAGGCAGGGGATAACAGCGGGACCAGAACCTTTGAAATCGCTCTGGAGAACAATCGCGTTATTTTCCGTTATGAACGTACTGCCGCGTTTCCTTCTCTTGTGGCAGCCGCAGGCTCAACGACTCGAATCGAAGCGGAAAGCGGCTTTATCTTCGGCCTTGAAACGGGTTTGTCCAGGCAGCATTTTGAAAGCGGCTTTATCGCTATTTCCGGAAGCGCAGGTACGATTACATATCCGCCCGGGCAGCAAACTGTCGGCACGGGCACACGCATTGAACTAACCGACAACCTGACCGGTTTGGTCTGCGAGAGCCATACCGCCGTTATTTTCGGCGATGTCAACGGCGACGGCAACATCGACGCCGCGGACGCGGGTCTTATTGTCGATTTTGAAAACTGGGCGATTTCATAGGATATTATAACGCAGAACTTTTTGTACCGGGCGGCGGATGTCAACGGCGACGGGAACATCGACAGCGCCGACGCGGGCATTGTTGTGGACTATTCGAACTGGTTCGTCGGTATCGACCAGACAACCGGGCTTTTTTATTGATTTTCAGACAAAGGGGTTTAACGTATGCCCGATATGCTGGTGAGGCTTTGGAAACTGGATTACGCCGCTTTGCGTCAAAAGACGGCGGAAATCGAGCGGACGGGCGGTGTCAGAATTGTCAGGCCGCTGTCGCCTGATTTCGTCAGGGTGCGCGCGTTTATTCAAAAGGAATTCGGAGACGGGTGGGCGAGCGAGGCGGAGGCATCGCTGTACCATGACCCGGTCGGTTGTTTTATCGCTGTCGACGCGAAAAATCAGCTGATCGGTTTCGCCTGTTGCAACGCGACCTGCAAAGGCTTTTTCGGCCCGACCGGTGTCGTGAAAAAACGGCGGGGCGAGGGCATCGGCAGCGCCTTGCTTTGGCGCTGCATGGAAGCCTTGTGGGAACAGGATTTCGCCTACGCCGTGATCGGCGGCGCCGGCCCCGTGGAATATTACAGCAAGTCTGTCGGCGCTACGGTCATTGAGGACAGCAGCCCGGGCATTTACAGCAGGCGTTTCTAATTGATAAAAATGCGCCCCGCGAGCGGCAACTGCGGGGCGCATTTTAATTTAGACGGCTATTTATTGCCTAAATCCCTGTTTTGCACATATTCGCCGCGGATTTCGGCTTTTGCGATTCTCGCCAGTTCTTCCGCGTCGGCATTGGATACGCGCGCAGCCATTTGTCTGCGCCTGTCGAGAAGGTCGGCATACATTTTATCGCGGCGCGGCCCGGTCAGCGGATAAATAAACTTCGGCAGAATGCCCAGGGAACTGGTGATAATCGGCACGCCGGTGCCCAGCGCAAAAAGCCACCATTTTGTCGAGAGGGTCTGCGTGCCGATGGTTTTGCCCTGAATGTATCCGATTTTTGCCATTAACAGGTTCGATACGGTATTCATGAAAATACCCTGCAGTTTTGACACCAGACCCCTTGCGACACCGGTCATCGCTTCCATGCGGTAACCGTTTTTCCATTCGCAGTAATCCATGGCCTCGTTGTACAGTTCCGGGGGTATGACGTGTCTGAGGCCGTACACCCACATTTCCACAAACTCCTCAATCATAAAGATCGGAATCATGACCTTGCGCTTGGTGAAGTTCTGCTTGATGGAACCGACGATAAAAACAAACATCCAGCACATGTCGGTGTACATGTCCTCGAAAATCCAAATCGCTTTGGTGGAAAAACGTTTCCTTGCCGGGCCGATGAGCGCGTAGCTGATGTTCGAGACCGGGCCTGCGGGGATGCCGACGATGGTTTCAAGCGTCGCCATGCCCAGCACGTCGATAAAATAATTCTGACGCCCGGTGCCAACGCCGAATCCTCCCAAAAAGTCAGAAAGGGTGATCAGCAGAATAGGGTAGTTGTTGATAATGGCTTTAAAACCCTGCTTAAGGCTGGGCTTTTCGATGGTCTGCTGCACGCGCTCTCGGGTGACAATGAAAAAATACAAAGAAGCCGCGCTGGATAAGATTGCTGTTACCAAACCCATTCCGACGAAAAGGTCGCGCAGCTTCCAGCGTACGATTTTATTATTGATTAAATCAATAAAAAGACCCATTAACAACTCCGGCAGTTTCTCGCCGAACCAGCCTGACCAGAAATTCGCCATCGTAATCAGCCGTACACGGTCGATGGGGTGCGGCGTGATGGTGGAGAGCAAACCGTGTGCGGCAATGCCGGTAAAGGTTCCGGCGGTTTCGCAGACCACCCCGAGCGTGAAGTAGTAAACCAGTTTTGGTACATAGTCGCCCGCCGTATTGGGGAAGAGAAACGGCATCAGCCAGTACAGTGAACCGATCATCGTCAGCGGCAGTGACAGGAAAATCAGGTACGGCCTGAACTTGCCCCAGCGGGTCCTTGTCTTGTCGACAACGGCGCCGATGAAGGTGTCGTTGACCGTATCCCAAATACCGGTGAAAATATTGACATAGGCGGCGATTTTAAAGTCAATTTTGACGACGTCCCAAATGAAACGGTTGCCGTACTTGCCGATGTTGAAACTGTTGGAGAAGTCGTTGAGGACATAAGCGACCGTTTCTTTTGTGCCGACATAGCGGCGGTAGGTGTGGACATATTTCATCGACTCGTCTTCGGCGGCTTTTCTTTCTGCATCCAATTCCTTTTGGAAAGCCGCTTTGCTGTCCTCGGCCAAGGCTGCCAACCTCCCGTTCAGATTCGTTTTGATATTCACAGTTTTGTTTCTGCTTGCATTTTACAACGAATCGCGGCGCTAAGCAATAAAAACCGCGGTTTCCGGAAAGAAACCGCGGCGATGCGCTGCCCGGCGGCGCCTAACTGTCCAAATCCCTGTTGTGGACGAATTCGCCACGGATTTCGGCCTTGGCGATGCGGGCCAGTTCTTCGGGATCGGCATTACTGACGCGCGCGGCCATCTGCTTGCGGCGTTCGAGCAGGTCGGCGTACATTTTGTCACGCCTCGGCCCGGTCAGCGGGTAAAGGAACTTCGGCAAAACGCCGAGTGAACTGGTAATAACGGGCACCCCGGTCCCCATGGCGAAAATCCACCATTTCGTCCTGAGCGCCTGGGTGCCGATGGTCTTGCCCTGTATATAGCCGATTTTAGCCATAATCAGGTTCGTGACGGAACTCATGACGATGCCCTGCAGTTTGCTGACAAGACCCCTCGCGACGCTGGTCATCGCTTCCATCCGGTATCCGTTTTTCCACTCGCAGTAATCCATCGCCTCGTTATACAGTTCCTGCCCGATGACATGCCGCAAGCCGTAGGTCCACATCTCGATGAATTCCTCGACCATAAAGGTCGGTATCATGACCTTGCGCTTGGTGAAATTATTGTTAATCGAACCGATGGCGAAAACCGAAAGCCAGCACATGTCGGTGTAAAGGTCCTCGGCGATCCAAATCGCCTTGGTCGAAAAGCGTTTGCGCATGGGACCGATGAGCGCGTAACTCGCGCTGGAAACAGGCGACGCGGGGATACCGACAATCGTTTGCAGCGTGGCGGCCCCCAGCACGTCGATGAAGTAATTTTGACGCCCGATGCTGACGCCGAAACCGCTTAAAAAGCCGGAGAGCGTGATCATCAAAATGGGAATATTGTTGACGATGGCTTTGAGACCTTGCATGATACTCGGTTTTTCGATGGTCTGCTGCACGCGTTCCCTGGTCACGAAAATAAAAAAGAAGGAAGCGGCGGTGGCGATGATACTCGTTAAAAGCCCCATGCCGACAAACAGGTCACGCAGTTTCCAGCGGACGATTTTATTGTTGATCAGGTCGATAAACACGCCCATCAGCAGTTCGGGCAGTTTTTCACCGATAAAACCGGACCAGAAGTTCGCCTGGGTGATGAGCCGGACGCGGTCGATGGGATGAGGCGTGATGGTGGACATCAGCCCCCCCTGGGCGATGCCGGAAAAGGTGCCTGCCGTTTCCATCACCACGCCGAAGGCGAAGTAGAAAATGAGCTTCGGCATGTAGTCGGCCGGCGTATTCGGAAATATAAAGGGCAGAAACCAGTACAGGGAGCCGACGACCGTCAGCGGAATCTTCAAAAACAGCACATAGGGCTTGAATTTACCCCAGCGGGTGCGCGTTTTATCAACGATGGTGCCGATAAAGATATCGTTGACGGTATCCCAGATACCGGTGAAAATATTGACGAACGCGGTAATCTTAAAATCAATCAGAACAACATCCCAGATGAACCGGTTCTGATATTTGCCGATATTGAAACTGTTGGAGAAGTCGTTCAAAATATAGGCGAAGGTTTCCTTTGTGCCGATATAGCGCCGATAGGTATGGACATACTCCAACGCTTTGTCTTCTTTCTTATCAACGGCGCTTGCCTGCTTTTTATCAGCCAAAAACGCATCCCTCCTTGCATAGTGCTGTTCTCGGGCGTGAAAGATTCGGGGTGAAAAAAAGCCCTGCGCCGGATGGTAAGATTGATGGTTCTCAAAATCGCCAAGCGGGCCGCGGGCCGTTGATTGCTATTATACAGTTTCACGAAACAATAAGCAAGACCGTGCGAAGCGCCTTTTGCGGCGTTGACACGGACCTTTGCGGTGATATAATTGACTTGCCTATATTGTAACGGAACGGAGTGTTTTTCATGCCTGAAAAACCGGACAGTCAAACCGCGCAAACCGCAGACGAACTGCCTTCGCTGAAAATGTGGCGGCCGGATATTCCTCTTCCCGATGCGCTGCTGCCCGAGGGCTATGCGGTCCGGGTTCTCAAAGACGACGAGGGCGTATACTGGTGTTCCTGCTTTGAAAAAGACGATATGGGCATCACCGAGTTGTCGCAGGAATTATTCAAAACAAAGATGCTCGACGACAGCAATGTTCCCGCCGGGAGCATCATCGCCGTCGAAAACAAAGACCATATCCCCGTCGCCACCTGCACCGCGCAGTTGAAAGACGGCGAACCCTATCTGCACATGGTCGCGACATCCCCGCAGGCCAGAGGCAAGGGCCTCGGGCTGGCGGCCTGCGCCGCCGCGCTGAAAATGCATATCGAGCAGGGAAGGAAGGGCTGCTGGCTGATCACGCAGGACTTCCGTCTGGCCGCTATCAAACAATATCTTCGTTTGGGCTTTTTGCCCGTTTTGTTCCACGAATCTCTGCGCGGCCGCTGGGAAGTCATCGCGGGGCAGCTCGGGCTCGAGCGCCTCGCCTGTGTCGGCGAGGACCTTAAACCGATGGAGGATATCCTGTCTAAAACAAGCGGAGGGGCAGAGCATGCTTAAGGTCGGGCTGGCGGGCGCGAGAGCGCAAAGTACGCTGAAGGGTTTTCAGGCGCGCAGCGGCGAGGTCGAAGTGGCTGCCATTTGCGATCTGAACGAAGACATCGCAAAAAACGCCGCGGCCAAGAACAAGATACCGAAAAAATTCAGGATATTCGAGGATATGCTCGAGGCGGATATCGACGCGGTCGTCATCGCAACGCCGATGCAGTGCCACGTCCCCCAGGCAATGGCTGCCCTCGAGGCCGGAAAGCATGTGCTCAGCGAGGTTACCGCCGGCGTGACGATGGACGAACTGTGGTGGCTGGTCGAAGCGGTGGAAAAATCCGGCAAAGTCTATATGATGGCGGAGAATTACAAATATATTCCTGAAAACCAGGTCATAGCGGCGATGGTCCGGGCGGGCCTTTTCGGCAAACCCTATTTCGGCGAAGGGGAGTATCTGCACTCTGTCACCGACCGCCTTCGCTACAGCGACGGGAAGAAAACATGGCGCAACTACTGGCAGTTGGGGACCCGCGGCTGCTTTTACCCGACGCACAGCCTCGGGCCGGTCATGCAGTGGTTCGCGGGAGACCGCATTGAAGCGGTCAGCTGTTTCTCCGCGGGCCAGAACAGGGCTGCCGAACTCGGGCTGAGGCAGGACGATACGACGGTCACCCTGTGCCGCATGAAAAGCGGCGGGTTGATCAAGCTGCGGGTTGACTGCATGTCCAAGCGGCCGCATAATCTTCACTATTACAGTCTGCAGGGCACCAAAGGCTGTTACGAAGCGCCGCGCGGCCTGGGCGACAAAGCGAAAATCTGGCTCGACTCGATGCCCGGAGAGGACGAGCATAACCCCAAATGGCACCCGCTCGAGGATTATTACGGCGAGTTTATGCCCGAACGTTATCAAAACGCCACCGAGGATCAAAAAGCGGCAGGCCACTGGGGCGGCGACTTTTTCCTCATCGACGATTTTTTGGCGTCGGTCTTCGACGGCAAAAAACCGGCCGTCGATGTTTACGATGCCTGCGAATGGACTGCCGTCGGCCTCTTGTCGGCCCTTTCCGTCACCAACGGCGGCAGGGAAATCGAGATGCCGGTATTCCGGAACAATCCCCCTCTCGGGAAACAGGTAACCAGGATTTAGGGCGCTAAAAGTGCAAATTGACCAATACTTTTTGACAAATTAATCGAAAAGTCCCCATTCGCTTATGCAATATATACAAAAATTACGGGCAACCCTGCCGCTTAATCTGCTTGCGGCAGGGTTGTTTGCTGTGGTAAAATGAATCAATAAATTGAGGGAGGATTGTCGGTGTTTTATGATGTTGCCGTCATCGGCGCAGGCGTCGTCGGCGGCTTAATCGCGCGCGAGCTGAGCAAATTCAACATCAAGACAGTTTTGCTCGAAAAGTGCAACGACATGGCGATGGGCACCACAAAAGCCAACAGCGCCATCGTCCATGCGGGTTTCGACTCAAAACCGGGTTCGCTTAAGGCGCAGCTGAACGTCAAGGGATCTGAGGCGATGGAATCCCTGTGCGCCAAACTGGCCGTACCTTACAAACGGACAGGTTCTTTTGTTATCGCATTCGGCGAAGAACAGCTCGCGACGCTGGAGGAACTCTTGGAAAGAGGCAAGGCCAACGGCGTCAAGGGCCTCGAAATCATCTCGAGGGAAAGGCTCCGCCAGATGGAGCCGAATATCAGCAGCGAGGCGCTCGCCGCCCTGTGGGCTCCGACAGCCGCCCTGGTGTCACCTTATGAACTGAATATCGCGGCTGTCGAAAATGCCGTAGTCAACGGCGTGGAGTTCCGCCGAAACTTTGACGTGGTGAAAATCGGCAGGGCTGCCGACGGCGCGTATGAACTCGCTCCCGCCCGGGGAGACAACGTCCGGGCGAAATATATCATCAACGCGGCCGGCGTTGAAAGCGACGATATCGCCGCGATGCTCGGCGACACGATGTGCGGCAAAATCATTCCGCGCAAAGGCGAATATCTTCTTTGCGACAAAAACTGCGGGACGCTCGTTTCCCATATCATTTTCCAGTGCCCGAACGAAATGGGCAAGGGGGTCCTTGTTACGCCGACGGTTCACGGGAACCTCCTCATCGGCCCCAATGCCATCGATATTGAAGAAAAAGACGATATCTCCACAACCATGCAGGGGATTCACGAAACGCTCGAAAAAGGCCGCAGGTCCGTGCCCGCGGTCGGCACCAAGGATGTCATCACATCCTTTGCCGGTATCAGGGCTCACGCGAAATGCGATGACTTTATCATTCGCCGCAGCGAAGGCAGCGCCAACGCGATCAACGTTGTCGGTATCGAATCGCCCGGACTTTCCGCCGCACCGGCGATTGCGGAACTTGTCCGCTCTATGTTCGAGGAGATGGCGGGCGAACTGAAACCCAACCCTTCCTTTAATCCGGTACGCCCCACGCCTGTCCGCTTCGACGTGCTCGACAATGAGCAGCGCCGCAGGCTGATTGAAAAAGACAAGGCTTACGGCCGTATTATCTGCCGCTGTGAAAGCGTTACGGAAGGGGAAATCCTCGACGCCATCCGCGCGCCGGCCGGCGCCGTCGATGTCGACGGCGTGAAACGCAGAACGCGTGCCGGGATGGGACGCTGCCAGGGCGGCTTCTGCGGCTCCAAGGTCGTCGAAATCCTTGCGCGGGAACTCGGCGTCGAGATTGATCAAATCACAAAATTCGGCGGCGGCTCGCTGATTTTGTCCGGAAAATCGAAATGAGGTGAACCGTTTTGTTGAGTTATGATCTTGTTGTGGTCGGCGGCGGCCCCGCAGGTATGGCGGCGGCGCTCAAGGCCAAAGAATGCGGCGTCGAGAGTATCGTGATACTTGAAAGGGCCGAAACACTCGGCGGCATTCTGCAGCAGTGCATCCATACCGGTTTCGGGCTGCATTATTTTAAAGAAGAACTTTCAGGCCCCGAATACGCGCACCGCTTTATCCGGCTTGTCGAAGAAAACGGCATCGACGTCAAAACGGATACGATGGTTCTCGGCATTTCCGGCGACAACATCGTGACCGCCGTCAGCCATGACGAGGGCATTACCGAGATAACGGCCAAGGCCATCGTGCTGGCCATGGGCTGCCGCGAGCGGCCCAGGGGAGCCCTCATCATCGCAGGTACGCGCGCAGCGGGCGTCATGACCGCCGGCACGGCGCAAAAATATGTCAATCTGAACGGCTACATGCCGGGTAAAAAGGTCGTTATTCTCGGTTCGGGCGAT
>Ga0116184_10003104_pt1 | contig 13882 bp, 12 predicted proteins | sample AD_JPNNA5_MetaG_FD_89886 | JGI IMG/M metagenome (GOLD analysis project Ga0116184, IMG submission 89886) | Active sludge microbial communities of municipal wastewater-treating anaerobic digesters from Japan - AD_JPNNA5_MetaG | ecosystem: Engineered > Bioreactor > Anaerobic > Digestate | place... | reverse complement strand
TTTGTAGTCGAGATCTACAACGGTAGCACCTGGGCAACTCCGTCTGGTCTCTCAGATGGGACTAAGGTAGGTAGTTATTCACTTGCCCAAAGTGGTACGGTGACATTTTCTGTGGATCCTGGGTCCTGGACTGTAAACGGCACCACGCGGTATTGGATTAGGTGGCGGGTCACGACAGCTGGAGCTGCTAATTCATATCCCTACGCTACACATGTCCAGCTATCAGATACGGCAGCCACCGATTTCCATAGTAAGGCAGCTTTTGGATCGCTATTAGCCGTCAAAGTATTCAGAAAGGTCAGCGGCAGTTACCCAACCTTGCCGTCAGATAGTGAAAACTACATCCAGAACTTGCCCTATCTAACACCCCATATTGAGATCAGGTGTTACAGTGATACCAAGATCGTGTTTCAGTTGAGTGCAACTCCCTCAAGTACAGTCTCAATACCCTACTCCTGGACTGTGGTGAAGTAATGCCAAGCCTGGCTGTAAAGGACCTTCGTACTGGTCGAAAAGAGATTAAGATTATTGGCCTCATGAAGACCGGCACAAATGCAAACCTTCTTCCCACAGCCATACCTCCAGTCCTGCAGCTCTCTAAACTGATTCCTGACGCAGCTCCAGAGAGAATAGCTCTCTCTACTTTGGCAGATGATAAGATCACCAAGTGGACCCGAGATGAGATTGGCAGAAAAGAGATGTTTTCCAAACAGGATTTCCATCTCAATTCTCCCACGGTAATCAAGGTATCTGAGACCCCAGTATTCAATGGAGATGGACTTGGAACGCTGATAGATACTCAGCCCAACGATACGGATTCAAAAATAACCGTTACTAATGTAGCGCAGGAACTCTCTACTGTGGTTGTTTCTGGAGTTGAAACTGTACTTTTTGATGTTCGCAGACCACTATCATTTGTTATGTATAATACATCTGCAAAGCATATAATTATGGATAACAGCGGTAAAATACATATCGCGTTTTCAGATTCTCATGTTGATGGAGTGATGCACGCATATTATGCGTGCTCATCTGATGGTGGGAAGACCTTTTCAGTTGAGAGGGTTGATACTACAGATAGCAATGATCAGCTATATGAGGATATAGTTATCGATAATTCGGGAATTGTGCATTTTGTGTATGTCCAAGGCGGGGCTAAGGACAGTGCAATCGGAGTAAAGTTGCATTATCGTAGAAAGTATCTCGATGGTACTTGGAGTGCAGTAATTCGCCTCGACGTAAAAGATAATTATTTCAAATATGACCCTGTAATTCAGGTTAAGAATGACGGGGTTACAGTTGGCGTTGCCTGGGTGAGTGGTGGTTATGGCAGTAATCGAAGCAACATGAATTTGATATATAGAGAAATAAATTCCGATTTATCGCTTGGAACCACCAATGTGATTACAACTACTGCATCAAATACCAAGGAATACAGGTGCCCTACACTGGATTATAACATTAATGGATATCCTCACATAGGATGCTTTAGCAAGCCTTATCCCGCAGCTGACACGCCTAGAAATGTCTGGTACTTCACATATAATGGGTCGGCTTGGGATTCGGGAACCCAGGTAAGCGATGTCGCTGACTATGGTAGTTACCACTCTAATATTGTAATCGACAACAAAAATCGTACCCATATGTTGTATTGCTCAGGTACATCATATGAAGATGTGAAGTATAGACGAAGAGTGAATGGTTCTTGGGAGACTCCAATAACAATCACACTTGCAGATAGTTCTGCTGTAGATGCATTAGCAATTCAAATATCCGTATTATCGAATGGATCTATTAATGCATTTTATTCAAGATACATCGATGCAGCTGATAAAGTCATAGAATATATAACGATCAATCCAGATGGTACATTTGAAGATCAGATATCGTTGTATAACGTAGATGGGTATAGTGGAATACAGCCACAGATCATATGGAGCAAGTGGCCAATGATTGCTAGTAAGGAACTATCGACACCTCAGTTGGGAAATATCATAGCTCAGGGCCAATCAGTTACTGGAGCCACTGCAGAAGATCTCGTCTTTAAGGCGGTGAAGAATACCGTATTAGGGAACGTAGCTGAACCAATTCAATTCAATTATACCCAACACAAAAACGCTGGCAATATTAGCCGTACCAGCATTTGCATGAAAACTATTGGAAAAAAGAACATAGGGAGCTAGGCTACTAGCTCCTCAGCCATTTCTTTTTGCTTCTCGTCACAGAAGGCCAGCCAATCATCCGGCAGGTCCTCACCCGGAACATGCTCGAACAGAGACTTGGAAGCGTAAGTCCCGTTCATGGCCACATACTGGTCAAGGCCGTGCTTTCTCAGGCTGAGCACAGATTCTATAATCTGACCATCCTGGCCTCGGATGGCGTTTTCGGCTCTGTGATATCCAGTTTCCCAGTCGATCTCGGTGGTCCCGCCAACCTCGGTCTGGCTTGCACCCCAGGACCTGAGCTGATACCTGAAGTGGTCGCTGTTGCTCTGCCAGACTACAGTGTTGGTCAGGTCCTGTTCACCATCCAAGGTGTACCGCCACACAGCATCGGTGTTGGTAGCGTTCGAGATGGTATCCAGCTCAGAGAACTGAGTACCTGAACCACTCACGAAGTTATACACTCCAGGGACCTCGAAGGATCTTACCAGATCGCCCTGGACCTGGATCTTGGTGGAGACTATCATATCTCCACTTCCCTGAGTCGCACATGACAGCACAATGAGTACCGCCCACGCGACGAAGATTTCTCTCATCATAATAACAACGTCGCGCACAAGGTATAGATACTAATTTATAATGTTATACATAAAGAATAATCAGCAGCGATATCTATTGCATTACGGCTGTGATTAACAGAGTGCTACACTTTATAAACCCATAATTCCAGACTCTCTATTACCATGCAATCCGATAGGATAAGGGAGCGCATTCTAGCCCTGCTCAGTGGTGAAGATGCTCGCTACCTTAATATTGAGAGTATAGCTGAGGCGGTTGGGATATCCCGACCTACTGCCTCCAAATACCTAGCTGTGCTCGAAGCGGAGGGCATAGTCAGGTATTACCACGTTGGTAACGCGAAGGTGTGGGAACTGATTCAGAAATAGACTCTGACCCACAACATTTTTATATCTACATGTTGTTGTTTTCCCTTCATGGGAGACGAATTAATAAAATACAACCCTTTCGGGTCTTATAGGGTAGGACAACGCGAAGTTGTAGAAGGTTTGATCGCTGCTTATGAGAAGGGCGACAGAGTAGTTGAGCTGTGCGCCGGTACAGGATCGGGAAAGACCCTCTCGATGGTTGCAGCCGGTAGAGCTATTCTGGATCGTGGTGCTTCTCGTATAGTTTACACCACGCCTCTAATCAAGCTCGTCGAGCAGTTGGGTGAGGTGAAGGAGTACGGCATCCCAACTCTCGTAGGGAAGGCCAACTATCCTTGTCTCTTGCTTCCCAAGCTCACGGCTGATGAGTGTCCATTCAAGCCGAATGAGATTAGCGATTCGGCCTGTGTTCATTGCCCGTATCGCAAGGCTAAGAACGCTTTCTACGATGCGGACTACGCCAGCACCACCATGGCCAGGTTCCTCTTCGATCCAGGGGCCTCCAAAGATGTGGATGTAGTTATGATCGACGAGTCTGATTCTTTAGAGAACAGCCTCCTGGACAACCACACTCTTAGGCTCCATCCAAAGATCGATTTGGATAACTTGAAGAACTCCATTACCAAGTGGTCGCTTGAAATGCAGGGAGATCTGGATGCTCTGGAGGAGGAGTATTCTGGGATCTGGTTAAAGATTCGCGGCAGGAAACCTACGGGTGCTCAGCTGAGGCAGATCCAGGACACTTCTGCCAAGATCAAGACTATGGAAAGAAACATTCGCAAGTGTCGGAAGATCATAGGGATCATCACTTCAGGTCAGGAATATTTCGTTGATTCTGATAGGAACCTGAGGTTGATCCATGGCCGGCCTATCTTCAAGGCCTTTGCCCAGAGGTTCAAGATGGTTGTCCTGGCCAGCGGAACGCCAACCACTCATCTGCTCTGTAGAGAATACACCAAGATCTCAGCACCACATCCTATCGAAGTGACCAGGAGGAAGGTGTATGTCTTGCCAGTAGGCAAGATGTCGGCCAAGAGCAGGAATAAGACTGCTCCTCTGATCGCAGCCAAGATCGGAGAGCTCCACAGAGAAGATCATAAGAATACACTGGTACACTGTAACAGTTATGGAGTTGCACAGTTAATACAACAACACTTAGACAGAGATCTGAAAGTCATCGTACAGACTCCCGAGACAAGAGTGGAGGCTATGGAGGAGTGGTCCAGAAACCGAGTTGATACCATATTCCTTTCGGTGAACTATACTCATGGCGTAGATCTGGCTGGAGAGCGATTCCCGCTTAATATCATAGCCAACGTGCCTTACCCATATCTTGGGGATGAATGGGTCCAGCGTCGGAGCGAGTACGATAACCAGGCCTGGTTCATAAACAAGACAGCGGTAGCAGTCCAACAAGCCGCAGGGAGGTGTACCCGAACGCCTACCGACTTTTCGCGCACGTTTATACTGGACAGCAATTTTGTCCGATTCTACAACATTAACAGGAAGGTCTTCCAACCATGGTTCCAGGAAGCCCTGGTATTCATGCGGAGGGATAACAATGCCAGTTAAGACGAATGTAAAACAGCGAGTCCTGGGAATGGCCAGGAATGGGTTCTCCAACGTGCAGATAGCTGAGCACGTTGGGGTCAACCTCAGCACAGTGAAGTATCATCTCGTAAAGCACAAATCCGGGATAGGCAAGTTCGATATGGCCCTCTGGGAGTTCATGGCTGCGGTAAACCATGTAGGTTTGCCAAAAGCCAGACAACGCAAGCGAGGTACGATGGAAGGAAGCATCATAGAGTACATCCTCTGGGGGATGAAAAGCGAGGGGTTCACCAACGCTGAGATGCAGCGGGTAGCCGGGGCATCTCCAAGTTGCGTGTACGACGCTTTGAACAGGATCCCAGAAAACTGGGACTGGGGAGTGTTTACTATCCTTTTAGCCTACGACCTCTACAGGTTGGTGAGATGAAAATGCGTACCATGCAATCCATTTTCATCATCATGTTCCTGTTTCAGGTAGCATCGGCCTCGTTTGCAGATAACCGCTTCGAGATTCCCAAGAGTCAGGATTACTATCTCGATGATGCACCTACCCTTGAACGGGATGAGATACTAGATACTCTTTTTGGTATCCCCTACCACCCCCATTGGGTTGACTGCTCAGTTCGAGCAACCTACCTGGAGTGGGCACTTGAGAGTTTCACGGATCTCGATGTCAGTTTCTGTCATAAGGACATTGAAGACAGCAACGAGAATCATCTGTACCTTAAGGTAATAGATGGTGACGAGATCTACTATCTGGATGCCACAAACGATTATGGTGATTGGATAATTCAGAATGGTGATTATAGGTGGGACTCATTCTATGATATTGGCTATTCTGAGTATCCCAACTTTTACACCCTCTACCTGGCCATGGCTGCTATGCCCTGTTACACAGAACAGCGGGTCACCCAAGAGATATGTTGGTGGACCTATCCAGTAGTCAAAGAGAGATATCAGAAACTTCTTCTGGAGCTGGTCTAAATGGCCAAAAAGAAGAAAATAGATGTCCTGGTCTCTCCAAGCGAGGCTCAGTATGAACGATTCCAGGCCTTACTTGACGTAGTTGAGAAATCCGACAAGTTCAATGAACCGACATCTGATGAGAACATTGAATTTGACCTGCTGTTTCAGCTTGATGATCTCAAGTTCGGCGTTGAATGCAAAGAGATAGCCGATTGGCACGCCAGTATCTCGGGCGGCCACCTTGGCAATCAGCTGCTCACCCATATCGAAGCTCCATTCCCAACCTGGATAGTCATCTTTGGCAGTCAAGATGAAGTAGAGTCCGAGGTTCCAGACTACGGTAGAGATGGATTCAACGATTGGAAAGCCAAGATAAAGAAGGTCAACCAGCAGATGGGGTTTAAGGGAGACTGTGAAGGTCTCTTTATCGATGTCCGGTTCCATTCCAAGAAGCACAAAAGCACTTACAGGTACATCCTTTCTGGGGCCGACAACTATCTCCTAGGTCCGAGTATCACCTCCTGGGTCAAGCCTCGGGGAGATCTGGATTCTATCGAGCGTGAGATGGCAGCTTTAGGTGTCTGGGTCAAAGGTATAGGGGATGAGAAGGCCCGGGCCTTGGTTGATCATTACGGTGGAATTGTGCCCATGTGCATCCAACTCTCCAGACTTCCATCCTTCGAGAGCAGGGTAAATGACATCCTCAAGGTCAAAGTCAACGGCAGATCGATAGGTAAAAATGTAGCCAACGATCTGGTCTATGCCCTCGGTAAGAGGGGTTGGGCTGAAGCCTAGTTGCATGGAGGGAGGGAAATGGAAGATCTCATGTGCAACTATGGTGGGTTTCTGCCACTATCCATGGTAGATTATCCTAGCCACAGTGCTTGCGTGGTGTTTCTGCGAGGCTGCCCAGGCCGGTGTCCTAACTGCATCAACAAAGATCTCCAAGATGGGAAAAATATGGTCTCTACTGAGTGGGTGCTGGATAGGATCGATGAAGCTGCAAAGTTTGTATCTGCAGTGGTTATATCAGGAGGGGAATGCCTGATGCAATCCGAAGCGGTTCAGTACATCGCCGCCTACTCTCAGGATATTGGACTTAAGGTAGGGATCGAGACTGCTGGACTATTCCCAGAATCCTTGGAAAGTGTGCTACCACATGTAGATAGGGTACTGCTATCGATAAAATGCAAGCTTAATAATGTAGAGTATATGACCGCTATGGGGGTCACTATGCAGTGGACAGGTCTGGTTAATTTCGCTGGCCGAGTTCAAAAATGCTTAGACGTTTTGGATTCATGGGATGGGGAAGTTGAATTCATCACCCCCGTATTTCAGCCAGATATTGAATGTATGAGACATGCCATAGTCGATTTAGACAACCATATCTCCAGTCCGAGAACCTGGAAGTTGGTCCCTGGTTTGTACCCCAACAAAGAACAAAAACCGATATCAAAAGTAGAGTTGCGAGCCTTGGCAAGCTCAATCAACTCATATCTTGCAAAAAGCAACATCAAGGTGATAACGTGAAGATTCAGATACTGGATGCCAATTACTCCGAGGGGCCTGTAGTCAAGCTCTACGGCCTCAAGGAAGACGGGGGGAAAATAACCTGTTATATCAACGGGTTTCGTCCTTACTTCTACGCCGGAGTTGACCAGGACCTGATCTCAGAGACCACGGATGAACTTCAGAAGTGGGGTCTCGGAGTTGAGGTAGTCGAGAGATATCATCCAGTGGGTTACCAGAGCCGGCCTAGCAAGATGCTCAAGATTACAACCTCTGATCCTAAAGAGATTCGTGAGCTAAGGGCCAGAGTAATGGTCCTGCCAGGCATATCATCGATCTACGAAGCCGATGTACTTTACAGAAACAGATTCCTTGTCGATCACGGACTGGGGGGCATGTCCTGGGCTGAGCTCCCAGGTCAAGACTGTCACAGTGATGAAGTATTACCTATTCAGTGTGACAGTGTAGCACCACTGCGGTACATGACTGTGGATATCGAATGTGTTCCAGGCGAGGGCATAGAAGGATTTCCGACACCTGAAACATCTCCGGTGGTTTTGATCTCTATGGCTTTTGACCCTCCTTATAAAGGAAAGAATAATCTGGTCCTAGTCTGCCAGGAGATGGCCCAAGAGCCAAGCGATGTAACCTGTTTCTTCTCCGAGAAGGAGATGCTGTATCACTTCTACGAGACGATTAGAGACTATAATCCTGACATCCTGGCAGGCTACAACATCAACGATTTCGATATCCCTTATCTGGATAAGAGATCGCGAATGCTTCATGTACCGCCTGAAGTTGGCCGAGACAGTAGCAAATGGAGGCTGATGCAGTTTGCCGAACGCAAAAATGTCTCCATTATAGGCAGGGTAGTAACCGATTTGCTGCCCATCATCAGGAACAATCCAGCCTATAACCTGAAGCAGTACACATTGGCCAACGTAGCCCATGAGCTCATCAACCAGGAGAAGTTGGATATGGATTTCAGGAGGATGATCGCAGCCTGGCACACTGGAGGGGAGGCTTTGAATGAGTTCATCAAGTATGCCAGACAGGATGCGGTATTGGTCCTAAACCTTCTCCGCGAGCTCAAGCTTTTGGATAAGTACATAGCTCTCTCCCAGGCCAGCGGAGCGATGCTCCAGGATGTAGTCAACGGTGGCCAGAGTGGTATGATTGAGGCTCTTCTCCTCCGCAGGTTCCGAGCATTTAACAGGGTTATGTCCACCCGACCTGATGGATCTGTTATCGATGAGCGGTTTGATGCCAATGAAGATCTGCAAGGCGGCCATGTCTTGGATCCTCAGAAAGGGTTGCAAGAGTGTGTTTTAATCCTGGATTACAAATCGCTATACCCGACCATAATGATAGCCCATAACCTCTGCTACTCGACTGTGATCAGAGATGAGATCCCAGACTGTGAGCTTATCAGGTCACCAGTTGGAGGGGCATTCGTCCCCCCCGAGGTACAACAGGGTATAGTCCCTCAGATCCTGGCTGAGCTTTTGGACCAGAGGATAGCCACCAAGAAGGCTATGAAGGCCGCCAAGGATGAGGCTGAGAGGGAGAGACTGGATGCTAAGCAATATGCTATGAAGATCCTTCTTAACAGCTTCTACGGCTACTCAGGCTATGCCAGAGCAAGGCTCTACTGTCTCGATGTGGCAAGTGCAGTCACTTCTTTTGGCAGGGAGAACATTCAGAAGACGGTAAGTTTGATTCAGCGGGTAGGATCAGTCTGGGTCACCCCTGAAAGAGTCAACCTCTACAAACCTATGGGCAGAAAGTACCAGATGGCTGTAGTTTATGGAGACACTGACAGCCTGTTCATTCAGCTTGGTTCATCAAAACCAATAGATCCCGACCTGGCGGAGAGGATAGGTCAGAGGATAGCTGCAGAAGCTACTCTCCACCTGCCTGAGCCTATGGAGCTGGTCTTTGAGGCCTATGCCAAGCGAGCTCTCTTCTTAGCCAAGAAGAGGTATGCTATGTGGAGATTTGAACGAGCTGGTGGTGTCTGGCAGGATAAGATCAAGGTCAAAGGTATGGAGACCGTGAGGAAAGATTGGTGCGAGCTCACCACCTCCACCCAGAAGAAATGCCTGGAGCTCATCTTGAAAGAAGGCAATATAGATGCATCAGTCGAGCTGGTCAGAGAGGTTATACACAGGTTGCAGTCATTCAAGATAGACCAGGACGGCGATTTCGTTCCACAGCTGGTAGTGACAAAGAAACTGACCAAATCTCCAAGTCAGTACAAGAATCGCCAGCCTCATATTCAGTTGCTGCAGAGAATGAGAATCCGTGGCCAACAGGTTCCTGGAATCGGTGACCGGATTCCTTATCTCATCATCCGGGCTCCGAAGAAGGTTCAATTTGTTGACCGTGCGGAGGATCCTACCTGGGCCAGGACTCATCGGCTGCCTATCGATTCGCAATACTATATCGAGAAGCAGGTCCTCCCACCCATGGAACGAATATTCGCTCCTCTGGGAATACCTAGGGTGGCGTTGATCGGTGGTGGAGCACAAAAAGACATCTTCAGTTTTCAGTAGTGCTTACCACTATCAAACTCTTTTTATACTACGACAAATAAGTACATGTTTGGCAAACCTCTCTGAGCAGAGGTAGATGGGAGGCCTTGCCCTCCCAATCACGATTATAACATGTACGACACAATAAGGGCGAGATGGGGGATCTCTCCTAACCTCGTCTCGCCCGCCTCCCTCCCGAAAGACTTTTTACCTTGAAAAACAACATTACATCGGGCGGTGCCAATATAGTTTGAAGTATGTCTTGTATCGCTGTTGAACATCGGGATTTGGGAGGCCAAGAGAAAAAAAACTCACATCTGGTTCGCTGGCTGATCGCAGCGGGTCTTCTCTGGTTCTTCTCGCTGCGATCAAACATTCTAATAGAAGATCTTAAAGCAATTTTGATAGGTAACTTTATTTTTAAAGAGGATCTTCGATACAGCGCCGTAAGGCGCAGCTGATCAGCGATCTGTTATTCCTGTTACCGCAGGAAATAATGGGTTTCTAGGAAGCAGCTTGATACGGTAGGAGTGCTGACCCATGGAATACAGAACAGCTGTATCCGTCTTGGACGTATTACTACACCTCCTAGGACTGCTAGTCTTATTGTGGCATCTGGCCCTATAAGCTAAAAGTCCAACCCGCCCGAATGCCAAAAGCAACGCCACTTCAACTGGCAATTCGGGCGGACCTAAATTCTCGAATCAAAGGTAATCAAAAAGGAAATTAAGTACCGCCCTCTTCCAGTTACCGCTGGAGAGAGCGGAAACTATTCGAGAACAAAGGCTTAGGCCACTAAGAAGTTATGTCTTGGACAATTCCCATGTTCACTTCTCAGAGACTCGATGATGCCACTTATCATCTCGCCCTTGCTCGAATGACACTACAACACCTATCATCACGCTCAGGTTGTATATAACTCTATTCTTATTACTAGCCAAACCTTGTCACAGGTCTGGCTTTGAGCTCTTCCTTCTTTCCCTCGTTCCAGAGTGACACTGCTGACATGTACCCTGTAACTCTGGCCATCTGTATAACTTGGTCACTGTTACAGTGAATACAGTGATCGTGTAACTGTGGTTCAATCTTCCTACAGGTGTAACAGTAGGTGAAGTTGGGATTGAAGGTGAAGTACCGGATCCTGGTCTCTCTGGCAAACCTCATGCCAAAGTCCATCAGAGACTTGCCGCAAGGCCGATCCTCTCCCAAATATACCTGGAATATCGCTCCTCCGGCTACAGCCTCCCACATAGGCTCTTCAATCTTTACCCGATCCATGACACTGATCGGAGCTCCAGTCTCGTCACATGCCCCCACCCATGGGGAAAATCCGTTGCTCACATAGATTGGTAGATCTTTATCAGTTGCTGGCGCAAGCAAAGCCGCTTCAAGGTCGCCTTTCACCACAGACTTGTATGCATCTGCGTAAGGTCCTCTGATACCCTGAACAGCGAACTTCTGGGCTGTGGTCTCAGCAGGGGTCCTGGATACCACGATCTTAAGCCCTGTCCTCTTGGAGAGATCCTGGGCATACATCCACATCTCATAAACCAGCCTGACCGCCAGTTTATGGGCATCCTTTGACTCATGGATTTGCTTTCCGGTAAAGATTTGGACTGCCTCATTCAGACCTACGATACCGATATCGTAAACCAGCTCGTCGATGTTGGTATAAGGTTCTCCAGGTTGACCAGTCACCGGATCCGGTGGAGTCTGGGTCAGGAAGTCAAGCATGTGATCTGTCTCGATAGCCATCTGTTTCTTGACCAAAAACAGCGATGTGGCCAGGTCCATGTAGTGCTTCAGCCCAAATATCAGCTTCTGCATGTCATGTTCAGCCTCAATAGCTATCTCGGTCATGTTCAGGCTGACTACCTGCATCCCACCCATGCAGAAGTGTTTACCGTTCCTGAACTCCAGGGTGTCCCGAAAATCGGCATCAGATGAGTTCTTCTCAAATTTGTAGGCGCAACATTGGTAACAGCTCACTGATGAGTTGGTCTCGGGATCCGGGAAGTGGTTCTCGAAGTAGCATGATCCTTGGGAGGCCGAAGCCTCGAAAGCCAGCTCATAGAGATCCCTGTAAGATGGTGCAACTCCGTCACAGATTGGTTTATCCCACCCGTCGCCAGTAAATTCTCGAGATATGCTAACTTCTGGCTTTGGGAAGTTGAATGGCCTGCCAAACCTGTCGCCCTTGAGCAGGACTTCCATGAAAGCCTTGAACGCCCACCTAACATATACCTCGAACTCTCCGTAGGTCCTAAGAGGGGCCTGGATCCCGTCATAGACTTGTCCAGCCTTGACTATAGGAACGTCTCGAAAGACCTTAGGCACACCAGGTGTCAGGTTGACCGATGAGAAAACCACTTGCCCGCCGCGAGCTACCAGCTGTTGGTTCATCTCAAACACAAAGTTCTGGATCAGTTGGTAAACCTGTTTGTACTCAAGGCCCTCAAAGTATGGTGAGATGAAAGTCAGAAAGTGAAGAAGCCCCTGACCACCTGAATGGTGGGCCTGACTGGTTCCCAGGACCTTGATACAGTGATCCATGGCAACATCAGCGTGCTTGGCTGGTCCAGCTGCTGATATGAATTTTCCTGTACCGTCTGGTAAGAACCCATAGTAGAAAAAGTACCGAACGTCATGTGAATAGCAGAATCTCCTGGATAGATATTCGAGATCATGGATGTGGAATTTGTTGTCTTGGTAAGCCTGAATTATGCTCATCGGCAACGAGAGCAGATAAGACTCCTTAGCCAGGCGGTCGGCCTTATGCTTATGAGCCGACTCCGGGATCTCAAGCACGTTGGCATTATTATGTCTCCCATATCCAGTTCCCTTGTCGATCTGAAGAGCATCATAGACCGGCATCCCGGCCCTGGTATAGAGGTTTCTCTCCCGTCTCATCCCTCGCCTAAGCAGCACAGTGCAGGCTATCTCCCTGATCAGAGGTCCAGTTACAAACCCTGCGGCCTTCAGAGGGGTCCCTGTGATCAACCCCCACTCCATCATAGTCGCTATTACATCGTTTTCAACTATGTCCGCCTGTTCTTTGCTTAACCTGGCCTCTATCTGTAACGACTCCGATATGGCACCACGTTTGAACTCTTCTATGTGCCCACTTGTTTTGTATATTCCCATGTTATCATCCTACCAGGAAAGCTACGGCTATCGAACCCAAAAGGGTTTCGCCTTAAGTCTCCCGCCAAGACGTTGTTTTTTCAGTATTTAACTTTTTCGGGTACAGCAAGTTTTATATTCTCGTCTCTTAAACTATTAGTCGTGGTTACTGTGCTCAAAAACAACGACCCGTTGACCAACAGCCTGATAGAGGCTGGAATGCATGAGCATACGGCTAATGTTATCGTTTTCATGGTTCGCAATGATGGGCCTAAGACTGCTAAGGAGATTGAAAAAGGAGCCAGGTTAGCCCAGGCCCAGGCCGCGAAAGTGCTAAAGTCGCTGTGCAAGGAGAAGATTTTGCATCGCGATTATGTGCGCGACTCCAGAAACCGGAAGATACCGATCTATTTTCTTGAAGACAACATCTTTGGGATTATCCGTGAGCTCGCCAGACAAGAGTACGACCGCCATGAAAAAACGATACAAGCGATTCATGACTGTGTTGAGGTGGCTGGGTCATCCTTAAATATTGTGGCACAATGATGTAGTTAGCATATGTACGAATCTCTAATAGCACTATTCATCGTCCTGTTTTTTGGGGCGATACTATGGGCATCGAAATATAAGAAGGATACAGCCGGGGTTGTCCAGACTCAGATGTTTTTGACTGAGTTTGCCACATTCGTAGGATCTCCATTCTTCGCCCAGTTTGTGAAGGAAGTTCAGGAAGCATTAGATGCTGCAGCTGATAAGAGTCCGACCCTGAACAAAGAGCTGATGGATGTCTTCGCAGTTCTGGATAAAATGCCTGTTGAACAGAAGGCCACTCTACAGAAGCTGTTCATGCAGCAGTTCCAGGTCCTGGCTAATAATCTCTCCCTGCCAACTGATCAGCTCACTGCTTTGACAAAGCTCGATATGACATACAAGGCACCTGAACACATGCCGGAAGGGTAGAGGGATATTTCCCTCTACTGTCTTCTGATTACTCTTATCCCATGTCTTATTGATCCACCCTGCCCTCCTAAATCTATCACTACATGCCAGTGTCCAGTATGTGGTGCTACTAGCAATATAGGCGAACGAG